>Ga0315899_10000437_pt1 | contig 50524 bp, 34 predicted proteins | sample LakEriMetagenome_2_FD_203518 | JGI IMG/M metagenome (GOLD analysis project Ga0315899, IMG submission 203518) | Freshwater fungal communities from buoy surface, Lake Erie, Ohio, United States - Buoy 4 MA112 | ecosystem: Environmental > Aquatic > Freshwater > Lake | place: USA: Lake Erie, Ohio...
ACTTCGCGGCTTTCCAGGGTTTCCAGCGCCAGGGTTTTCTTGCGGCTGACCTTGTGGCCTGCGGGGCTCTTGAACCAGTTCAACGGGTTCCAGCCAAGGGTTTTCTGCGCCATGATCAACCTCTTTTTTGCGCCTGTCGCTGGCGGTTTGGTCCTTGCTTCCCACAAACCGGGGCTTGTGGAATTCGATCCCTGACGGCACTCATCGCAAGGGATCGTCGCCCACCTCGTCCCAACTCTATTCATGCTCCGCAAGTGTTGGCCCGGATTGAGCGGTGCCGCCCGCAAAGCCGGTCAGACCCGCGCGACCTGCTCACTCCATCCCGGAAAACCGAATTTTGAATGGGTGGTCGCTTGCCGCCAACAAGGTTAAGACGATTTTACTGCGATTCCGGTTCTATCGGACTTTCTCGCGAAACGATGGATTTATCCTGGAATTAACAATTTTTTAATGAATGGAAAGTCCAGCCACCATGTTCACCCCCCGTCGAATCCAATCCCCCGGTAGGCCAGCCCTCGCGCTTTTCGACGGGGCCCGTCAAGGCCCGACCGTGGTCTTTCTCCACGGCCTGGCCCGCCGGGCCTGCGATTGGAATCCGCTGATTTCCTCGCTGAATTCCAGTATTCACCCGGTTTCCCTCGATTGGCGGGGCCATGGCGAATCCGACCGTGGAGGCGGCTACCTGGTGGAGGATTATGTTCAGGATCTGCAAGCCATTTTGCCCCTGATAGCCCATCATCCGGTGATTCTGGTCGGTCATTCCCTCGGGGCCCTGGTGGCGGCTGAAATGGCCTGCCGCGAACCCTCAAAAATTGCCGCCGTGGTGCTCGAAGATCCCCCCACTCCGGGGTTTCTGCAGCAGCTGGATAGCACCGGCTATTACGACTTGTTCAAGGCCTATGTCCGCTGGGGTGGGACCCCGGTCACAGTCCCTCACTTGGCGGCGGAGCTGGCGCGCCTGGAAATTCTGGATCCTTTGGGCAAAAAACGGCCCCTCGGCCAAATGCGTGACTCGGCTAGTCTGCGCTTCATGGCCCATTGCCTCAAATCCATGGACCCCGCTTGCCCCATGCCTGTGCTCCACGGCCAGTGGTTGCAAGGGATACAACTGGGCCAATCCTTGCGCGGTATCCAATGCCCGGTACTCCTGCTCCGAGGAGATCCGGCATTTGGCGGGATGATGCCCGCCGCGGAGACGGATGCGTTGTTCACCCCCGTGGCGGACCTGACCCGGCTTGATTGGACAGGCGTGGGCCACCAGATCCACGGCACCGCAACGGAGGCCATGGCCCGCGCCTTGTGGGCATTCCTGCCCACGGTGGGTTAGTCTGTGGGTATGGGCCCTGGCAGGGCCCGGTCCGATTCCCTTTCCCCTGTCGGGACCTTTCGCCAATGGGACCATGGTGGACTCGGGACGCATCCGGCAGGTTGGAGCCCCTCGATGAGGCCTGGCTTTCGGCTGGTTTGCACCGGGCGTCGGTTCAGGCGGGTATCGATCATCCCCACTGGCCCTTGTGGCAGGCCGAACTGGTTTCCGGGGCCTCCCACGCCATCACCCAAACCCTGTCCCCGGGCGAGGTGGTTCCGAAGTCGGACCTGATCGACAGGCTGGGAACGATTTTGGCCCAGTTGGGCCAGCCTGAATTGGCTCAGGCCTTCCGACAGGTCGCAAATGCCGAAAGCCACGACCCTCCAACCGAAAAACCAAGTACAGCCACGGGTGAATTTTCCTGGGTGGAACTGGTCGGACCGGATATCGCCGAACTCGTCCGCCGCGGTTGGTTTTGCCCGGCCCTTCCGGCTGGACGACGCGAATGGACAGGCCCCTACCAGGTTCTCCACTCCCGTTTTTATCTTCCTGGCTGCCCCGACCCCGCCCGCGCCCTTGTCAGGCTAATCCAGTTGGCCTCCGCCACTTGGGGAGAAATCCACTTGGTGGGTGGGGCCCTTTGGCTGGAGGAACTTGGTGTTGGCCCAGGCCGGGGGCTGGAAGCCTTTGATTTGCTGGAGGAAGCGGCCAGGGGTTTGGGAAAGCGGCTGCGCCTCCATCTGCCCATGGGCCCCGGGGCCGCTCCCCACCATGGCCAAATGGGGCTCTTTTATTTCGGGAGTTCCCAGGGCTTGCGAGAACCAGCCCAGGCGCTCCTGCGCTGGTTGGTGGAAAAAGGGGAACGGGTGGCGGTCACAGGCTGGATTCCACCCGAGGATTCCGGAACCGCCCGGGATGCCTCCCAAGCCTTGGCCAACCTGGCGGATTTGGCCCGGCCGGGCAGGTCGGTGAGGGTGGAACGCTCCCACTTGGTGCCTGACCTTTTGGCCCACTCCGGTGCGGGTCAAAAAAGCGTGGAAGCGGTATTTGGCGGGGTCATTCTTCGTTGGGAACCGGTATCCGATTCGAACCTTCCCGTGGGGGCTTTGGATCAGTTGGTTGGTTTGGCGGTTCGGGCCGGGTGTCGGTTCCGCCACGGCCTCCGACAGACAGGAAAAAAACTCTGGCCCTCAGATCCTTCCCTGCTTTGGCGGATGGGTTGGTTGCTGCGTTTTGAGGGGAATTGGCCCGCCACGGTTTTAGAAAGATTAGAGCGGCTGGCGCTGCAGATGGCACACGCCAACGAAATGCCCCTGTTTTTGGAATCCGAAGTTTCCGAGTCGGCCAATTTGCTGGATGCCAGGCTATGGCGTTCCGGCACACGCCCCGTTCCTCAGGGAAACGGCCCGTGGTCACTGCACCTGGATTCGGAACTGGAACCACTCATTCCCGGAATGAAATGATATCTTCTGGTTTCATGTGCGTTCAGCAGCATCCTTTGGCCCGAAACTTCTTGTGTGGAAATGGTTGGGTTGATACTATTCTTGCTTGTGGTCGAAATGATTCCGGGCCAATTAGTTTCGAATTTTCTCTCTAACGGGCCGATTTGGGAGCCTTTGCCTCATGCCGCATACCAGAAGCGCAGCCAAGAACCTGCGCAAGAGCGAGAAGCGTCGCAGCTACAACCGCAATGTTAAGCGGGACCTCAAGCTGGAACTCAAGTCCTTCGACACCGCCGTCACCGCGAAGGCTGATCCCCAAGCCGCCCTCAAGGCCGCTTACCAGAAACTCGACAAGGCCGCCGCCCGCGGGGTGATCCATCCCAACGCCGCCGCCCGCAAGAAGTCCCAGTTGGCCAAGGCTGCCACCAAAGCCAAGGCCTGATCAACTTAGAACCTTTGTATTCAATCAGCGCCGTGCCGGAGGGAGCCCTGTCTGGGCTTCAGCTGGCGCGGCGATTCAATTCACGGATCCAAGTGTCCGGATCCTCAATTCGCTCCTGGCGCTTCCACACCAGGAAGCACAAGGCCGGCACCAAAATCGGTCGCACGATGAAGGTGTCCACGATCACGCCAAACGCCAGGGCGAACCCGATTTGAACCATGGTGTTCAGCCCCGCGAAAACCAGGGTGGCGAAGGTGCCGGCCATGATCAGGCCGCAAGAGGTGATGGTGGATCCGGTGGCGGCGAGCGCCCGCCGCATCGCCTCCACGGGTGATTTCCGTTTCCGCTCCTGCACCATGCGGCAGATCAGCAAAATGTTGTAATCCTCGCCCACCGCAACAAGGATCACGAACAGGAACAGCGGTACCCGCCAATCCACTTCGCCGAACGGCCTGCCAAATCCCCAATGGGCCAGCAGCATGGTGGCTCCCAGGGTTGCCAGATAACTGAATAGCACCGAGGCCAGCAGGTAACACGCCAGAGGCAGGTCGCGAACAAGCGCCAGCAGGATCGCCAGCACCGCGAGCAAAACCAACAGATTGATCCTGAGCCTGTCCCCCTCGGTGACCCGGGCCAGGTCATCCGCCCCCACGGTGATGCCGTAGGTTTCGGCCCGCACCGGCGCGAAACTGGCCGTGTCGTTCGGCAGTTCGGTGGCCAGCCAGGCTTGTATCTTGCCCAGAACGGGAATGCTGCGGGGGTCGAAAGGATCCGTGTCCAGCACCACTTCCAGCCGGGTGACATGGCGGCGGGGTTTATCCTCGCTGGGCTCAATGACCGCTGCGTACTGCTGCGCCGACATCTTGCGGATTTGCTGGTCGATGCCCCCCTTCAGGCTTGCCAGGCCGTTGGTCAGGAATGAGCCGTTTCCGGTGGCCGATTTGGAGGTGGATTCCTCCAGTGGTTGGCCCAAGGGGCGGGTGAGTGCCCTCACCTCATGCACATGCTCCAGTTGCAGGAAGCCCTTGCTCAAATGCTCGACGACCGTCTTGCCTTCGGGTGTGTTGAAATCCCGTTCCGACTCGAGGAAAACCGTGATCGGGCCTGCCTCCCCCGCCGGGAAATGCCGCTGGATCGCCTGCAATCCCTGGATGCTGGGGCTGGAGGAACGCAGTTCGGCGGTGGCCCGGTAGCTGGCCTTGGTCATGCACCCCAAAACCGCGAAGGGGGCCAACACCAAAAAAGCTCCCATCCACCAAAGTCCCGGGCGCTGGGAAATCACCCGGCTGGCCTTTTCCCAAAACCCGCTCCGCTCGCCGGTTTCAATTCCGTGGCTCGCCAACAAGTCATGGAAACGGCCATACCCCCTGCCGGGTACTTTCCCCGGCCAGAACGCCCAACGGCCAGCCAGGCGCAATAGTGCAGGGGTCAGCGTGATCGAAGCCAGGAACGCGACGGTCAGGCTGAGCGCGATGGCTGGGCCACCCGAGCGGATTTTCACAAACTCGGCGGTTCCCATGAGGCCCAGCCCGAAGATCACCGTGCCGGCGCTGGCCGCCAGGGCGTGGCCCACCTGGCCCAGGCTGCGTTCCACAGCGGAGCCAATCGGGCGGCCTTCGGCCAGTTCCTCGCGGTACCGGCTGATGAGGAACAGGCAATAATCAGTCCCCGCCCCGTAAAGCATCACCACGGCAAAGATCTGGCTCACATTGGCCAGCTTGAATCCCGGGATGGTGGTCAGCATCGCCAGCCCCTTGAGGGCCACGAATACTGACAGCGCGATGGTGAACAGCGGGATCACCACCATCAGCGGCGACCGGTAAACAAACAGCAAAATGACCACCACCAGCAGGATGGTTGCCAGGGTGGTCTTGTCCAGGCTGTTGGTGCCGGCGTCAATCAAGTCCCGGCCGATCCCGGCTGGGCCGCTCGCGTAAATGGTCGGCCTGGCCGCCATTTCGGGATAAATTTCCTGAATCACGGCCTGAACCCGGGCGTTGGTGCTGTCTACCGTCAGGCGTGTTTGGGCTGCCAGATACGGGCAATTCAATTGCACACGCACCAACTGGCAGAAGCCGTCCTGGCTAGTCAGTTTCTTCCCGATGCCAGGGTCTCTCGGGGATGCGACAGACCGGATCTGCAGTGAGGGTTCCCCCGTGCGCAGGCTGTCGATCTCGCCGACGATCCGGTTGACAAGGCTCTTGTCCAAATCATCCAGTGGCCGGTCCGACCGCTCGATCACATAAACCAAATTGCAGGCGTAACTATCCTTGGGAAACGCCTCTTCCAGAAGCTGGTAGCCCCGAACGCTGGCGCAGGAAGCTGGCAAATAGCGGATATCATCATCTTGGCTGTTGCGGTCCCAATTCGGGGCGGTTGCCCCCATGAACACCGCCACTAAAAGCCAGGTGCCAAGGATCATCCAGGGGTGATCGCTCGCCAATCGCCCCAAAAAACGAAACATCCCCACCCCTCCCGATCTGCGGCGAGCTTCAAGCCTTCCGGCCGATCCGGGGAGCCTTGGTTCAAAGGCTCCATGGCAATGGGTTCGGCTGGCTTGTTATTTCGATCGGTCGATTAGTCCAGCAAAAAGAGATATGTCCAGATCATTTGAATTTTCTTTCCAAGTTTAAATTTCCTAAAATCCCTATTTTTCCCATATTTTCAAGAAGTATTCCCATGGCCCAAATAAAAAGGGCCCTGCCTTGGCAGGGCCCTTTTAGGGATAAACGTTAACACGCAATCAGTCGTCCTGTTTCTCGGCAAGCTCAGGGCGACCCTCAGGTCGTTGCCTGGACACCTCCGGGTCATTTTCAATGCGGATGGTTTGCTTGAACACTTGACCATCCACCTTCAGCTCAAGACGGTATTCGCCTGGAGGAAGCGTTTGTCCCTCCCGGGGTCCGCCAGCCCGGCCACCCGGTCCAGCCCGGCCGGCACCTCTTTCCCTGCCGGGAGAATCCGGCTGGGCTCCTGGAGCGACCGGACGGTTCCTGCCGGGTGTGGCGCCTCGACGCATATCCCAAACGATTCGGTGCCAGCCGGCGTCCTGCGGGCAATCCAGGGTCCTGACAACCTCACCCTGAATATCGTGGATCTCGATGGTCGGTTTCTCCTTGGCCTTCTCGGTCAGGAGGAAGTGGATCACCGCGCCGCTGGGAGGATTCTCCCCGCGGTAACGCCTCGAACCTCCACCGTAGATGGGCCCCCGGGTGGGTTCGAAGCCCCATTGGGTGGCGGCATCCGGCTTGAACAGGGTTGCTTTGGCTTTTTCCGATTCAGGGCTGCTTTGCCGCAACGGGGCAATGTCAAGAATCCAGACTCCCCTCCCGTGGCTGGCAAGCACGATCTCGCTGCCGCGCGCCGGTTGGGCAACCTCGTGGACGGCCACGGTGGGAAGGTTGCCCTTCACGCGGGTCCAGGTGGCGCCCCGGTCCGTGGAGACATGGAAACCGAATTCGGTGCCGCAGTACAGCACCCGCGGATTGACCCGGTCTTCCCGAAGCACCCGGGTGGAACCGGGTGGCAGGTTGCCGGACAGGGCTGTCCATTCCTGGCCGTGGTTTTCGGTGACCAGCAGCAGGGGACGCTCATCGCCGTCACGGTGCCCGTCCAGAGCCACATAGCAGCGGCCTGCCTGGTGCCGGGAAGGTTCGATGGTGGACACCCACCTTGGGTTTCCCGCGGCCGGCAGGCCGGGCGCCAGCAGACTGTTGCTGAGGTTTTGCCAGGTGGAGCCCATGTCCTTGCTTAGCCAAAGCCAGCCGTCATCCGTCCCTGCCCACAACTCCTGCGGATCCAGCGGGCTTTCCGCCAGGGCCGAGGCCGTGCCGCGGCGGGTCCGCGAAAGTTCAGGGGAAATCGGGCGGGAAGGGTCACCCGGCCCCAGGGTGCGAAACACCCGGTTGCCCCCCACGAAGGCGATCTTCGGGTTGGCGGCACTCAAGATATAAGGAGTGTTCCAGTTGAACCGGTAAGGCTCGGCCTGGCCCTCCGGGTTGCGGGGCCTGAGGAAACCACGCTCGCCGGTTTCAAGGTGGATCCGGCCCACCCCGCCATCCTGCGTTTCGAAATACACAAGGGAGGGATCTTGGGCATCCACCCGGCAAACAAAACCGTCGCCACCACTCAGCAATACCCAATCTTCATTGGTGGGACCGCCTGCGGACCGGGTTCGCGAGGGCGCGCCCCACGACCCGTTGTCCTGCAGGCCGCCGTACACCCGGTACGGATGCCGGTTGTCGACCGCCACATGGTAGAACTGCGAGATCGTGACGTGGTTCAGGAAATCCCAGTTTTCCGACCGGTCATGGCTGGTGTACACGCCACCGTCGTTGCCAAGGATCAACCGCCTGCCGTCCCTCGGATCGATCCAGAGGGCGTGATGGTCGGGGTGTGTGCCCTTGCCAGCGTCATTCTTGAAGGTTTTTCCACCGTCATTGCTCTTGTAGAGCTCCACGCCGAGGATGAAAACCTGGTCCGGGTTCGAGGGGTCCACCCGCACCTGGGAGAAATACATCGGACGGGGGTTGAGGCTGTTCACCCGCCGGAAGGTCTCGCCGCCATCATCGGATCGGTAGACACCGCCATAGCGGTGCGCGTTGGGTCCTTGTTGGTCCTGGATATTTTCCGCTTGCCCGCCCAGGTGGGCGGTGTAGGGTCTGGTGGCCGCCGGTGTTGCGGGTTGGGCTTCAGCCCCGCCGGGTTGTCCACCCCTGCCGCCGCCACCGCCGCCGGGTTGTCCACCCCTGCCGCCGCCACCGCCGCCAGGTTGTCCACCTCTGCCACCGCCACCAGGTTGTCCACCCCGGTTGCCACCTCCCGGGCCCCTTTGGCCTTGGGTGCCTTCAGCGGGTCGTTCCCCGAGTGTGATTTCAATTTCCTGCGTTTTGCCATCCCGGGTGTAATGCAACTTCACCTTGTCCCCGGGTTTTTTACCCTGCAGGGCTTCCTGCAACTGCTGCTGGCTGGTGGCGGGTTTGCCGTCCACTTTCTGGAGGATGTCGCCAGCCTTCAGTCCGGCCTTACCCGCCGGGCCTTCAGCGGGCGGTTCCCGCATCAGGCCGGGCTTGGTTGGATCGAGGGCCAACCCCAGGTAAGCAAAACGTGGAGGTGTGCCCTTGCCGATGTCGGCGCAATCCACCACGGCGTAGACCACTTTCGGGTCCTTCTTGCACCAATCCAGGCCGATGCGTCCCATGGCCGATTCGGGCAGGCCCTGGGTGATTTTCTGGAAAGTCTTACCCCCGTCCTTTGTCCGATGGATCCCCGAGCCCTTGCCCCATTTCACCTCGGGGTCGTAGGCGTCGTACCCGTCAGGCAACGGCGGTTCCCCACGCATGCTGTCAAATCCGCCCCTACGCACCTGCCAGGTCGCCACAAGCAGGATTTCCGGATCGGTGGGGTGCATGCGCATGTCGATGACGCCGGTTTGGTCATCGACAAAAAGGATGCGGTTCCAAGTGGCTCCCCCGTCGATCGTCTTGTAGACGCCCCTCTCGCCTCCGGCTTTCCAGTAGGGGCCCAGGGCTCCCACATAGACGATCTTGGGATCTTTGGGGTGGATGATGATCTTGCCGGTTTGGAAGCTCTGCCCAAGGCCCATGTGCTTCCAGCTCTTTCCGCCGTCTTCTGACTTGTAGACGCCATTTCCCCAGGAAACCGAGTTGCGGGGATTGTTCTCGCCTGTGCCAACCCAGACGATCGCAGGGTTGGAGGGTGCCACCGCCACATCCCCCACCGAAACCGTTGTCTCGCGGTCGAATTGGTGGGTGAATGAATTTCCATGGTTGGTCGTCTTGAGCAAGCCGCCTGAAGCCGTCGCTACCCACCAGGTCGATGGATCATTTTCCACAACCGCCAGGCTGGTGATGCGCCCGCCCATCAGGGCGGGCCCTAGGTTCCGCGCATGGATCGACCCGGACCAGTCGGGAAGCCGGGCAGGACTATCCGTTTTGGTTGGTTCCTTCGGGCCTGTTTCGGGTTTGTTTTCCTTCGTAGGGGTGATGGTTTTTTCTTTTTCCAGGACCGGCGCCGATTCTGGTTGGGCCTTTTTACCCTGGGCAGGTTTGGGTGGTTCTTTTTTGGCTGGTTCCTGGAAACCAAAGCTCAAACCGTTGGCCAAAAACAGGAGGCCGGGCACCAGAAAATGCGCGCTGAAAAACCGTGGCATGGTTTGTCCCTGTCGGAGCCTTCAAATAAGGTTCCTAACAGGATACCAGCTTGGATGTCTGGATTAAATAGGGTATCTGGGATATTTTATTAAAGCGGGACTTCAACAAAGGAAGGTGCGGCTGGGGACGAGCCTGTCAGAAAGCTCTTCACCAGGGTTCCGTCCGGTTTGGGCACCGATCGGTAACCGTCGATCCCCACATGCCCACTGACCACATGACGAACCTTGGACCTTTGCAATATTTCCAGCCCGAGGTTCAGATTGCCCTGATAGGCCCGCAGGACCCTTGGGTAGCTGTCTTTTCCCAGGCCGGTGAAAACGGGTGATAGTTGCCATTCAAAAACTGGAAAATGTGTCACCACAACCACTTCCCTGGTCTTGGGATCGCTCTCCAACGAGTCGAGTGTGGCAGAAAGGGAGCGGCTCACCAGGGTGGCGAATTCCAGATCCGACCATTCCCAATCGATCCGCAGGGCATCGGGGACGTTATGTTCCAGTTTGGATTGGATCCAATATTCCTGGGTGCGGCCCAGCTCGGGAATGGCAGAGGAATAGTCATACCAGCCGATGGAACCCGAAATCACGGTGCTCCCGACTTCCAGCGTCGAAGTCTGAAGGTAACGCACTCCAAGCGACTCTACTTTTTTCCGCAAGGCGTGGGTCCACAGATTTTGGCTGGTCAGGTCTTCCTGGAAAAACAAATCCTGGTTGCCAGGCAGGAAGGCAAGGGGGCACCCCAGCTTTTTCTTGAACAGGTCCAGAACCGATTCCAGTTCACGAAGGGTCTCCCCAAGGTTCCCGGCAATCACCACCGCGGCGGGATTGCGCTCGGCCATCTGGTCCGCGAGGTGTGCCAAGGCGTTTTCGGAGGAGGCCCCCGGACTCAAATCCGAGGTGACCAGGAGGGAAGCCTTGTTCATGGGAGCCTCAAGGAAAAGACTGACACAGGTCTCGCCGGGCGGGGGCGCCAATCATCCCGCCAGTATAACGCAGTGGATCCGGGTGGACCTGTTAAACTGAGCAGATTGGCAGCCGCCATTTCCGTCGCTAAAGGGGAGGGATTCGTATGCGTGGAGAAACCCTGAAAAAAAGGGTTCGCCAGCATTTGCACCAGGTTTCCACGCCCGCCCAGTACCTGGGTGGAGAGGTGAACAGTGTCATCAAGGATCCCGGCCAGGTGGAGGGGCGGATTTGCCTGGCGTTTCCCGACACCTACGCGATCGGCCAGAGCCACCACGGTCTTCAGGTCCTCTACACCATTTTGAACAACGATCCCCGTTGGGCCTGTGAGCGGGCCTTCACGCCCTGGGTGGATTTTGAGGGGGTGCTGGTGGAACAGCGTTTCCCGCTTTACTCGCTGGAAACCTTCACCCCGCTGGTGGAATTTGACATTGTCGGTTTCAGCCTGCAGTACGAGGTGCTCTACACAAACATCCTGACGATGCTCAGTCTGGGTGGAATTCCGCTCACCCGCGAGGAACGCGCTTGGGATCATCCCCTGGTGATCGCCGGGGGACCCGGTGCCCAAAACCCGGAGGTGATGGCGGATTTTGTCGATGTTTTCGTCATCGGTGACGGGGAAGAAAGCCTCCCGTGGCTGGTTGAGGAATGGATGCGTCTGAAGCGAGCTGGCAACCTGACCCGCGAGGAGGCGGTCGCGCGGTTGGTGTCCCAGGTGAGTTGGGCGTACGCGCCTGCCTTTTACGAGCCCTCCTACAACCAGGACGGCACCCTGGCCGCGCTGAATCGCACCCGGTCCGATGTGCCGGCCAGAATCCATGCATGCCGTATCACGCGGGATTTCGATGATATCCCGCTGCCCACCAGGCCGATCGTCCCGTTCGTGCGCACTCCCCATGACCGGGTGGCGCTTGAAATCATGCGGGGTTGCCCCTGGCAGTGCCGTTTTTGCCAGTCCACAGTGATCAAGCGGCCCGTGCGGGTGCGTTCGGTCGACACCATTGTGAATGCAGCGCTCGAGGCTTACCGCAACACCGGTTGTGATGAGATCAGTCTCCTCAGCCTCTCCTCCAGTGATTACCCCTATTTCGAGGAATTGGTGGGCCGTATGGCTGCCATTTTTGGTCCCTTGGGGGTCAATGTCAGCTTCCCGAGCCTGAGGGTGAACAGCCAGTTGCGCACCCTTCCCGCCCTGGTGCGTGGGGTGCGCAAGGGGGGGCTCACGCTGGCGCCCGAGGTCGCCCGGGACGACATGCGTGAACAGATTCGCAAAAAAATCAAGAACGACGATTTGTACGAGGGGTGCCGGCAGGCTTTCCGGAACGGCTGGCGCAAGGTGAAGCTGTATTTTCTCTGTGGGTTGCCCGGGGAGCGCCGTTCGGACCTGGACGGGATCGTCGAGATGGCGCGAAAGATCGGCGAGATTTCCCGGGCGGAAACCGGTGGCTATCGCCCCGTGGTGGCGAGTGTCTCCAATTTTGTCCCCAAGCCCCACACCCCGTACCAATGGTCCGCCATGCAAGAAAGGGATTATTTTGCCGGAGTACGCAAATACATGCTGGCCCGTTTGCGGACTCCCAGGGTGGAGATCAACCAGCACGATGTGGAAACCAGCATGCTGGAGGGTGTGCTCACACGGGGCGACCGCCGGGTTGGCAGGGCGGTGCGACTCGCGTGGTCCAGGGGCGCCCGTCTCGACGGTTGGCGGGAGAATTTCCAGCCGTCCCTCTGGTGGTCGGCCCTGCGCGATTCCGGGATAGACCCCGCCTTTTATTCCCAGCGGGAGCGAGGGCATGACGAGGTGTTGCCCTGGGATCACATCGAAACGAAAAGGGATCGCCCGTTTTTGGAAAACGAGCATTCAAAAAGCAGGATCCAACTGCAATTGATGGCTGAAGTCTGATCCCGTCCTGCCAGCCCCTACAAGGTTTGAAAATGTCAGAATCCCGTTTGATTGTGGGATGTGGCTACCTGGGTATGCCCTTGGCTGGCCTTTGGGCCGCCGCCGGGCACCGGGTGTTTGCCACCACACGAGGTGGGCCGGGAAGGGTGGCTGCCCTCCAGGCGCTGGGGGTGGAGCCGGTCTTGTTCGATGTTCTCCAGGGTGGCAGGCTGCCCCATGTCGATTTGGTGGTTACGGCGGTGGGCATGGATCACACACAGTCATCCCCCATGCGGGATGTTTATGTGGACGGCCTCGTCCGTGTGGCGAGGGCTTTTGCTGAACCGCCGGCCAAGTGGCTCCATGTCAGCAGCACCAGTGTTTATGGCCAGGATGATGGGGCCTGGGTGAATGAGGCTTCCCCTGCCAATCCGTCGGATGAATCCGGTCGGACCGTGCTGGATGCGGAGCGCGCCCTGCTAGATTGTGTCTCCCATGCCTGTGTCCTGCGTTTTGGGGGCATTTACGGCCCCAACCGTTTGATGAAGTCCCGGGCCCTGCGGCAGGGGGAGCCATTTCAGGGTGACCCGGAACGATGGCTCAACCTGATCCACCGGGATGACGGTGTCGCGGTCTTGGACCGGCTGGCGGGCTTGCAACCCAACCAGGTGATACATCCCAGGGTGAATGTCGTTGATCGGCTTCCGGTTCGGCGGGGAGATTTCTATGCCGAAATGGCCAGGCGCATGGGAATGCCGGGGCCTGTATGGCAGTCCCGCCCGCAGGGTAGCCCTGCGGGCCGCCACGAGGGGAATAACCGAAGGGTGGATTCCTCCTTGCTGGCAGGTTGGCTGGGTGGGAATATTTTCCAATTCCCGACCTATCGCGAGGGCCTGGCTTCCTGTGGCCCATGGGACTGATTTTTTTCGGTTTGATGAGGCTTGCATTCGGCTGGGAGTGGGTTGACGTCTGGACTGGAGCAAACCATGAAGGCCCGCAAATATTTGTTTCCGGATGTGATCGAGCTCAACTACCAGGCCGAACGAAAGCTCGGGGTCAATGTGTACTTGGTGGATGGGGGTGATTCCTTCATCCTGATCGACATCGGTTACGAGGATACGGTGGATGAGATTGTCGATCTGATCCGGGAAATGGATTTCTCCTTGGCCAAATGTGCCGGAATCATCGCCACCCATGCCGATGCGGACCACGCCCAGGGCTTGGCTCGCGCCAAGTCCAGGTTGAAGGTGCCGGTTTTGGCGCATGGTGACTCCGCCCGGCTTTTGGAAGTCGGCGATCGTGTCGCGACCTTCGCGTCGATTGACGCCCAGGATATCGACCTGGAAATGCCTCCGGTCAAGGTGGATCGTTTGATAGGTGAGGGGGAGATCCTCGAGATCGGGGACAAGAAAATCGAGGTGTGGCACACGCCCGGGCACGCTGTGGGGCAACTCGCGTTTCGAATGGGCAATCTTCTTTTCAGCGGGGACAATATCTACAAGGACGGATGCGTGGGGGCCATCGATGCCCACCACGGATCCGACATTGAAAAATTCATCAGGTCATTGGAGCGGATCTCGGCGAGCGATACTGAGTTCTTGCTGCCGAGCCACGGGCCTGCGTTCAGGAAGGATGAAGCTCTCCTTCGCAAAACCATCAAAAGGCTGGAAGGATACCTTCGTATGGCGGATTTTGGCACATGCGCCAAAAGCTGGCCCCTGCTCGAGCAGTGGGAAAAGGAAGTGCTTTCAGGAAAAATGCCAAAATTCTGATCGCCAACCTATTTCCATTCCCAGGCGCTAAGGCCCTTCTGTTCCCGGATGAACAATTCGTTCCCAACCACGGCCAGATGGCCCCAGGTTTCCTGCTCGCTGATTTTACGCTCATCCAGGATTTTGAATTCCTTTGGATTGGCTTCCATCAGGAAAAGGATCCCTCGGTTGTCCAGCGCCAGAATCTTGTCGCCGTTGCCCACCATGGACCAGTATTCCCCGTAACTCTTGGGCGAGGTCCAGGTGGTCTTGCCCGTGGAGAGGTTGACGCACACCACCCGCTTGTTTCTGAGGTGGAGGTAGGCGTGGCCATCATGGATCACCGGGCTCGACATGTTGGCCTCGGCTCCGTTTTCTTGCCAGACTTCCTTTGCACCTAATCCCTCTCCGGATGATTCTACTTTGAATAGATGAGCCTTCCCTCCGTAGGCGGATGTGAAGACGGTCTCGCCATTCAGGGTGGGAGTGAGGATGTTCATGCCGCGGAAGCTATTGATCGCTTCCTTCCACAACACTTTTCCGGTGTCAGGGTCGATTCCGGCCAAATGTGTGCGCGATTGGATGACAATCTGGTCTTTGCCTCCCAGCTTTCCCCGAACCGGAGAACTGAAGGCGCTACCGTTCATCCCGCCAGCATCCTGCAGGGTGCGCCAAACAATTTCACCGGTTTTTTTGTTCAGTTTCACAAAGGCGGCAGCAGCCTGCACATAGACAGCCTGATCATCCACCAGGGGTGAGCAAACAAAGCCGAACGAGGGAAGGGGAGTGCCAAACTTTTCTACGAAATCAACTTTCCAGCGCTCCTTGCCGGTACTGGCATCGAGGCAGACCAGGACATCCCTCATCCCTGCCACATAAAGTGATTCGCCATCAAAGGCGGGTGTGCTACGGATCCAGCTTCCGTTCCGCGCCGCGAAAAAGGGAACTGACAGGCTACCTTTCCACTTGGCCTCCCATACGGGCTTGCCGGTGGAGCGATCGAAGGCCTTGACCACCTCTTCGGCCTTGTTCACCGTCTCGGAGGTGAAAACGCGGTCCTTGCTAACGATGGGCCCTGGGTAGCCATCCCCCAGCTCAACACGCCATTTTTTGGTGAGGTGGGACTCTTTCAAATCAGATGGCCATGTGGTGCCGGGGGAGGCTTTGGCATCGCGGTTTGGGCCGCGCCACTGCCGCCACTCCGACCCGTTGGCGGAGGAAGGAACTTCTCCGGCATAGCCAAGGTTTGTAAAAATGGAGCCTTGGGAAAATAGGGTCGCAAAGGATAGGGCTAGGTTTGACAGAATGCGAATCATTTTCAACTCCATGATTTAAGAAAAATATTTAGCTATTAATAGTCTCGCCGCACTGAAAATTTCCAGCGGGGCCTAAAACCAATGAAAATAAGGAAAAAATCTGATTTCCCTGAAAAGATCTGCCCGGTGTGCCAGAGGGCGTTTCGTTGGCGCCGGAAGTGGTCTGCCAATTGGGACCAGGTCAGATATTGCTCAAATCTGTGCAGATCAAAAAAGCACCCCCGCCAGAAAGGCGGGGGTGCTCAGGAAGGGCGAGAGTCTGGGAGCGCTGGTTGAATCAGTAAAGAAGCTGGGCCCTGTTGTATGCCTCGGCGCTCGAGGTGAATCCAATCACCCCGGCCCCAGGTCCCATGGTGGCGATGACCGATCCCCAGTAGGTGATCCCGCTGGCGTCACCGGCGCGTCCGAGGTATTGATTGTAATCGAGGGCGGCTTGACGCCTGGTCGCCTCGGTGGAAGTCAACATGGACATCACAATTTGCTGTCGGGGGACCGAGGAGAAGAAAGTCTTTGTCCAACCGGCCACCTCGGACGCGTTGGCGCTGCGCCCAAGGATATGGTTGTACAAGCCTTGGATGTAATTCGTGATCGGCGGATTCTGGGTCATGAACTCATTGGAAGTCAGGAAGGAAGTCTGCACCTGGAAATCGGTCGCGCCGGCCAGGAAATAGTTGACCCACCCGTTCACTTCGGCTGCCGTCGCGGTGCGGTTCAGGTAAGTCTGGTAATAACCTTGCACCTGGTTGGACCGTTGTTCCGCCGAGTAGTAGAGCGCGCTGGCAACGGCCGCCCGTGAAACTCCGGCGTTCAGTTGGGACACGAAGCTGTTGTAACCTGCCGTGTCGGGATTACGGCCCAGGATGCTGTTGTAAAGGTAGAACACATATTCGCCGGCTCCCGGAGTGGGTGTGGGGCCGGGGGGGATCACTCCGTTCAGGGTGGTGAGCACCACATCGTTGGCGATGCCGTCGGAACCGAACACCCCGACATAAGACACCCGGAAGGTGACACCACCGAAGGTGACACTTCCGCCTTCGGGAACCCCCGCGAAGATACCAACAACGGGCAGCGTCGATTGGTTGTCCAGGATGGTGAACTTGGTTCCCTGGGCCGGAATGTAGTTGTTCAGGAGAGTCCCTGTCAGGGATGCCCCTCCCAAGCTGGGGGGCGTAACCGCGCTTGCGGAGACGATCATGTCATTTGAGGTTGGGGAGGCGAGGTTAACCGAGACGGAGGTGTTGGTTGCAAGGGTGATGGTGGTTCCGGTGAATGTTCCTATGGTCGGCATATTCACGGTGGTGGTGACTCCCCCCGTGGTGGTCGTGGTAGGGGTGAACCCGCCAGGAGCCAGGGATCGCAGGGCCACACCGGCGCCGGAGTTGATCAGGTTGACTGAACCGGTGCCTGTCAAAACCCCGCCTTCTAATTGGGCGGTGGAGTTTCGGTAGGTGCCGTTGACGGCGAGGATGCCGCTGGAGGAGACGAACTTGCCGAAGAAGCTGTTCCCGGTACCGTTAATTGTGCTGATGGGTGCCGGCGAACCGACGCCTGTCATCACGATTTGCTCGGTTCCGGAAATAGGCCCGTTGATGGTCACAGGGGCCGCCATGTTGAGCCGGAAGGTCTGGTTCGGAAGCATGTTCACCGCGTTCAGGGTGGACTTGCTGGCGAAAATCACATCGGTTTGGGTTTGGTTGATATTCAGCGGTGCGTTCAGCGTGACAGGGTTCTGGAAAACCGTTTTCAAGCTGTTGTCGATGGTGATGGCGCCGACATTCGCCAGCAAGTTCGTGATGGTGGTTACGCCCGTTGTACCGGAATTGAAGGTGAGTTTGGTGCTGGCATTGATGGTTGTGTTCTGGTCGAGAGTGATCGATGTGCCAGCGGTGTAGCCTGCTGGGGCAGTCACCAGATGAACCTCGGTGGAAAGGGTGGCGGAGCCAAGGAGGATCGGCTGTGCCAGGCTGGTCAGGTTGGCGTTGGTGACCAGCGCCCGATTCTGTGTGTTCCGAAGGTCAAGGCCTCCGGTGAACACGAATTTGTCGATGGCCCCCGCATTGCCCAAGCGAACCAATCCAAGATTGTCGAAAGTCGTTGGATTGCTGTCGGTGAATTCGATCCCACCGTTCAGGAACAGGTCATAGTCGGCCTTGACCGCGTCCGGTTTCAGCTTGAGTACCGCCCCGGTGTCTCCCACCGTGACCGTCCCGAGGGTGCTGAGGGTCACCTCGCCGAACGGGGAGTTTGAGACGCCAAGTTTGCCGGTGATGTTGATATTGGATCCCGACAGGGTGAGGGGCGTTCCGGATGTCTTGGTGCCCAGGCTGCCGCCAATGAAAATATCATCGATTGCCTGGATGGCGGCGGTGGCACCTGTGAAGGTGATGATTCCACCTCCCGTGGACGAGGCGCTGGTGAAGCTGAATTTGCCAGTGGCCGAGCCATCCGAGCCGGCGGTGAGTTTACCCAACGCGACTACGGATTGGGCTTGGATCGCCATGTCGGAGATGGTGGAGAAGTCCTTGGAAAACTCGATGTAGCCTTTGGTGTCAGCATTGATGGTGAGTGACTGGACTGCCCCGGAGCTGCCGTAAAGCTGGACCTTGGGCCCGGTCGAGGGGGCGATGCCCGCCGGGTTGACGATCACCTTGACATTGTTGTTGAAGTCGCCCGCGAGGAAATCGTTCACGGATGAACCGAGGGTGATCGGTGCGGCCCCGGTTCCACCTATTGCAAAAAACCCGGGGTTTTGTTGGATCGTGATCGTCCGGCCTGACCCTGTTGTCGGAACGGAAGCCAAGTTGAGGGTGGTGTCCCAAACAATTTTCCCTTCTTCAGGGAAAGGAAGGGTTATGTTGCTGTTGTCGATGACCACATCCAGGCCCGCCGCAAGGTCCGCCTGAATGACCGCGACATCGATTTTGCAGCCCGATGTCAATGCGGTGAGGGTAACCGTACTCCCATTAATCACCCTGCTGTAGGAGCTGGGGTCACCGCCACTGGTGATCAACATGTCGATCGCCGGGGCCAGACGGGTCTCCAGACCCTCCAGGCCCGGTTTCCGTTCCCGGTTTTTGCGGTGGCTGCTGGTCTTGGATTGGGTCCCGAAAACATTCAGCAGAGGCTTGAAGAAATCCCTCATGGCCTGAAGCCCTCTCTTCCTGAACGGGGTGCCCGCGCACCGGTGTGAGCCATCAATAATCTGGCCACCTTGCCTTGTCCGCTGATATCGGCCATCCCAAGCCGACATGCCATCCGCAACCGCCCCCGGTTTGGAATTCCTCAAAACGGGGCCGGTTTGCCGGGAATAAGGGGATCAGTTTGCCTGTTTTCACAGGTTTCAGGGGTGGGAACCTTGCCAATAGATGCGGACATTGCCGGTTGCGCGGCCCACAGCCACGATGTCCGGCTTCCCGTTGCCGTCGAGGTCAGACACCAAGGCGTCTTCCACCGCGACACCTCCCGAATCCAAAAGCTGTCGGGTCCAATGCCGCCCGACCGGATCCTGGGAACAGTAGATACGAATTCCGCACCGATCATCCGGTTGGTTCCCAAGGTTATCCCTGACTCCCACCACCAACTCATCCCTTCCATCACCGTTCAGGTCGGCCCAGTGGACCGCGTGTCCCCACTTGAGACGATCGTCCAGCACTTTTCGATTCCAGGTTTGGTCGGGATTTTTGGTGTAGGCAACTACCTGGTTGCCATGCCACGGTTCGATGGTGCCAATGCAGGGACAATCCACCCCGAGTTGGCCCCATCGGATTTCACTGGCACCCCTTGAACCTTTGGGGGTTTCCTGATGGGCGGGATGCAGGAGCTGCCTGGCAAATTTCAATTTCACCCGATCTTCGGCGGCAGCCGGTTTGAGAAGGCTGATTCCCTCATAGCTGCAAACCAAAAGATCGGCCATTTTCTCCTTGGATTTTCCAGCGGCGGGTGCCTCGCAGAAATTGTGCGCCACATGGAGACTTTGATCCAGAACCGTGGGAACCCAGCGGTCTGTTTTCGGTTTTTCAGGAATGGTGAATGCTTGGATGCGTAGCGGAATGCCGTCCACCCAGTTTTCCTTCTGGCTGGAGCCTTTTCCCATCAGGGGCACAACGACCAGTTCAGGCTTTCCATCTCCCTGCAAATCCAGAAAGCGGACGCGGTGCAAGGTGGGTTCTTCCGTGATGGGGTGAACCGCCCACTCGCCGGTGGCTTTTCCAGGGTTTTCGAGCCACTGGAGGGTTCCGCCCGATGCGGTGTTGAAAGGTTTCCAGTCGGCACCCAGGGCCAAGTCGATATCACCATCCCCGTCAATGTCGTGGGCGGCCAGGCAAACATTGTCCGGCTTGGTTTGGCCCTCCAGCAGAACCCGGCGTTTCCAATCAGGGTTGCGGTACCAGAGAATTTTGGATTTGTCTGCCACCACCAAATCCGTCCGCCCGTCTCCATCCAGGTCGGCTGCAACTACCGCATACCCAACCCCCAGCCCAGAATCGATTTGCTGGGTTTTAAACTCCAATGCGGCGGGTTGTTGGGCCTGAAGATGAGCTGAAATAAAAAGATTTATTAAAAATGAAAAAGATATAGTGCAGATTCTCCGAAGCATGGGATTCCCTTCCTTTTCAAACCTTGGATTGAAATAAGATAAGCTGATTATATCTGCTGGCGAGATACCTGGCCAAATATCTTGGCATTCATTGATATCATTTTTGACTGGTTGGAGAGTCGAACTGGCAATCGCTTCAGTTTTCCATGCCTTGACCCGCTTTTGCTCCCCATGCGACTGTGTTCCCCTCGGACGGATGGGAGTCGCGTATGGCCCGGTCGATCGAAGTGGGGGACGCGTCAGGCATCAGCCTGGTTCTTCCTGCTTTCAATGAGCAAGAATGTATCCATCAGGCTGTCAACGAGGCTGTCGAGGCCTTATCCACCTTGGGCATGCCCTTCGAGGTGGTGGTGGTCAATGATGGCAGCACCGACGCGACCGCCCCAATGGTCGCCGCCATGGCGGCGAATGACCAGCGCGTCCGCCTGATCGATCTGCCCCAAAACCAGGGTTACGGCAACGCCTTGCGGCAGGGGTTCCTGGCCAGCCGCATGCCCTTGGTGGCTTTCACGGATTCTGATTGCCAGTTCCACCTCGAAGACCTGCGCCTGCTGATCGATCAGATTCCACAGTCTCCCGTGGTGGTGGGCTGTCGCCAGGATCGGAAGGATCCTTGGCGCCGCAAGTTTCTCTCCCGTGGTTTCAATTTGTTGGCGGATTCCCTGGTGGGCACAGGGGTCCGCGATGTCGATTGCGCGCTCAAGGTGTTTCGCCGGGCTGATCTGCTGAAAATTTTGCCTGAAACCGGTGGTTTTCTCGTCAATACCGAGATGGTGGTTCGTGCCCGTTCCATGGGCCTTGATGTCCGGGAAGTGCCTGTCCGGCACCGTCCCAGGGCGGGGGGCCACAGCAAGGTGCGGCTCACCGAGGTGCCCAAGGTCTTTTTGGCCCTCGCCCGTTTTTGGTTCACCCGGGTGGCGTTTGGTCACACCGGCCATTCTGGTGATGGCACCCCTGCTCGCATGGGCAAGGCGGAATTCCTCGGCCTGATTGGGTTGGCCGTTTTGGCGGTTGCCATGTTTCTGGGCAATGTCCGGGCTCCCCTGCTGGAACCCACGGAAGCCCGTTACGCCGAAATTCCAAGGCAAATGCTCATTCACGGGTCCTGGTTGGTTCCCGTCCTTGACGGACAGCCTTATCTGGATAAGCCCCCTCTGTTTTATTGGTTGGTCATGGGGGCCTACCAGATGGGAGGGGTTTCCGATCGGGTGGCCCGCTGGGTTCCCGGTTTGGCGGGTGTCCTGACCGTCTTGGTCGCCTGGGGCTGGATGCGTTTGCGAACTGGCCCGAGGGCCGCATTTTTGTCGGCCTTCCTCCTGGTCACTTGCGCCCGCTTCGTCCATTACGAGCGAATGCTGGCCATGGACTCAGTGCTCTGTTTGTTGGTGCTTGCCGCTTTGGCCTGCGGAGACTTGGCCTGCCATTCAGGCGGGTTCCGCCGATCCTGGTGGGTTGCCGGCGCGCTGACTCTCGGGCTGGCCCTGCTGACAAAAGGTTTTGTCGCGATCCCCGTGGTGCTGGGCCCGCTCGCCATGTGGTGGGTGCTCGATCAAGGCGTTGGCAGGCCCGGTTGGAAGGACGCGGTTTTGGGGGCGTTCCTCGCGCTGCTTCCGCTTATGGCCTGGATGGTGCCCATGGCCGCCAGGCTGGATGGATTTTTCGAGTATTTTGTCTGGCGGCACCATGTGGTCCGATTTCTCGAGCCGTTTGATCATGCCGGGCCAGTTTGGTACTACCTGCCTGGTTTGTTGTTTGGCCTGGGGCCTTGGTTGGTGCTGCTTCCGGGTTTGGTTGGCCGGGTTCTGGGCAGATCGGCGTTGCGCGCGGGTGGTGGACAGCCAGTTTTGGGGTTGGTTCTAACCGCCTTGGCTTTCAATCTCGCCTTTTTCAGTTTGGCGGGTTGCAAACGACCAGTTTATTCGATGGCATTTGTGCCTTTTGCGGCCATTGCCTTGGGCCTTCACCTTGATCTGGCCCTTCCCGCCGGTTGGCGAAAGCTGTTCTCGCTTCCAACAATCTCGGCAAAATCTGCATTTGTTTTGGTGGGGGCGATCTGGATCGGGTTGGGCTGCGGAGCAGGTTACAAGGGATGGATTGATGCCGAATCCGCCTACGGATGTGTTGCATTGGGTTCGTCACTGTTGGCGGTGCTTGGCGTTTGGCATTGGGCAGGCCGCGGGGTGGCATGGTCTGCCCCGTTGGCGGCTTGTGCTGTGCTGGGAGTTTTCACCTGCTGGGAAGTGTTGCCCGGTTATCACGAGGGGTTCTCGCTGCGCGGCCATTTGCGCCAGGCAATGAAACCCAGATGGGGCGCGGATCTGCTGGCAAAGGCTTCAGTTAAAGCCGAGACGGAGTTGGTTTGTTTTCCCCATCGCTGGGATTCAGCGGGTTTTTACCTGCCTAATGCCAAAATCACGGTGTTCGGGCCGGGTGATCAGGCCGCCATGGAGAACCACCTGAGGCAAAATCCTGACGCGCTGTTGCTGATGAAGCCGGGCAGGGCCCTGAACCAGTTCCTTGCCCGGTTCCCCACCCGCTCCCCCAAGATAGAAAACTCGATGGGTGCGGTGGCGGTCACCCGCCTCGAGGAGAGGGGACTCACCCGGAATTCTTTCAAGACCGAATGAGTCAGCTCAGGCGGCTTGTTTCATGGAGCCGCGAAACCCCAATGCCTTTTCATAGCCCTCCCGGGTAATCCTGGCCGTCTCTGCCCAAGTAAACCGGCGGGCCCATTCCATTGCGCCGGCCCGCAATCCTTCCACCCATTCCGGGTTTCTGGATGCACGCAGCATCGCTTCCCGCCACCCTCCCTGATCCTCAATTTCAACCAGGTGGCCTTGGCCGTCCAGCACTTCCCGCACGGCGGGAGCCGTCGAGGCGATGACCGCCCCCCCGCAGGCCATCATCTCGATAGGTGGCATGCCAAAGCCCTCATATTTCGTCGGAAACAAAAGGGCGTGTGCCGAACTGTACAAAGCCGGCAAGTCCTGGTCATCCACATAGCCAAGGCGGCGGATCCCCGCGGCAAGCCCCTTGGTCTGCAGGAAATCCCTCAGGTCATCGCATCGCCAACCCCACCCACCCACCAACACCAGAGGGTGGCGTTGCCGGTCTTCGGCCGGCAGGTCGCACCATGCCTTTGCCAGGAGCAAAAGATTCTTGCGCGGTTCCAGGGTTCCCACATGGAGAAAACTGCCGCGGGGCAAACCCAGACGCTGGAGGACCTGCTCCTGTTCGGCCAGCGGAGTCGGTTTCAGGTGGTTTCGGACTCCCATAGGCGTGATGGTGACCTGCTCCGGTTTCAGGCCGAGGACGGAGACCAGTTCATCACGCACCGCCTTGGACAGCGTGAAAAAGTGGCTGGATCGCTCGATGCCACCTTGGGCCCGCTTTTCAAAAACCTTCACGCGGTCCACGGGATGCCATTCGGGATGGGTCAGGGAGGATAGATCGTGGAAGGTGGTGACGGTCGGAACACGGGTTGGAACCGGCAGGAAATTCGGCTCGTGGTAAAGGTCCACCTCTCCGCGTTCATGCCAGCGGTCCAGCATTCTCGACAGGTACGCCTCCTGAATGGCCCGTGCCCTTCCAAGCGCCCTCGATTTCCAGGTTTCCTCGGTGGAGTTCGGTCCGATTGCTGAAAGATTGCCAGGGCTTTTCCGTTTGCCGGGCCGTACCATCCACGGGCGGATCAGGAACCATCCCTTGCGAAGCAGCCTTCCCGCTGCCCCAGGAAATTCCATGTAGCTTTCACTTTCCCCGGCGGAGGCCTTCAGCGCCTCCAGGGTGGCTGCGGTGTACCATCCCACCCCAGAGCGTGGGCCGATTGAGGGCAGGATATTCCAGGCTACGCGCATCGTGCGATTCTTCCGTGGTCCGTGAAGTAACTGACCTTTTCTGGTCAGGCGGCTGATCGTTTGAACCCAGGAATCAGTCGGTGCAGTTGATCGGCTATCCACTTGCCCTGGCGGGCGGGATCCAGTGTCCTCGCCACCGATTCCTTGGCCCGCAAACCGACTTGTCTTGCCAGCACCGGCTGGGAGCGAACCCATCGCATCAAGTTGGCGGCCTCGGCAAGATCCGGGTCAGCCCACTTCCATCCCTTCTGGAATGGTGGCCTGTCCTGGCGGATGGTTGTCATGCCGTGCCGCACCAGCAAGGCGGTGTTGGTGTCCAGAAAATCCAGCACGCCGGAATAAGCCGTGGTGATAACCGGTTTGCCCAGGAGCGCCGCCTCCGCCATGGTCAGGCCCAGGCCCTCGGCCCGATGGAGTGACACATAACAATCAGCGGCATCCATCAGTCCCAGCAATTCGTGCCGGCTCATGGTTCTTTCCACCAGGATGATCCGCGGATCACCGGCGACCATTTGCCTGAGTTTTCCCATGTTGTGGGGCTCAGCCTGCGGGCGGCTGACTTTGATGACCAGCCGGGCTTCACGCGTGCGTGGAAACGCGGTCTGGAAGGCCCGCACCAGGCCGAAGGGGTTTTTCCGTTCCACCGAGCTCGCCGCATCGAACACGAACAGGAAAACCGTTTCGCCGGCCTTGAGGCCGTAGATATCGCGGGGTACCGGCTCGAAGGGCTGAATCCTCAAAGCCTGTGGCATGTCGATCACAGGCACCGGCAAAACCTTACGCAAAGATTCTCCAATAAAGCGGGAAGGAGCCCAAATTTCATCAAAGAAAGTGCTATTTTTGATCCAGGGCTTGGGCACATCCTCCAGCTCCCAAAACCACACCCCCACCCGGCGAATCCCCTTGCGTATCGGCAGTCCGGCCCGCTGGTAAAGGGCCTTCGGTTCCCACAGGGGCGGAACCACAAAAACGCTCAACCCGTGCTCCTCCAATCCCAGTGTTTCGGACCGGTTGTGCAACACATCCGACATGGAATTGGGGACATCGCGCAGGCTGACCGGGCAGCCGTGCCGGGCGGCGGAGCGTCCCAGTTGGGCCGCAGCCTCGCGCAAGCCGCAGGTGCAGTTCCAGTAGGTGAACAGGTTCAGCCCCTGGTCAGCGCCCCACGAGGGGCCGTCCAATGGCCCCAATATTTTTTCCGCGGAGGTGATACCCCCGGCGGGCCATTTGGGTGGAGATTCCAGCAGCGAACTGTCCAGCAACGGGTAGTCCTTGGCCAGGTCTGCCACGCATTGGCGCCAGCCGGATACCGTGCGGGCGTCCGGCCAGCGTTCTTGCCAGGCTGGCAGGCGCAGCCAGGTTTCTGCCAGGCTGGTGGAGTGGTCCTCCAGGGTTTCAAGGGCGAACCACAGGGCCTCTTCCGGGGACACCACGCCCATGTCCTGGTGGCCGGTCCGGATCAGGAATCCCAAGCTGGTCCTCAACCCGGGCGCCATCATCCCGAGCGGGGCCTTTTCCAAATGCCACGGGTTCACATCCAGAAATCGCCGGGCTATGTCACCGGGCCGTGATTGGAATATCTTTCGCAACCCGTCAATCCACGCCAGCCGGCTCAGCCCGGCCGGGGGATCCCCTTCACCCAGCCAGGTGAAGTAGGATCCTTCCACCCCGTCACGCAGGGCCCGGGGGTGAGCGTTGAATAGGTTCGGATCCGTGATGAGTGGCCCAAGGACCGCCCGAATCCATTCCGATGGATCCTTCGGGGCTGAGGTGGCCTGCCCGGTCAGTGCCAATTCACCGCCCAGGCTAACGATATGGGTGAGCACGCGTCTGGGATCGTTCAGGCTGAACCAATCGCCGGACCGCGCCTCGCGCCTCGCCTCCCGGGCGATTCGGGCATGGAGGATGGGATTGAGAATCCGGATTTTCGCCCCCCACAATGCCTGGAAAAATAGGGATTCTTCATGGAATCCCAGCGCCCGCAGCCTCTTTTTCACCGATTCGAACATGCTCTGTTTCCTGTCTCTCAGGTTTGGCCGGGGTGGCTAGGCGGCATGACGCCGTCCGGTGGTTGAGTGGTCCGATGCCCCCCGAGCGTCCCTCGAGGCGGCGATCTGGCGGAGCACCCTGTGCCCGTACGATTCCATGGAAAGTAATTTGCCAACCTCCACCCGCGCGCGATCGCCCAGGCGCTTGGCCAAGGCTGGATGGTCATAAACCCACTGAAGGTGGGCGGCGGCCTGTTCGATGTCAGCCTCGGCCCACTGGCATCCCATCGGGTAGTAGGGCAGTTTTTTGGTGATGGGAACCAGCTTGTGGTTCACCACCAGGGCGGTCTGGTCGGACATGAAATCCATGTTGCCGGAGTATCCTGTGGCGATGACTGTTTTGCCGTACAGCAGGGCCTCGGCGATGGTGATCCCGTACCCTTCCGACCGGTGCAGGCTGATATAGCAATCGCACATGTCCATGATGCCATAGGCTTCCGGTCGGCTCAGATGCTCATCGATGATGATGGCGTTCACGCTTGCCGCCGCCTCCCGCAGGGCGCGAACACCCTCCGGGTCGAAGCTTGGCCGGGTGATCTTGAAAACCAGTCGGGCATCGCGCTTTTTGGCCAGTGAACGCCGAAAGGCTTCCACCACCGCCAGCGGATTCTTCCGCTCCATCACCGAGGCGACATCGAACATGAACAGCGCCACAAAATCCGATTCTCCCAGGCCGTACCGGGCCCGGTTCACCGGAGCGTTGGGCAGGATTTCCGCCCCCGGAAGCACGACATTGACGGTGGCGCGGGGCGCCGCTTTTCGGACTGCCTCCGCCACGAAGCGGGTGGGCGTCCAGATCTCGTCAAAATGACGGGACTCCCGGGCGTATTTTTGCGGAAGCAGATCCAGCTCCCAGGCCCAGTAGCCGATCCTCCAGACCCCGGGCTTCCGCGCCATGCCAGCCCGGGGATAAATACGCCCCGCATTAGCGAAAATGGGCACGCTCAGGATGGTGGTGTCGAAAGTTTCCACCCCCAGGTGGTCCGGGCGGGTGGGTTGGTCGTAGCGCCAATCGCCGGGAACATCCCGGTGCGCCGTGCGGCCTCCCGCCAGTTTCACGGCGATCCGCAGGTGTCGCTGCACCTCGCCCACGCCGGATGAATAGGTGCAGTGCCCCAGCACATTCAGTCCGGGCCGCCAGGGTTCGCCTTGGGTCTTTTCCTTCCGGACCCTCATTACCAATTCCGCAATCAGCGGGTCGGTTTTCCCCAATTGCTCCAGGTCCCTGAACCAGACCGGCTCTTCGTCGCCTAAAACGCGCGCTGGAGGAGGTTCCGGTAATGAAAGCCTGTCCCATGCGACCAATCTGGCCTGATCCTCGTTGGGCAACACCTGGTCCAAGCCCAGAATTCCGTCGGGCAGCACATTCTGCAGGGCAGGGTGCCTTGTTTTCAGGTTTTGGATAAATTCTCCCGCCCCGGCCACCGTCAAACCTAGTGGCCAGTGGGTTTGCCATGCGGGCAGGCGGAGCCAGGTGGGGGCCAAACCGAAAGTCTGGTCCTCGGAACGCTCCAGGGCGAACCAGATCACATCAGCAAGGTCGCACTCCCCTAAATGTCGGACGGTGGTCCCAAGCAGCCAGTCCAAAATGCCATGCCTGCCGGCCGGAGTCAGGGCCAGCGGCAGGGTGCGCAGCACCCATTCCTTGTCGTCGATGTAACGCAGTACCCGGTCACCGGGCCGGCCATTGAAAAATGACTCCACCTGCCCGGGGCTTACACCATCAGGCAGGGGGCCGGACGCAAGCCAACGGCAAAAGGCGCCCCCAGAACCTTCGGACAAGGCTTTGGGAAACCGCCTGGCCTGGTCGGGGTTTTCCACCAGCTTGGCCAAAATCCAAAGCCCCAAAGCGGAGTTGTCGCTCCCGGCTTTTCCAGAATGGTTCTCCGCCTTGCCCAAGGGCGGCAATCCATGCTTTCCCAGCAGGGAATCCCAGGCGCCTGCCACCCGCACCGGAAAAGGCGGCAGGAACTCCTGCAATCGGCCTTTCCTTGCCATGGCCCGGCGGCGCAGCGGGTCCACCAGGGCGGTCTTCACCTGCTGGATGGCGGTGAAAATGCCGCTTCCCGGCTTGATCCCCACTTTTTCCAGCGCTCGCCTGGCCTTGTGTAGCATGATTCCCTCTTTTGCCATCCGCTATTTTTTGTTCAGGCGGCCAGCCGCGTGAGCTGGCGGGCGACATTGTCCCAGGTGCACGATTCGGCCAGGTCCGCCCGCGACCAGCCTGCCGGCTCCGCGGCGCAGGTTTGCCACGCCTCGTCGATCGATTGGATGTCCAGCGGGTCGCAAAGATGCACACCCGGTCCCGCGAATTCCAGCATCGAGCTGTTGCCCGAGCAGATCACCGGGGTCCCGTGGAGCAACGCGTCGAGAACCGGGAACCCGAAGCCCTCGTACAGGGACACATACACCAGGCAGCGCGCCTGCCGGTACAACTCGCACAACCTGGCGTCGCTCACCATGCCTGGAAAGGTGACAGTTCGGTTCCCGGTGGCCTTGGGCAACTTGCTTTGATCAATAAGCCAGCCCGAGGGGCCTGCCCAAACCAGTTGGGCGTCAGCCGGAAGGTTGGGGCTTGTCAGGAACCACCGCAGCAGGTTTTCCGGATTTTTTCTGGGCTCGAGAGTGGAAACAGCCAAAAACAGGTTGGGGTTTCTCTGCACGGGCTTCAACGAAGCGTGGCCGTGCACGCACTGGCTCGGGCCCAAATGGGCCCAGTGGACCCGCTCCTTTGGCAGGCCGCACAGCCAGACCATGTCGCGCATGGTGCACCTGGAAATGGCCAGCGCGTGGTCGTCCAGTGGAGCCATGTTGGTGGCCAGTTCGTAAAAGTCTCGCCGGGTCTGCCCCTTGTGGGTTTGAGGGGTCAAAAGCGCGGTCAAATCGTAATAAACCGAGACTTCCCGGGCAAAACGTTTCTTACGCGAACGCCGGAAGGTGTACACGCCCCCGCTCCGTGCTGCCAACGAAGCATCAAAGGGCTGGGTAGGCAGAGCCAGGACCCGGTCGCGCCAGGTGGTGATATCCAATCCGGGTTCCGGAACATTGTGGGGGCCCAAGTGGATCACCAGGCCGCCGTGAAGCGTCTCGATCTGCCGCATCACGCGCAGGTCATCGCGGGTGACCATGCTGAACAAGGCGATGGTCTGCCGACGCGCAAGGCTTTCAATGATCCGGGCGACGCAGCGCCCCACCCCGGTCAGCCTGACCTGGGAAAGCGAGGTGGCGTCCACATGGAGGATCGGACAATTCAAGTCTTCTGAAACCTCCGGCATTTCAGGCGACCCTTTCTTCCAGCGTCGCCGCCATGTTTTCCCAGGTGCATGTTTGCCTCAGGTCATCCCGGCTCCAGCCGGTCGGTTCCGCGGCGCAGGAAAACCAGGCCTCGTCCATCGATTCCTGGGACAGCGGGTCGCAGAAATGGGTGCCAGGTCCGCCGAACTCCACCATCGAGCTGTTGCCAGAGCAGATGACCGGGGTGCCATGCAGGAGCGAGTCCAAAACCGGAAACCCGAATCCCTCGTAAAGGGACACATACAACAGGCACCGCGCCTGGCGGTACAACTCGCACAGCTTGGCGTCGCTGACCATTCCGGCAAAGGTCACGGTCCTTCGGCCCTTGGCCTTCGGGAGGTTGCCTTGATCGATCAGCCAGCCCGAAGGGCCCGCCCAAATGAGCCTTGCATCATCCGGCAGATGCGGGCTGGTCAGGAACCAACGCAACAGTTTTTCAGGGTTTTTGCGAGGCTCCAGGGTGGAAACGGCCAAAAATAGGTCCGGATCCCGATGGACCTTTTCCGTGGAGGCGTGTTGCCGAACACACTGGCTCGGCCCCAAATGGGCCCAACTCACCCGGGAGGGGCGCAGGCCGCACAGCCAGATCAGATCACGCCGGGTGTTTTGCGAGTTGGCGACCGCATGGTCATCCAGAGCGGCCGTTGTCACCACCAGATCCTGGGTGGATTGACGCACATGGGATTGGTGGGTGGCTGGAACCACGCAGCCAGTCAGGTCGTGGTAAAGCGAGACCTCGCGGGCAAAATGCCGCTGTTTGGCCCGGTGAAAAGTGTAAATGGCCGGGCTTTTTTCCGCCTGGTCATGGCTGTAGGCGGCCTTGGGCAGCTTGAAAACAGCGTCCCGCCAGGAGCCCACATCCTGGTTGGGGGAGGGCAGGTTCTCTGGCCCAAGCCGAATCACGGTGCCTTGGTGCAATCCGTCACGGTGCCCGGCCCGGATGAGGTTTTCCTTATGGGCCATGCTGAAGAGTTGGACAGGGCGTTTTTTTGCCAGGCATTCCACAACACGGGCCACGCACCGCCCCACACCCGTTAGTTTCACCTGGGCAAGGGAGGTGGCGTCCACATGAAGGATTGGGGCGGGGCTCACCGTGGGCGCGACCTCCCCGCTTCACTCCCCCGGGTTATACAAGTCTCTGAGGCGTCATCCCGGTCACGCATGGTTAAGCCGCCGCTTGTCCCTGGTTTCCGGAATTTGCCAAGGAGGCCAGGAATTGGCCCACATGTTTGGAAATAGAAGCGCTTTCCACGGATCCAATCGTCAATCCATGACCCCCGGTCTGGGTCTGTTCCACCGCGTTGCAAACTGCCCGCATGAGGGATTCCACACGCGGGTGGGGGCGCATTGATTCCAGCACCTTGTCTTCCACGCCTTCAAAGGCGCAGGGGATCATGGTGGTGGCCACCTGATGACCAGGAAAAGCACCGTCTCCCGCGTGCAGGCACGAGACATCCGTTCCGATGATGCCGATGCCAGCCCGCTTGAGGCTGCCTGCCCACAAGGCTGAATCCAGATCAGTTTCCCAGGTGATGGCCCAATCCAATCGGGGCAGACAATCGCTCGGCACCGAGGCTTGGCTTTCCGATTGCGCAAGGAGGGCGCCATTCCAGGCCGGCAATCGTTCAGCAACTTTGGCCAGCGAATTCAGCCGTTGTTGCCACTTTCCGTCCCGATCCGGCATGCGAACCACCAGAGCCACATCCTCGGTACCGGATAAGCCTTGGGCGCATGCCGACAGCACCCGTACTCCGGCCCAATGATCTTTCAGTGGGTCCCAACGCAGCAGAATCACGCAGGAAGGGTTATCCATGGGGGCCGGGTTGAGCCAAGCCGGTTGGGAAGGCTTTTTGAACTGTTTTCTAACCCATTTCCAGGTGCCCAGCATTGACTGGTTCAGCCAGCCAGGCATCCGTTCCTTGATCTGATGGTGGTAGGTTTTTCTTGCCCAGAAATAGGCTTTTTTTGTCACTCCGCTGGGAACATAAGCCCCTTCCTGCCAGATCTCTCGCACATCCGGAGGGCCGCCGGGGCCCAGCGGCAACCGATGGGCAATGAATCCATCCGCCGTCGAGCCGGAAGTGGCCAGGGGATTGGTCTCACCGGCCAAGGGCATCAAGAAGGTTTGTCCGTTGAAACCGCCCTCCGCCCAAGCGTCCCTGGTCAGTGGCGAAGCCGCCAGCAATCCCTGCACGTAAGGGAGTGTCAGGCTCCAATTCCATCGGACATCCTGGAAAAGCGGTCGGCAGGGAACTTTGGCTTGGTCCCAGTGGCTGGCGGTGACCAGCGGGGCATCCGGCCACGGGTAAACCTGGTGCGGTGGACGAAACTGGATGACCACCGGTTTTTTGCCCTGGCGGCGAACCCGCGTGATGTGGTGCGGCAGGCTAGATTCCGGTTGGTCCAGCTCGGTGGTTGGAGCCACTTGGCGGAGAATCGGGCTCCAGTTGGTCCATAATTGCTGGTGCCAGCGGGCAACTTCCGGCATCGGCCCGGCGTCGGCATCCTCGCGCACTGGAGGCACCAACAGCAGGTGCAAATCTTCAATAGTTGTGAGACGCCCATCCATGGGCTGTACTCCTTCCGTCCTTGGAGGAACGCACATCATGCGGCCTGACCCCCGGGTAGGTCAAGCGAGCAGGTTTCCTATGGCTAGGTTGTCTTGGGGATTCAAGACAACTTCTTGCCAAGAACAGGACTAAGCTGGCTAAGTGTTTTGCGTAGCTTGGTGAATGTGGCGAAGTCGATGGTCTGCATCCCGTCCGAGGCGGCCTTGTCCGGGTTGGGGTGGATTTCTAACAGCAAGCCATCCGCTCCGGCAGCCAGCGAGGCCAAAGCCATGGGGGGTACATAGGCCCGCTTCCCGGTCCCGTGGCTCGGGTCGATCAGCACCGGCAGGTGGGATGTCGCCTGAAGGGGAGGAACCACGGAGAGGTCCAGCGTGTTCCGGCTATGGTCATTGAAGGTGCGCACTCCCCGTTCGCACAGCATGACCTGACGGTTGCCGCCGGCGAGGATATATTCAGCCGCCATGAGCCACTCCTCCAGCGTGGCGGACATCCCACGTTTTAAGAGCACCGGCTTTTTCATTTTTCCCACCCGTCGCAGCAGGGCGTAGTTCTGCATGTTGCGGGTGCCAATCTGGATGATGTCGGCGGCGTCCTCCACCGCCTCGGCTTCCTCGGTGTCCATCAGTTCGGTGACAATGCCAATCCCCGTTTTGGCCCGGACTTTTTTCAGGATTTCCAAACCCTCCCGCCCCATTCCCTGGAAAGAATACGGGCTGGTCCGCGGCTTGAAGGCACCCGCACGAAGCAGATGAACTCCCTCGCTTTTCAAAAATTCGGCAATTTCAAGCGTCAATCCCTCGCTCTCCACCGAGCATGGCCCGGCGATCAGCGTGAAATTGCCACCCCCAACCGTTGTCTGCGGGGTTTTCACCACGGTGTTGTCCGGGTGCATTTCACGGCCGGCCAGTTTGTATGGACGGGTGACACGCACCAATTCGAGCACCCCTTCCATCGACGCCAGCCGGTTCGGATCCACCGCGGTGATGTTGCCAGTGATACCGATGGCTGTCCGGGTGCTACCAGGCAAGGGATGAGCTTGCAATCCCATGCTTTCAATTGCTTTCGCAACGGCATCAATGTTTTGCTGGGAAGCGTTTAAATGCATAACCACAAGCATTGGATTCAATCCTTTTTCGGAAACAGCCAAGGCTTTGCCTGGTTTCCATCAGACCTGCCAATTGCCAGTACACTGGCCTCAAGGTAGCAAGAATGGATGGAGCAGTGGTCGGATTGGGGTAATTCCCACAAGTCGACCAAGTCTCCCCTAAAAGGCCCAAGGCAAGGACGAAGCCATGGCCGGTTCACTGGTTGTCGCGCAATTCCTGGTGATTTGGTCCGTTCTGGGCCAGTTTTCCGAACAAACCCTGGCCCAAAATGTCCAGTTGCGGCGAGATCCACTGACGGTCCTTCGGGACGGGAAAATACAAGCAATCCATACGGCCGGGGAATGGCCTTCCCGCCGGGCCTCCATCCTTCAGGGCATGGAATCAGCCATGGGCCCGTTCCCCCCCAACTCCATTCGTGGCGACTTGCGGTTCAAACGGCTGGATACCCCGGTCAGGGTATCGCGCCATACCCGCCAAAAGGTCAGCTTCGAACCCTCCCCGGGTACCCAGGTCAAGGCCTGGCTATTGGTCCCGCATGCCTCCGAGTCGGCTAGCCAGTCAAAAAAATATCCAGCCATGCTTTGCCTCCACCAAACCATTCCCATCGGCAAGGATGAGCCGGCCGGTCTCGGCCCCACCCTTTCCAAGCGGCAGGCTTTTGATTTGGCGGATCGGGGCTTTGTCTGTCTGGCGCCGGATTATCCAAGTTTTGGCGAGTATCCCTGCGATTTCAAAGACACTTCGTGGAAATCGGGAACCATGCTGGCCATTTGGAACAACAGCCGCGCTGTGGACCTGCTTTGCTCCCTTCCCGAGGTGGACCCGGCGAGGGTAGGCGCGATCGGTCATAGTCTGGGCGGGCATAACACCCTGTTCACCGCGGTATTCGAGCCCCGCATACGGGTGGCGGTGACCAGTTGCGGATTCACCTCGTTTACCAGATACATGAAGGGTGACCTAACCGGTTGGACTTCCAACCGCTACATGCCCCGCATCAGCGCCGTGTATGCCAAGGATCCTGCAAGGATGCCTTTTGATTTTCCCGAGGTGTTGGCGGCAATAGCCCCACGCGCGGTCTTCATCAGCGCTCCCACCCGCGATGACAATTTTGATCTCCAAGGGGTGAGAGATTCCGTCGCCACGGCTGCTGGCGTTTTCCGGCTGCTCGGCGTTCCGGACCGGCTCCAATTGCGGGCCCCGGAGGGCGGCCACGACTTCCAGGAGGAGACTCGCCTGGAAGCATACGATTACATCGCCAAGGTGCTTGCTGAACAATCCGCCAACAAGGTGCCTGACACCCGGGGGAAATGACCATGACCGACTCGGCCCGCGCGGATTTCGTCCGTGAAAAACCGGACACCCACTCCAAGGCGCTGCGCATCAACCTCGACCACCGCAGGTACGGCACATTCGCGGAGATCGGTGCGGGGCAGGAGGTGGTCCGCTGGTTTTTCCGGGTGGGTGGCGCCGCGGGAACCGTGGCCAAGAGCATGTCCGCCTACGACATGACCGTGTCGGATGCCATCTACGGGCCGTGCGAGCGTTATGTGAGCCGTCCCCGCCTCGAATCCATGCTGGAGCACGAGCAAAAGCTGAACCTGGACCGCCTCATGGACAAGCGGGGCGACACCACCGCCTTTTTCACCTTCGCCAACACAGTCTCCGCCAAGAGTTACAAGGGAGGGAATCGCGAGTGCCACGGCTGGCTGGGGGTCCGTTACCAGCTTTATCCCCGCGATCAGGACAGTGAGATCATCATCCATGTCCGTCTCCTGGACACCGAGAACCTGCTCCAGCAGGAGGCCCTCGGCATTGTGGGGGTTAACCTGCTCTACGGCGCCTTTTACCACCACCATGAGCCCGAAGTTCTGGTCGAGTCGCTCCTCGACAACCTCAGCACCACCCGTATCGAGATCGACATGATCGAGTTCTCGGGTATCGGCTTCCGAATGGTCGACAACCGGGTGATGAGCCTGAAGCTGGTCCAGCTCGGGCTCAGCAAGGCGGCCATGTTCGACGCGAACGGCAAAGTGTTGCAGCCCTCCGAGTTCTTCTACAAGAAGAACATCCTGGTCGAGCGCGGCAGCTTCCGCCCCGTCACCCATGTCAACCTGGACATGCTGCGCTGCGCCCGCGAAAAGTTCGCCGCCGAGTTGCCGCCCGAGGAACGCGACCAGATTGTCAGCGTCACCGAGCTGACGATGAGCAACCTGCAGCAGACCAATACCAATTCCAGCAATTCCGATTTCCTCGCCCGGGCTGACATACTCGCGGCATGCGGCATGACAACACTCATCAGCGATTACTTCGAGTACTATCGTCTGGCGGCCTTTCTGACCCAGCATTCCTCCAAGCGGGTTGCCTTGGTGATGGGTATTCCAAGTCTCAAGGACCTGTTTGATCCCAAGTATTACGGGAATCTGGACGGCGGTATCCTCGAGGCGTTCGGTAGGCTTTTCAAATTCGACCTCAAATTGTATATCTATCCGTTTTTTGATCGCGAGGATGGCTCCGTTATCAACCTGGAGAATTTCCGCGTGGATCACGAGCTCCGAAACCTCTTCAAGTATTTGATGGATCGCGGCGTGATGATCCCCCTCGACAATTACAAGGAAGAGTACCTGCACATCTTTTCCAGGGAGGTGTTGCAACTGATCGCCAAGGGCAGCCGCACTTGGGAAGACATGGTCCCCCTTCCAGTGGCCAAGCTAATCCGGGATCGCGGGCTGCTTGGATGCCCGAAAACCCAGCCGCAATAATCCGGGCGAACCGCGTTTTTTTTGGCTAGGAGATGGAAATAATGCGCAGTTGGTTGCCGAGCCTCGCCTTGCTTGTAATGTCATCGTCGGGCCTTTTCGCATGGGAGCCAGGCGCTCTTCCCCTGGAAGGCAGTTTTAGGTTCACACCTTCCGCCTCGGAGGACCGTGTCCCTGCCGCCTACCGCATGGAGCCGGCTGATTTCGCATTCAAGACAAAGCGGCTCCACGCCGTGGAAGGCGCGTATACGGTATATTCCCTGCAGTTTCCATCGCCCGTGAAGTCCCCTTTCCCGGAAAACAACACGGTGCATGCCCGGTATTACCTGCCGGAGGGGAAAGGCCCTTTCCCGACAACCGTGGTCCTGGACATTCTGGCCGGTAGTGAAACCATTCCCCGGCTGATGTGCGACCATCTGGCCCGCAAGGGGGTGGCGTCCTTGCATGTCCAGTTGCCTTATTACGGCCCAAGAAAGCCTAAAAACGCCAAGGTCAAACTGCTCTCGACCAACCTGCTGGTCACCTTGCCGGCAATCCGTCAGGCGGTTTTGGATTTGCGTGTCACCAACGCCTGGCTGCGCTCCAGGCCAGAGGTGGATGCGGCCCGGTTGGGAATTTCCGGAACCAGCCTCGGCAGTTTGGTCTCCGCACTGACCGCGGCAATGGAAGACCGGTACCGAAAGGTGGTCATCCTGCTGGGGGGGGGAGGATTCGTGGATGCCTATTACACCCACCCTCAGGCCCGGGAGGCTGTCAAGACTTTCGAGGCTTCCGGTGGCACCAAGGATTTTGCCCGCTTCCTCTTCGCCCCGTACGACCCCGCCACATGGGCCGCCCGGCTGGCCGGACGGGATGTTTTGATCATGGCAGGCAAGCAGGATGAGGTCATCTTCCCGGAAATGACCGAGAAATTATGGTTAAAAGCGGGAAAGCCCGAAATTGTCTGGTTCGACTGCACCCATCTGGGCGCGGTGCGTTTTCTTCCCGACGCCTTGAATCGCATTTCCTCCCACATGGTTAAACCTTGCCCAACCAAGGTGGAGATGAAGTAAGCTGTTGATTGGGCTCTGGCCCCCGAGCGGTCGGGAAAGGATCGCCGGTAGCAACGGGGAGGATTCCCATGCTTGGGTGGAATGGAATATCCATGGGCACTTTGGGTTTAGGCCTCCTGCTCATCGCAGGTCGGGCCAATGCCCAGGATGCCGCGGCCGATTCCCCGGTCAATCCCATGGATCGTGTGGTGTCCCTGCGATTGGAGGGGGATGTTCCCCTGCGTCAGGCGCTCGGGTCCATCGGTGAGTCGGTCGGTATCAGGTTTTCCCTCGATACGCGTGTACTGGCCGGGATGCTGGCAGAGGGGGAAGAGCCACGCTGTCCGGCCCCCAACGGTCGTCGCAAGGTGTCCGACCATCTGGAAAGGCTCCTGGGGCCCGAAGGACTCGTCGCGGTTCACCTGGACGGGGCCTGGTTGGTCACTGCCGAGGACCGCGCCTTCCATCTGCAAATGCGCCAGAAGGTCGATCTCGACTGGAAGGATTGCAGACTCGAGAAGGGTCTCGAGGAGTTGGCTGAATCCAAAAAAATCAATTTGTTGGTCGATCCGCGAAAAGCGGCCCTTGGAAGGACCCCGGTCACCCTCCGTTTGCGCGGTGCCAATTTGGAAGCCGCCCTGCGTCTGGCGGCTGAAATGGCGGGATTGACCCCTGTCTTGGTCGGCAATGTGGTCTTTTTCACCACGCCTGATTCAGCACGGTCTCTTCGCGGTGGCGAGCTTTCCGGGCCGGGCGGTGGAGACCTCATTCCGGCGGGCCTTTTCGAAAGGGAGGGGTTTGTCGGCCCCGCTCCCGCACTTCCCCCGCTGAAGCCGGTTCCCGAAACCCGCCCCCTTCCCAATCCGGGTCCCGCGGCTCCCCCGCCCGGCGTTCCACCGATGGGGGCCGGACCAGGCCCCGGCGGCGCTCCTTTCCTGCGTGACGGGGAAGACTGATGATTTCGGTTGTTGTCCCTGTGAAGGATGAGGTGGCCACGCTGCCCGATTTGGTGAGCCGTACGCTCGAGGCCGGAACCCGATGCGGCCAATCCTTGGAGATCATCCTGGTCGATGACGGCAGTGCCGACGGCTCCTGGCAGGAAATCCAAAAGTTGGCCGCCAGCCATACCGAGGTTTCCGGGCTAAGGCTCCGGAGAAATTTCGGCAAGGCTGCGGCCCTGATGGCTGGGTTCCATGGTGCCAGGGGCGATTTGATCCTCACCCTCGACGCCGACTTGCAGGATGACCCAGCCGAATTGCCCGCCATGCTGGCCCATATGGGGCGGGGAGGGCCCCAAGGCGAGCCCTTGGACTTGGTCTGCGGCTGGAAGAAAAAGCGGAATGACCCATGGCACAAGGTCTTCCCCAGCAGGGTTTTCAACTGGATGATCGGCGCCCTGACGGGGGTGAGGCTGCACGACCACAATACCGGCCTCAAGCTCTACCGGTCAGAAATCTTCAAGGAAGTGCGAATTTACGGGGAATTGCACCGGTTTGTGCCGGTTTTGGCCGCCTCTCGGGGATTTCGCGTGGGTGAGATTCCGGTGACCCACCACCCCCGCCGCCATGGCCAATCCAAATACGGGATGATGCGTTTCCTCAAGGGTTTTCTCGATCTGTTGACCGTCAGTTTTCTCACCGGATTTGGCAACCGCCCCAAGCATCTCCTTGGGGCGATTGGGTTGGTTTCCATCCTGTTCGGTGGTTTGGCCCTGGCATGGCTTTCCACCATCTGGTGCATTCGGTTGGCGGACCCGGAATTCGGGGAGCCACTCCACCGCAGGCCGCTCTTGATCGTTTCCTTGGGGGCCCTTCTGTTTGGTGTTCAGATGCTCTCCCTGGGCTGGATTGCCGAGCTCATCTTGTCAGTCCGGTCCAATGATGCCTTGCCCTATTCCATAGCGGCCAGAACCGGTGAAAAAGAGTCGGTATGATCGGACCCCGCTCCCCGTGGCCTGTGGCCCGTTTTTGTCCGGTCCGCTAAGATGTCATTTCGGAAATTCCGCTGTCAAACCGTGGCGGCAGTCTCGGGGAAAATCGAATTCCCCGGCCTATTTTTTGAAATCAGGGTGCTATCGGCCATGCAAGAACGAAAGAGTCTCATGACAACCGGCGGCCCAAGCCGCGCTCCCAACCGTGCCATGCTGCGGGCGGTCGGTTTTGTTGAGGAGGATTTCAGCCGTCCCGTGGTGGGCGTGGCCAGCCTGTTTTCCGACATCACACCCTGCAACGCGCATCTCGACAGGCTTGCCCGCAAGGCGATCGAGGGTATTCGTACCGGTGGCGGGGTTCCCCAGGTCTACGGGGCCCCCACCGCCTCTGATGGCATCATGATGGGCCATCAGGGGATGCGGTACTCCCTGGTCAGCCGCGAAGTCATCGCTGATTCCATCGAGGTGGTTTCCGCGGGCATGAACCACGATGCCATTGTGGCCATCGGTGGCTGCGACAAGAACATGCCGGGTTGCCTCATGGCGCTCGCCCGCCTCAATGTTCCCGGAGTTTTCGTCTACGGCGGCAGTATCATGCCCGGCGTGGGCGAGCACGGGGAAGACCTCGATATCGTTTCCATTTTCGAGGCGGTCGGCCGCGAGCAGGCCGGCAAGCTCGATGCCAAAGGCGTCCACAAGATCGAGTGCGAGTCCTGCCCCGGCGCCGGTTCCTGCGGTGGCATGTACACGGCCAACACCATGTCCAGCGCCATCGAGGCCATGGGCATGTCCCTGCCTTACGATGCCAGCTACCCCGCGGTCACAGCCGCGAAGGAGCGCGAGACCTTCCTCGCGGGCATCGCCGCGGTCAACCTCGTTCAGGCGGGCATCAAGCCGCGGGATATCATCACCCGCAAGTCGATTGAGAACGCCTACACGCTGGTGCTGGCCCTTGGCGGGTCCACCAATGCCGTCCTTCACCTGATGGCGATCGCGCGAGAGGCCGAAGTGGAATGGAACCTGGCCGATTTCGAGCGATTGGGCGCGAAAATTCCCCACCTTGCCGATCTGAAGCCAGGCGGTCGCTATGTGATGTTCGACCTGCACAAGGTCGGCGGCACTCCCGCTGTGCTGAAGGCGCTGCTGGACAAGGGACTGTTGCACGGGGATTGCATCACGGTCACCGGCAAGACTCTGGCCGAGAATCTGAAGGATGTCCAGAGTATCTATTCACGCAAGCAGGATGTGGTTCGTCCGTTCGATAAGCCGATGCACGATACCGGGCACATCGTGGTTCTCCACGGCAACCTGGCCCCCGATGGCTCCGTGGCCAAGGTGGCTGGCCTGAAAAAGCGCAGCATCACCGGTCCTGCCAGAGTTTTCGATGGCGAGGAGGCCTGTGCCAAGGCCATCGCCGAGCGAAAGATCAAGGACGGCGATGTCGTTGTCATCCGCGGGGAAGGCCCCGTGGGCGGTCCAGGCATGCGCGAGATGCTTGCCGTCACGGCGGCTCTCGTCGGTCAGGGGTTGGGCGAAAGCGTGGGCCTCATCACCGATGGACGGTTCTCGGGTGGCACCCACGGCCTGGTGGTGGGCCATGTCTCCCCCGAGGCCTACAAGGGCGGTCCCATCGGCGTGATCCACGATGGCGATTCCATCACCATCGATGCCGACAAGAAATCCCTCACCCTCCATGTGGATGAGGCCGAGTTGAAGAAGCGCCTTGCCGCCTGGAAGCAGCCTCCCCTCAAGGTCACCCGCGGTGTGCTGCTGAAATACGCCAACACGGTCAAATCCGCCTCTGAGGGGGCCATCACTTACTGACCGTCGGCCAGGTCGGCGATTCGGAAGGAATTGTTCTGTTCGGCGGGGCTTCCAGACGGGGCTCCGCCGCGCTCTTGCAGGGAATGGTCAACGGACGGAAATCATCAACAGCAAGCCTGATTGGGGCACCCATGAGCGAGCAGTACATTTGCACGATCGAGAGTCTGAACAAGGTCGTCAACCGCAAGGAAATCCTCAAGGACATTTGGCTGTCCTTTTACCCCGGGGCCAAAATCGGCGTCATCGGCGGCAACGGCGCCGGTAAAAGCACCCTCATCCGCATCATGGCCCAGGTGGACAAGGACTATGTCGGCACCTGCCGGCCCGCCCCGAATATCCGCATCGGGTATGTGCCGCAGGAACCCCGCCTCGATGAGTCCACCGATGTGAAGGGAAACCTCGAATCAGCCGTGGCTCCCATCCGCGCCCTGCTAAACCGCGAGCAGGAGATCGGCGAGAAAATGGCCGAAGCCTCGGCCGAGGAGATGGACAAGCTGATGGAGGAGCTGAACACCGTCCAGGACAAGATCAACGCGTGTGACGCCTACAACCTCGACCGGAAGCTCGAGATCGCCATGGATGCGATGCGCCTGCCCCCGGCTGATGCCAAGCCGACCCAGTTGTCAGGCGGCGAGCGCCGTCGCGTCGCCCTGTGCAAGGTGTTGCTCGAGCAGCCCGACATGCTGCTGCTGGATGAGCCCACCAACCACCTCGATGCGGAAAGCGTCAGTTGGCTGGAAATGCACCTGAAGGAGTTTCCCGGAACCGTGGTTTCCGTGACCCACGACCGGTATTTCCTCGACAATGTCGCCGACTGGATCCTTGAGATGGAGCGGGGTGTGGGTCATCCCTTCAAGGGCAACTACACCGCCTGGCTGGAGCAGAAACAGGAGCGCCTCCGGCGGGAGGAAAAGGCCGAAAGCGCCAGGCAGAAGCAACTCCGGCGCGAACTGGAATGGGCCCGGACCTCACCGAAGGGCCGCCTGGCCAAGAACAAGGCGCGCTTGGCGGCCTACGAGCAGCTTGCCGCCCAGGAGTACGAGGAACGCGAGGATGAATTGATCCTCCAGATACCCCCCGGTCCCCATTTGGGTGATCTGGTCGTTCGCGCCGAGGGGGTAAAGAAGGCATTCGGCGATCATGTCCTCTTTGAGGATCTCAACTTCAATCTGCCCAAGGGTGGCATCGTCGGGGTCATTGGCCCCAACGGTGCTGGCAAAACCACGCTGTTCCGCATGATGGTGGGCGAGGAAAAGCCCGATGAAGGCACCCTGCGGGTGGGCGATTCGGTCATGCTCAGTTATGTCGACCAAAACCGCGACAGCCTTTCCCCCGAAAAGACCGTCTTCGAGGAGATCACCGGCGGCACCGATACCCTGTTGCTGGGCAAGCGAAAGGTTCCCTCAAGGGGATATGTCTCCCGGTTCAATTTCAAGGGCACCGATCAGCAAAGGAAGGTGGGCGAGCTGTCAGGCGGTGAGCGTAACCGCGTGCACCTGGCCAAGTTGCTGCGCCGTGGCGGCAATTTGCTGCTGTTGGACGAGCCCACCAACGACTTGGATGTCGACACGCTGCGCGCCCTGGAGGAAGCCCTCACCAATTTTGGCGGTTGCGCGGTGGTCATCACCCACGATCGCTGGTTCCTGGATCGTATCGCCACCCACATCCTCGCCTTTGAGGGGGATGGAAAAGTGGTCTGGCATGATGGGAACTTCCAAAGTTATGAGGAGTTGCGCCGTCAGCGCCAGGGCGATTCGGGCGAACAGCAAAAGTTCAGGCACAGGAAGCTCACCTGATCCATGGAACCCGGCCTCCGGGAAAGGACCGCATGCTCGAGCTTGTAGGCGCCGTCAAGCATTACCGCCAGGGAAACCGCGTCATCGAGGCGGTCCGTGGTGTCGACATGCGTGTTGAGGCGGGTGAGTTTGTCGGAATCATGGGGCCCAGTGGTTCCGGGAAATCGACCCTCATGCACCTCATGGGTGGTTTGGATACCCCCACTGCGGGAACCGCCCTATTCGAGGGGCGAGACCTGGCCTCCATGTCCGATGCGGATCGCACCATCCTGCGCCGCACCCGGCTGGGGGTGATTTTCCAGTTTTTCAACCTTCTTCCCACCCTCACGGCCGAGGAGAATGTGGCTCTCCCGCTGTTGTTGCGGGGGGACCGGCGGGCCCCGTCCATCAAGGCCGCGGCCGCTGTTCTGGAACGCGTTAATCTGGCAAAAAGGGGCCGGCACCTCCCGGAGGAGATGTCTGGCGGGGAGATGCAGCGGGTCGCCATCGCCAGGGCTCTGGTCCTGAAGCCGGCCGCCGTTCTCTGCGACGAGCCCACAGGGAACCTCGATTCTGAAAACACCGCACAGATTCTCGATCTGCTGGGCGATCTGCCCAAATGTGAGCGCTGCGCTGTGGTCATGGTCACCCACGATGCCGCAGCCGGTTCCAGAACCGATCGTCTTGTCCGGATTCGCGATGGGAAAATCGCCGGCGAGGAATTCCCCCGCCGGCAATCGGTCGGGGTCTGACCATGCTTCCCATCGCCCGTATGTTGGTTCCGGCCCAGTTTTCCAAGCAGCCCGGCCGGACCTTCCTGATCATCCTGTCCATCGCGTTGGGTGTCGCCACCCTGGTGGCTACCCAGTCCCTGAAGCGAGGTATTTCCGAGGGGAAAAAAGACCCCTTCGCGCGGGGAGATTTGCTGGTTCTCAATGGCCGCGCGGGGGTTCCCCTGACTTTGGCGGATGAGCTGGCTCGGGCCGGTATTCCCGGTGTGGCCGGCGTTCAGGCCTTGGTCATCGGCCGCGCCCTGGTGCAGACGGAGGAAAACCCCAATCGCCCTGTTTTCGTGCTGGGTTGGGCTGAGGGTGATTCCAGGAAACGGGCCATTCCCGATCTCAACAGCCTCCGCAGGCAGGTCGAGGAGCAGGGGCTTTCACTCGAGGTGGCCGCCAGTTTGAATCCCCTGCTGCTCCTTTCAAAAACACCCGTGGTTGCCGGCGGGGACTTGGGCCTCTTGGGCCAGCCGTTCACCATGCGCGCTGGTGCTGGAAAACTGGAATGCCTGGCTGTGGGTGCCATCCAGTCAAACGCGAAGGCTGGTGATTCCAGGCTGACTCCAGTTTTGGGCCAGGTGGTCGCCATGGGTGCCATCCAGGCAGGAAGTCTCATCTTTCCCGAACGGCCCGGAACGGTGTCCCGACTGGACCTGGTGCTGATGCCCGGGGCAGACCGGGAAAAAGTCCGCGCTGCCGTGGCTCAAAAGTTGGGTGATCGTGCCGAGGTGCACACGGTGGAGGAGGAGGAGAGCCTCGTCGGCGATGTCACCAGCGGCCTGGAACTCGGATTCCAGGTGGGAGGTCTTGGCTCCCTCATCGTCGGACTGTTCCTTGTTTACAACGTGATGTCCGTGGGTGTGGAGGAGCGCAGGCGGTTCATCGGTATCCTCCGTTGTGCCGGTGGTACCCGTGGTCAGGTGGCTGGCCTGTTTCTGCAGGAGGCTGCCTGCCTGGGGCTAGCCGGAAGCTTGCTCGGCATCCCGCTGGGTTTGGGAATCGCCCGCCTGGTGGTTGGCCCGATGGGTAATGCCCTGGAGGAGGTTCTTGGTCGTCCGACGGGTGAGGCCGCCATTCACCTGGATTGGTCCAACTCACTTTTGGCCGTGGCCGCCGGCTTGTTGACAGCCTTGGTGGCAGCGCTCCTACCGTCATGGCGTGCCTCCATGGAGCCGCCCGCGGGTGTGGTGCGTCAATCCGGTGCGGGGGTTTCCCGTGATTGGCTCAAGTCTTCCTTGCCCATCTTGATGCTGGTTGGAGGGTTGGCTTTCACCGCCTGGTGCATGGTCGAATTCAGGCACCAACTGCCCAACCGCCTGGGCGCTTTTGGGGGACTGGCGGTCCTTCTGGTGGCCTGCCTCCTTGCGGCTCCCCTCGTCGCCAGCCTGGTTGGGCGGGCCAGCCAATCACTCACAGAATTCCTTCCCGGTGTTGGTTTGCGTTTGGCCGCGGATAATCTGGTGCGTTCGGGTCAAAGGACCGGTTTGGTGATCGCGGCCTTGGGGGCGACGGGGGCTTTGGTCGTCCAAACCGCCGGCTTTCTGTACACCACGGAGACCTCGGTTTTTTCCTGGGTCCGCGACAAGGTCGGTGCGGACCTGCTGGTCACTTGCGGCAGTGGCTTCACCAGCTATGTCTCGTCGGTCACCATGGCCGAAACCATGCCGGCCCGGGTGGCTGAACAATGCGGGCCGGACCTGCGGGCCTGGATGGCTGTCCGCCTCGGCAGGGTGGACCTCGATGGGGTGATCACCTACATGTTGGGGGTCAACATGGATGGTGTGGCTAACACCGAAGATGTGCCGCTGGAGATTGTCCACAAGGCCCGCCAAAACATGGACGCTTTCCGCAGTGGTGGAGTCTTTGTTTCGGAGAATTTCCTGGGAAGGCACAAAAAGAAAGTGGGGGACACGCTGCGGATTCCCACCGCCCAGGGCGAGGCGACCCTGAAGATCTTGGGTTCGGTCGTTGATTACACCTGGAAAGACGGAACCCTGCTCGTCCACCGCGATTGGCACCTGCTTCATTTCGGTGACCGCGGTTATGACATCATCGATGTGTGGTTGAAAAAGGGGGCCGATGTGGTGGCGGTCCGTCAACGCCTGGAAAATTCACTCGGCAAATCCGATGCCCTGTTTGTCATAGACAGCCCCACCATGCTGGATGAGATACGCTCGCAATTGACCAAGGTGAACCAGCTTGCCTACGCCCAGCAGTCCATCTTGGGCCTGGTTGCCCTGCTCGGGGTGGTCAGTGCCTTGTTCATCTCGGTTCTGCAGCGCAAGCGGCAGTTGGGACTTCTCAGGGCTGTGGGGGCCACCCGCTCCCAGATCCTTTGGACGGTCACGGCCGAGGCGTTGTTGATGGGTTTCGCGGGCAGCCTTCTTGGTTTGGTGGCGGGGGTTCTGTTGGAATGGTACGCCCTGGACATCATGCTTTGGGATGAGGCCGGGTTCCGTTTCCCGCTGTTGATCCCATGGGGGGAATGTCTGATCGTTTTGGGCGCGGGCACTCTGATGGCAACCATCATCGGCCTCTGGCCGGCTTACATGGCCACCCTGCTGGACATTCCCGAGGCCGTCGCCCAGGAATGATTAGGCTCCGAGCCGCTTTCGGATGGCTTGAATCACATTTCAGGTTCTAACGGTTCGTCCTCGTCCGCTTTTCCCTCCAGGACAGGTCGGCGAACCCTGGGTTTTTCCTCCACCGGTTTTCCATTGCGCTGGCGGCTCAGATGGGTCGCCGCAAGATCCTCCAACAATGGGTTGAGGATGATGGCCGCCCCGGCCAGGGCCGCCCAGGCGGAATCCTCCTCCGGTTTTGATTGGGGTTCCGCAACCGTGGGCAGTGCAGGGACCGCATCGGGCAACGGAGGTGGAACCTGGATGATCTCCGCCAATGGGGGTGGATCCAGCAGGATTTTCACCACTTCCTGGTCGGTTGGCAAAAACCGGGCTTGTTGGTCCATGAGTGGCCTCGGGCTGATGGCTGATTAAAACCCATCTGACATCGGATCCATTATCGGTTCAAGGCCCAAATACTCCTGCCACCATCCACGGGCAGGCACACCCCGGTGATGAAATCGTTCTCCACCAGAGATAAAACCGCTTGGGCAACATGGTCGGGAGTTCCTTCCCGCTGCACGAGCGTTGCACCAATCGCCTCCTCCCGCTCCGTGGGGGAAAGATCAGGCGGTAGCATCACCGGGCCTGGTTCCACGCAATTCACCCGTACCCTGGGGTTTCGTTTCCCCAGTTCCACAGCCAGCACGCGGGTCAGGATGGGGATGGATCCCTTGCTGGTGTGGTATGCGGCATATTCGGGATAGGGCCTCGTGATCGCCCAATCGCCCAAGGTGACGATGCAGCCTCCCGAGGGTTGGTTGGTCATCCATAAACCAGCTTTTTGGGCGATCAATGCGGTGGAAAGGACATTGGTGCGAAAGGCTTCCAAATAATCTGCCGCGGTCGTTTGCTCCAGCTTTATGGAATTCCAGGTCGAGGCACAGGTGACCAGGGCATCCAACCGGCCGCAGCGATGGCGCAAGGTGGCCAGCAGGCGGTCCACCTGGTCTTCCTCCGCCAAATCCGCCTGGACAACAGTGGTCTCCAGCCCCTCCTGTCCAAGGATTTGGGCAGATTCCGCGGCCTCCTGTGCGGAAGTCCGGTAATGCAGCGCGAGGGAAAATCCCCTCCTGCCCAAGGCCCGGGCCACATGGAATCCCACCCGTTGACGGCCGGCTCCGGTCACCAGCGCCCACCGCTTGACTTCGCTATTCACGCTTCCCGCCCGGGGTTGTTCCCCTGTTTTGCCTTGTTTCCCTACAATTCACCATAACCTTGGCGGGGAATCCCGGGTGATCTTGGTTCGAAAATGACTGATTTCCGCGGTTTTTTTTGGCCCCGCTCGGCGGAGGTGGTGTATGGAAATGTGGCAAACCCTTTTGCTGGTCCTGGTGGGAATCGTCCTGTTGAAGGGGGTGGTCCTGCTGGTGCTCAGCGGTTTCCAGCCAGGTCGGATTGTCCGGGCGATTCAGGCCTTTTTCGCGGCGCTGACCAGCAGCGCCCCCGTCGCGGGGGCCGAGCCCAGGAAAGAAGAAGAACTGTCCCCCGAGCCGTTTCGTTTGTTGAAACTCCTCCAGCGCGAGTCTCGTCTGGTGGATCTGCTGATGGAGGATCTGTCTTCTTTCGACGATGCCACCATCGGGTCAAGCGTCCGGCCAGTTTTGGCCAAAGCCCGCAAGGCTTTGGCGGAATATGTTCAGTTGGAGTCCGTTTTGCAGGCGGTTGAAGGGGCACAAACCACGGTGGAACCGGGTTTTGATCCGGCATCTATCAGGCTGGTCGGAGCCGTGACAGGGCAACCACCTTTCCGTGGTCAGGTGTGCCATCCGGGCTGGAAGGTTAAAAGTCACAAGATTCCGGCATCCCAACCCGGGGCCGGTGGTCTGGTGATCGAGCAGGCCGAGGTGGAAATCTCGGGCTAATCAACTTTGAAGGCAAGCGTTGCTGCATCGGCTACCCTGCCGGTGTTGGAGTTTCTGATCATGGCAGAGCCGGTTTTGGATGTCGGAATAGACCTGGGCACCACCAATTGCGCTATTTCCTACTGCATAAAGGTGGAATCGGAATCGGGGGCTTCCGGCGAGGAGGTGCATACCCTTCCGGTTCCCCAGGTGGCCCACCCCGGCGCGGTGGAGTCTCGTCGGTTGTTGCCATCGTTCCTGTATCTTCCCGGGGCTGGTGAGGCTGCCCCTGGTTCATTGGATTTGCCCTGGGCCTCCGGCAGGGATTTTTCGGTGGGCGAATTCGCCCGTCGCCAAAGCGCGCTGGTGCCGATGCGGGTGGTCCATTCGGCCAAGTCATGGCTTTGCCATGGCGCGGTTGATCGCAGGCAACCCTGTCTGCCGTGGCGCAGTTCGCCCGAGGATCGCAAACTGTCGCCGGTGCAGGCATCCACCGCTTACCTGCGCCACTTGGTTGATGCCTGGAACCGGCAAATGGCCGCCGACAATCCGGCTATGCGGCTGGAGAACCAGGCGGTGGTGCTGACGGTGCCGGCTTCCTTCGATCCCGCCGCCCGTGAATTCACAGTGGAGGCGGCGCGTGCCGCCGGTTTGGAAAACATCACCCTGCTGGAGGAACCGCAGGCGGCTTTTTACGCTTGGGTCGAATCACTTCGGGACGACTGGCGCAGGCAGGTTCGGGTGGGAGATCTCCTGCTGGTCTGCGATGTGGGTGGCGGAACCACCGATTTCAGCCTGATTTCGGTTGCCGAAAACTCGGGAGCCCTCGAACTCCAGCGAGTCGCTGTGGGGAATCATATCCTTTTGGGCGGCGACAACATGGACCTGGCACTGGCCCACTCGGCCAGCCAGGAACTGGCTTCCCGCGGGATACCTAAACTGAGCGTTTCCCAGTTCCAGCAATTGGTCCATTGCTGCCGCCAAGCCAAGGAATCCCTGCTGACCGATCCAAACCGTGAGGCGGAGGAGTTCACCCTCTTGGGCCAGGGAACCCGGTTGGTGGGTGGATCCATCAAGGGTCAGATTTCCCGGGCCATGGTGACCTCCTGTTTGCTCGACGGTTTTTTTCCGGTTTGCTCCCTGACAGATGAACCCAAAAAAGCCCGCTTGGGCGGGCTGCAGGAGGCTGGCCTGCCATATGCCCACGACCCGGCGGTGACGCGTCATTTGGCGGCATTTGTCCGCCAGCAGGTGGCCGGGCTGGGAAGGCCTGTCACCGGAATCCTGTTCAATGGTGGGGTTTTTAAATCAACCCCCCTGCGTGAAAGGGTCCTTGACTTGGTGCGCACATGGTCGGAAGGCACCGAGGTGCGCTTGCTGGAGGGGATCGACCTCGATCAGGCGGTTAGTGTCGGAGCCGCTTACTACGGTGCCGCCAAAAGGGGCAAGGGTATTCGCATACGCGGCGGGGCATCCCGCTCGTATTACCTGGGTGTGGAAATTCCCGCCCCCGCCGTTCCAGGCATGGAGCCCCCCATCAAGGCGCTGTGCGTGGTCCCATTTGGGATGGAGGAGGGGACCGCGGCCACTGTTCCCGGGGTGGAACTCAGCCTGGTGGTGGGTGAGCCGGTTCGATTCCGTTTCTTTGCCGGTGCCAACCGCAAGTCCGACAAGCCGGGATCCTGGCTGGAGGAATGGGAGGACGACCTCGTCGAACTCAACCCGCTCGAGACATCGCTTCAGTCCCAAAAGCCGCCCGGAACCTTGCAGCCCGTTCATTTGCGGGCCTCCATGACGGAGGTAGGCACCTTGGAGCTACACTGTCATAGCATCGACCAAACGGAGAATTGGAAGTTGGAGTTCGAGGCAAGGCACCAATCCTGAAAGACCGGATGAGCCTTGCGGCCTGATCCCAACAAATCCTTGCGAATCTGCAGTGGGATGTTAGTCTAACCAAATGGCCAAGGTGGGCCGTGGATCGGTTTGGAAACAAAGGTCAGGCGGCGGAAATGAGCGACAAATCCAACGAAAAATCCACAGGAATTGCCTTTGGGCTTCTGTTTGCGGTTATTTGTTCTTATGGGTTTCTCTATCGACTGTTTCCTGATTATACCTCCCCAAACTTGGCTCCAATCGGCGGTTTGGCCCTTTTTTCGGGCTTCATCCTCTCGGCTCGTTGGGGTTGGGTGCCTCCGCTTGCGGTCATGGCTGCCAGTGATTTGGTCCTTTGGCAATGGAAGGGATATCAGCCCTATTTCATTGTCTACGGCTTGTTCGCCTTCTACGGGTTGGTGGGTTCGCTTTGGCGAGGCCGTCTGACGCCCTTGGCTTGGGTGGGCGGCGTGGTTTCCAGCAGCCTGGTTTTCTTCCTGGTGACCAACGCCATGGTGTTTGCCACCAGCTCATTTGATCCCGCATCGCATCCCGGCGCTTGGGCCATCGAGATTCCGACTGATCAATACTCCCACCCCCTCATTCAATACGCCCGAAACCTGCCTGGGTTGGTCACTTGTTACCTGTATGCATTGCCCTTTTATGCCCGCACCTTGGCTGGGGATTTCCTGTTCAGCGCCCTGTTTTTGATGGCGGGTGCGCTGGTTGCCAAGGGCCTCCAACCGCAGACGGCGAGGAACTCCTGATCCTTTGGATAGGAGCTTGATAACCGTAAAATTTTAAGCATTTGCCCGACCTGTTTTGGATAGGCCGGGCGAACCTGTTTTTGGGATTCATTGGCCAGAAAATTGGCTTTATTTGGATTTGCCCGGCGAGGGAACAAGGGGGCAGGTCGCCATCGAGGCATAGCGCGGTTTGTTGCCCGGTACCGACTCCATCACGGTGCAAGTTTCGATCCGTCCAACCGGTGTTTTGTGGTGACGGAAATCAGAATGCAATATTTCCGCCTGCTCCGTGGTGCATTCGTTCAGCCGGCCCAAGGTCACATGCGGATGAAAGGGGCGGTCTTCCACGCGGTACAGGTTTTCACGCACCAAAACTTGGCTGAGTTGTTCCTGGAGGGCGGTGGTCTCCTGCATGCCCCGGTCCAACCCCGCCCAGAGGATTCTCGGACGCTTAGGCGAAGGGAAAAAACCGATTCCGTTCAAACCCAGGACGAAGGAATCCGTTTGTGAGGCCACCCGGGTGGTCTGTCGGCAGGTTTCCACTACCTCGGTGGTTTTCAACTCCCCCAGGAAAGCCAAAGTGATGTGCAGTTCCTCCTC
>Ga0315899_10000438_pt1 | contig 50516 bp, 53 predicted proteins | sample LakEriMetagenome_2_FD_203518 | JGI IMG/M metagenome (GOLD analysis project Ga0315899, IMG submission 203518) | Freshwater fungal communities from buoy surface, Lake Erie, Ohio, United States - Buoy 4 MA112 | ecosystem: Environmental > Aquatic > Freshwater > Lake | place: USA: Lake Erie, Ohio...
CTTCGATATGTGGGTGTGTGAGAAATCCTCAAACACGGTCTTCCTCTTGCGCCAGCGATACCGAGCAAAGCACTACTGCCATGAAACGGGTCCTGATTAAGCGTCCGACTGGTCCCTAGTCTAGCCCCATTTACGCCTCTACCAATACCTGACCTTTACCTTTTTCCACGCTCATGCCACCATATATCCACTAGCAACACTGTGGATCGGGGAAGGTCGCGCAGTTATCGCTCAGCCATCAATTAGGGCGCGCCTTGCTAGGAGAAGCTCATGGAGCAGATGATTTCATCTGGTCGTTCTGTCGCGTCAAAAACTCATGTGACAGGTTTTCTAACTATTCATAGCGCACCTGCTGCGCTGCGCCCACATATCGAATGGGGGCTGCAATCGATCCTCGGAACATGGGTCGCACTTGAGTGGAAGCCGCAACCAAAGGCGACCGGAACATTTCGTACAACACTTGAATTTAGAGATCGCGCCGGAACTGCAGCCAAAGTTGCAACGGCGCTTAAGGCTTGGCATTACCTGCGCTTTGAAGTTCGCGAGGAAAGTGAAATCGGGGGAGAGTTCTTTCGCTTTACTCCCGATCTAGGAATTCACAGAAGTGTCATCGATGGTTTGGGAAGCATCATGATTTCAGAGCACCTCATCGTGCAAACTTTAGGAAAAGGTTTTGACGAGGAGTCACTTCGTGAGGAGTTCCAGAGATTGTTGGGAGAATCCTGGGAGCTAGCACTCGAACCTTTCCGCGGCGTCGAAATGGAAGAGGTAATGGCGCTGCGCGCGATCTAAAAGTATTAAGATGAGCGCATGAGCATAAATAATTCAGCCGAGAAGTCCCGTTCGATCACAGTCATTGCAGCATCTCTTATTATAGCGCTGGCAGTCGGTGGAGGACTTGTAAAAGTTGGCGCAGGATTTGCTGCACGTACCGATAATGGAATTACTGTCACCGGATCTGCAAAGACAACAGCAACTGCAGATAATGTGGTTTGGACACTTAACGTTGCTCTCTCTCGTCCACTTGTTGCCGATGCTGTTAAGAAGGTTGGAGCAGATGTTGATGCTGTCTCGGCATATTTAACAAAAGGCGGAATCGCAGCAGATGCGCTGACACTGGGTTCAGTTTCAACCTATGGCAACGAAGAGTGGCAGAACGGCAATAACACCGGTCGTATCCTTTCCTACCGCGCTTCACGCGATATCACCGTACGCACAAGTGATGTACAACTGGTTTACAAACTTTCGCAGGGAATCGGAACACTTTTGGAGAGCGGTGTGACTGTAAATAACTACGGTCCTCAGTACTACATCTCAACTCTTTCAGATCTTCGCCCTCAACTTCTTGAAGAAGCGATGAAGGATGCCAAGACTCGCGCAGTTGCCATTACAAAGGCAGTTGGCGGAAGCGTTGGATCAGTCCAGAGCGTTAAGAGCGGTGTCTTCCAGGTAACGACACCAGATTCGACAATGGTCTCTGATGGTGGCGCTTATGACACATCAACTATTGATAAAACTGTTACATCGACAGTCTCAGTAACTTTCGCGGTCTCTAAGTAACTTTAGAGCGGAATATTGCCGTGGTCTCCACGGCGATGAGGCGCTGCTGCTAAGGCTCTTGCTAAGGCGGAACGAGTTACAGCTGGCTCGATGATTTCATCTACTGCGCCAATCTCTACCGCGCGCGCTACTCCACCTGAAATCTTTTCATGCTCTGCAGCTAACTCAAGTTCCATATCTGCGCGCGCACTCTCTGGCAGATCTGCCAACAATCTACGGTGCAGCACACGTACGGCAGCGACAGCGCCCATCACACTTACCTCAGCGGTAGGCCAAGCAAAGACGCGAGTCGCACCGAGTGATTTAGAGTTCATTGCAACGTAAGCACCACCATAGGCACGGCGAGTAATGAGCGTTACGCGTGGAACAACCGCTTCACCAAATGCGTGCAGCAACTTCGCACCACGTCTTACAGCACCTTCCCACTCTTGTCCTGAACCAGGAGCAAAACCAGTGACATCTGCAATCACAATAAGTGGAATACCGAAGGCATCACAGGTGCGCACAAATCGCGCAGCTTTCTCGCCAGCAGCGGAGTCCAAGACGCCACCTAAATGTTGTGGGTTATTTGCAACGACACCAACAGTGCGACCACCGAAGCGACCAAGAACTGTTGTCATGTTGGGTGCCCAGACCGGCAATAGTTCAAGTTTTGCACCATCGCGATCAAGAATTGCATCGATTAGCGGGTGTACTTCATAGGCTCTCTTTGTTACCACTGGGACATGAACCGAAAGATCGGAGTCGGCAAGATTTACATCGAAGTGACCTTGATCTGCAAAGAGTGAGACGAGATCTTTTACTTCTGCATATGCCTCTTCTTCACTCGATGCGATCACATGTGCAACGCCGCTGTTCTTGCTATGCGCCTCCGGCCCGCCGAGGGATGCGATATCAATATCTTCACCTGTCACGCTCTTAACAACATCAGGACCTGTTACAAAGATGCGGCCTTCTGGAGCTAAGACAACGACATCGGTGAGTGCTGGACCATATGCACCGCCACCAGCAGTTGGACCAAGAACTAATGAGAGCTGTGGGATTCGTCCACTTGCCGAGATCATGGATTGAAAAACTTCGCCGAAGGCATCAAGGGAAGCCACACCATCACTTAAGCGTGCTCCACCTGAGTGCCATATTCCAATGATGGGCAGTTGCGCCGCCATGGCTTCTTTATATGCGCTGACAATTACTTTGGAGCCATCAATACCGAGCGCACCGCTCTTTACCGTTGCATCGGAGGCGAAGACAATAACTTTTTTTCCTGCCACATTTCCTGTTGCGGCAACCATTCCACATTTATTGTTTTCGGTTAAAAGTTGGCAACTGCCAGGATCGAGCAACTTCTCAATTCGAACTACAGGATCGCGTGGGTCAACCTGCATAGTGTTCATACTTAGAGAGTAGCAAATGCCAATACAACGTTGTGACCACCGAAACCAAAGGAGTCGTTGAGCGCAGCAATCTGTCCTGCGGGGAGCGCTCGTGCCTTATCGCGCACAACATCGACAGTTACTTCTGGATCTAGATTTTCAATGTTAATCGTAGGTGGCGCTAAGCGCTCTTGTAGCGCTTTGACAATAAATACAGATTCGATCGCACCAGCGCCACCAAGTAGATGGCCGGTCATAGATTTAGTTGCAGAAACTGCAACATGATCGGCGTCGCTACCGAGGGCTAAACGCAACGCATTTGCTTCAGCAACATCTCCTGCCGGAGTTGAGGTTGCATGCGCATTTAAATGGACAATATCTTTCGTTGAAAGATTGGCATTTGCTAGAGCAAACTTAATTGCACGCTGTACTCCAGCACCTTCTGGGTCTGGGGCTGCGATGTGATAACCATCTGAACTCAAGCCCTGTCCAACGAGTTCGCAGTAAATCTTTGCTCCACGTGTCTTTGCATGCTCGTACTCTTCAAGAATTAACACTCCGCCGCCTTCACCAAGAACGAATCCATCTCGATCGCGGTCATATGGGCGCGACGCGCGTTCAGGTGCATCATTGCGAGTTGATAACGCCTTCATCGCAGCAAAGCCAGCCATAGGTAATTGGTGAATCGCAGCTTCAACCCCGCCGCTGACAATAATGTCGGCACGATTGGTGCGGATCATTTCAAGTGCATAACCAATTGCTTCGGCACCAGACGCGCATGCACTCACCGGCGTATGAACACCCGCCTTTGCTTGCAGCTCTAAGCCAACGTGGGCTGCAGGGCCATTAGGCATCAACATCGGAACGGTATGCGGGCTAACTCCGCGCGCACCCTTTTCTTTCAAATTATCAAATTGATCCAGCAGGGTAATAACTCCGCCGATTCCAGATGCAATAACAACGCCTAAGCGCTCTTTATCAACATCAGGCGTTCCGGCATCTTTCCACGCTTCACGAGATGCTACGAGAGCAAATTGTTCAGAGCGATCAAGGCGGCGCATTTCAACGCGCTCCATCTGATCGGCAGGTTCTGTATGAACACGAGCGGCGATGTGCACAGGAAGTAGCTCGCGCCACTCTTCGGTCAGAAGTCGAACTCCACTTTTGCCAGCAATAAGTGCTGCCCAAGTGGAGTCAACATCTGCACCTAGGGGAGTTGTAGCCCCTAGCCCTGTGACAACAACGCGTCGTGTCATATTAAGAATTTACCGCTTCGCTATTACTTACTTTGCAGCGTTTACGATGAAGTTAACGGCATCGCCGACAGTGACGAGATCTGTAACTGCCTCATCAGGAATCTTTACGCCAAAGCGCTCTTCGGCGGCGACTACAACTTCAACCATGCTCAATGAATCTACTTCAAGGTCATCGGTAAAGTTCTTGTCGAGCTCGATTAAAGATGGTGAGACACCAGCTACTTCTTCTACGATCTCTTTAAGTCCTGCAAGTACATCGGCTTGTGAAAGCGCCATTGTTATTTCCTCTTCTATCGACATAAGTGGTGCGGATATTTCAGGTTGTTATTCTCTCGGATGCAGGCCCTTACTATCGAGTAATTGCGCGCATTCTGAGAGAAAATTTATGGTTTAGGTGGAAGTTCGACCACTTGTCCCGCATAAACGAGACCTGCGCCATACCCAATGATGAGCGCAGTCTTGCCATGAAGCTCTGGTCGATCATTAAGCAAAATATCCATCGCGAGTGGAATTGATGCTGCAGATGTATTTCCGTTCACGCGAATGTCATCTGCAATAACTGTCGTTGCCGGCAACTTCATCTCTTTAGCCATGGTTTCAATAATTCGAAGATTTGCTTGATGAGGAATGAAGACATCAATGTCATCAACTGTTAGCCCCGCTTGTTCAATAGCGGCGAGTGCTGCCTTACTAATTGCATAGACAGCCCAACGGAAAACTTTCTGTCCTTCTTGAGAGATATTCGGCCAATCAATATCGCCCACACTTTTCTGCGTTGCACTTCGCATTGCAGTCCATGGTGGATCCATTGTGATGGCATCGCGATTATCGGCATCTGATCCCCACACAACTGGGCCAATACCTGGAGTATCAGATGCTCCGATCACAACAGCGCCTGCGCCATCGGCGAAGATAAAAGCGGTGGCACGATCATCGGGATCTGTGAAATCAGAAATCTTTTCTACTCCGATAACAAGCACCTTCTTGGAAGTGCCAGCAAAGACGAAGTCGTGGGCCATAGAGACGGCATAGCTAAAGCCAGCACAGGCTGCGCCAATATCAAAGGCGGCAGCGGTGGGATTTCCAAGGCGAGCAATGATTGCAGTTGCAGCACTCGGTGCTTGATGTGGAAATGTAATCGTTGCGACGATGACGGTATCTATATCTGCAACTGTGATGCCGGCACGCTTGAGTGCAGACTCTGCAGCCCAGCACGCCATATCTACAACTGATTCACTCTCATCTGCAAAGCGACGAGATTCAATTCCTGTGCGCTGTTGAATCCATTCATCACTTGATTCAATGCGATCGACAATCTCTGAATTCATGACCAGACGCTTTGGGCGATAAGAACCAACAGAGAGAATTCGTGAGTGTGTACCAGTCTTTGCTTTAATCGTCATAGGTTATCCCTTGCTACTTACAAATTGGTTTGCTGCTGCGAGGTCATCAGGTGATTTAAACGCATAGGTCTCAATGCTCGCCGCGGCGCGCTTAAGAAGTCCCACAAGAGTTCCAGCGGGTGCAACTTCAAGCGCCTTTGTTACACCTGATGATTGCATCGTTGCCATGCAGAGATCCCAGCGCACAGGGTTGGCAACCTGCGAAACGATTCGAGCAATTATTTCGCTACCTGAATCAAGTACCTGTCCATCGCGATTTGAGAGCACTCCGACGATTGGATCTGAAATCGAAATCGTTGTTGCAAAGTTACCGAAATCCTCAACAGCTGCAGACATAAAGTGTGTGTGAAATGCCCCCGCAACTTGTAGCGCGCGTACACGTGCTCCTTCTGGTGCTAGAGAGGCAAGTGCATCAAGGTCACCCGCTGCAACAATCTGACCACCACCATTGTCATTTGCAGCAACTAGACCTGCCTGCGCAATTGCGGCAAGAACAACTTCACGATCTCCGCCAAGCACCGCTGACATTCCAGAAGGCGATACCGCTGCCGCCTTTGCCATCTCAACTCCGCGTACACGGACAAGTCGCAGCGCATCAACTGGAGTTATTACACCAGCAATGGCTGCTGCGGTGATTTCGCCAACAGAATGCCCGGCAACGAATGAGAATTTTCCTTCTACATCTAAGGCACCTGCACTAAGCAGGCCTGCCGCCACAATTAGTGGTTGGGCGTTGGCAGTATCGCGAATTTCATCAGCATCTGCTGTGGTTCCTAGATGCAATAGATCTAGATCAATCGCTTCCGACCATTGGCTTAACAATTGCGCTTTATCCGGATCTGCAATCCAGGGTTGGAGCATTCCTGGAGTCTGTGAACCTTGTCCAGGTGCAATCAGTGCGAGCATGTGCACATCTTATTTCATTAAGAGAATTACTACCTAGTACTGCGTGTTACCAGCCACACCTGCGCTGAGTGCGCTGCAACTTCAACCTGTGACGATGGAAGAGCAAGTGTTGGTTCATGTTCTGATGTCACATGGGATGCATCAAAGATAGATCGGAAAGAATCTCCCCAGGTGTCATCAGGAAAAGTAAATGATGTCGCTTGCGTTGAAGAATTAAGTAGTAATAGCAAGCCGCGATCAGAGCCAGCATCGATAAATACTGTGAGAGATCTTTTCTCACCATCTGCCCAATGGTCATCAGTCATTTCACGTCCACCCAAGCTAAACCAAGCAATATCTTTACGTTGTGTGCCTTGATCCAACGTGCCGGTAAAGAATTCAGATGCCACATCCGCAAGGTAGGTATTTCGAATACTGGCTAACATCTCAACCGCATCGCGGATATCTCTTTGGGCTGCATCCAAATCCCAATCCATCGCCCAGCCTCCACCAAAAGTTTCAGGTGAATCTGCAATTTCTACATTCATATCTCGTGGCATTGAATACGCGTTATTTGAACCAAGTTGAGAACGACTTACTTCATCTCCCATAGTTAGCATTGGAACACCAGATGAGAGAAGCAAGGTGGCCAACATCGACTTCTTTAAACTTTGGCGAAGCGCAAGAATTTGTGGATCATCAGTTGGGCCTTCAATACCAGCATTCCACGAACGGTTATCACTAGCGCCATCACGATTTTCTTCTTGGTTTGCTAAGTTGTTCTTTGATGTATAGCTCACTAAATCATTGAGAGTAAATCCATCGTGTGCGGTGATGAAGTTAATTGATGAAGTAGGACCGCGATAGTAGAAGATGTCGCTGGAGCCACTAATGCGGGAAGCAATATCTGCAACACCCTCGCCATATCCACGCGCAATATCTTCTAGCCAGAACTGCCTGATGGCATCGCGGTAAGCATCGTTCCACTCACGGAATGGATGCGGAAAATCTCCAAGTGAGTAACGCGAGATATCCCACGGCTCGGCAATCATCTTAAAGTTTCGCAGTACTGAATCAGATTCAATTGCTGACATCAGCGAAGAGTTAAATGCTGAATGACTTGTGTAGAGCGCTGTGGCAAGGTCAAAGCGGAAGCCATCAACGCCAATTACTTCAATCCACCAGCGCAGTGAATCAACGATAAAGCGAACGTTTTGTGGGTTACTTGCAGCAAAAGTATTTCCGCACCCTGTCACATCAACATAATTATCATCTTCATCATGGCGGTAGTACGCCCTGTTATCAATTCCCTTAAAAGAGAGCGTGGGGCCGCCAACGCCACCTTCAGCAGTGTGGTTATAGACAACATCTAAAATCACTTCGATTCCGGCTTGGTGCAGTTGATCTACCGCCCACTGCAATTCCGAAGTTGGATCATCAGTGGCTGCGTACTCAGCATGAGGCGCTGTAAAGGCGAGCGCGTTGTATCCCCAATGGTTCTTTCGACCGCGCGCCCAAATTGTTGGCTCAGTCGCATATGTATGTATTGGCAAAAGTTCGAGCGCGGTTACACCGAGAGATTTCAAATGCGCAATCGTGCTGGGATGTCCTAACGCTTTATATGTGCCACGTTCGTTGACATCAATTGCAGGATTCTTCGCAGTCAATCCCTGCACGTGTGCTTCATAGATCAAAGTCTTTGCCCACGATGTTAAGGGGCGATCAATGTGTCGCGCGTGATACTCGGTGACAACAGAGAGTGGAACAAAAGGCGCGCTATCTCGGTTATCGCGCGCGGTGAGATCACCAGTACCAATTTCATCTGTTGCTATGTGGCCGTAAATTTCTGGCACGTATTGCAAAGTTCCATCGAGCTTATGGGCGTATGGATCAATGACTAACTTCGCTGCATTAAAGCGAGTGCCATGTTCTGGTTGCCATGGTCCGTAGATGCGATAGCCATAACGTTGACCTGGTCGCACCCCGGCCAAGTAGCCGTGCCAGATGGGACCGTTGCGATGGGAGAGTGCAAAGCGGGTCTCGACTAACTTTCCATTGACCTCATTAAAGAGGCAGAGCTCGATAGCATCGGCGGCATTGCTCCAGATCGCAAAGTTGGTTCCACCATCTGTAACGGTAGCGCCCAATGTGCGCGGATCTGCAGGAAGCATGAGGGGTATCTTGCCGTGTTTTCAGATTGTGAATATTGCTACTGATGAGTAACCTAGCCCACATGAAGATTGCAGTCTGCATTAAGCAGGTCCCAGATTCATGGGCCGAGAAGAAGATGGTCAATTCACGCCTTGATCGCGAAGGTGTTGACGCTGTACTCAATGATCTTGATGAGTACGCAGTCGAAGAAGCGCTGCGCATTGCAGAAGCTCACGGCGGCAATGAAGAAGGTGGCCCACATACAGTCACTGTGATCTCAATGGGACCAGAGCGCGCAACTGAAGCCGTTCGCAAAGCACTTTCCATGGGTGCAAATGATGCAATTCTTATTACAGATGCCGCGCTTGCAGGATCTGATGCGCTGGCAACATCGGCAGTCCTTGCAAAGACGATTGCAGATGGCGGCTTTGATCTCGTTATCTGTGGAACTGAATCAACGGATGCGCGCATGAGCGTTATCCCAGCGATGATTTCAGCGCGATTGGGCTGGGCACAACTGACATTTGCTAGCAAGGTTGAAGTTAATCCAGGTGCATCTACCGTTGCAATTACTCGCGTGACTGAAGCTGGCGTTGATGAGATCTCTGCATCACTTCCTGCAGTCATCAGCGTTGTTGAGAAAATTAACGAGCCACGTTATCCATCATTTAAGGGAATCATGGCCGCCAAGAAGAAGACAATTGAATCTCGCGACCTTGCAACAGTTGGCGTCAGCGTTGCAAGTGCATGGTCTGAGGTAAAAGATTCTGCACCTCGCCCACCGCGAAGTGCCGGCGTAATTGTTACCGATAGTGGCGATGGCGGAAACGCGCTCGCAACATTCCTAGCAGAGAAGAAGTTGATATGAGCACAGTAATTATTCTCGCCGACTTCCAAGGCGATGTCGCAACAAAGACCACTGCAGAACTTGCAACAGTGGGCGCTCGTATGGGCTCTGTCTGCGCCGTTGTATTGGCACCTGCCGGAAAAGGTGCGGCGATGGCTGCAAACCTGACACAAGGTCCAATTACTTCAATTGCAATTGTTGAATCAGATGAGATTTCAAAGCATGGCGTTGCAGCCGCTGCCGATGCGTTGGCACAAGTTGCCAAGGCGAAAGGCGCTGACGTTGTACTTGTTGCATCCCACGCCTTCGGTAAAGAAGTTGCAGCTCGCGTTTCTATCGCACTTGAATCAGGAATCATCACCGATGCTGTCGATGTTGCCGCTGATAAAGTTGCTACCCAACTTGTCTTTGGTGGATCAACAACAGTGCATTCAACTGTTGTCCATGGAACTGCCGTCATCACACTTCGTCCAAACTCAGTTGAGGCAGATCTCAGCCCAGCAAGTGCGACAAGTGAAAGTGTTTCAGTAACGATTTCAGATGCTGCAAAGAAATCTGCAATCTCATCTTCACAACCTCCAGTTAAAGGTGGTCGCCCAGAACTTACTGAAGCTTCAGTTGTTGTCTCTGGCGGTCGCGGAACGAACGGCGATTTCGCAGCAGTTGAATCTTTTGCTGACACGCTCGGTGCTGCAGTTGGCGCATCACGCGCAGCAACTGATGCCGGTTGGTATCCACATTCACATCAAGTCGGTCAGACAGGAAAAACTGTTAGCCCGCAGCTCTATGTTGCATGTGGAATCTCTGGTGCAATCCAACACCGTGCAGGTATGCAGACATCTAAGACAATCGTTGTGGTCAATAAAGATCCAGAAGCACCGCTCTTTGAAATTTGTGACTTTGGCGTTGTTGGCGATCTCTTCGCTGTTTTGCCTCAGGCAACAACGGCAGTTTCAGCGCAAAAGTAATACTTCACGCTCTGGCCTAGACTTAGGCCATGAGTATCTACCTCGATCACGCGGCGACAACGCCGATGATTGAGCCTGCCATTGATGCGATGCAACGCTCACTTCGCAAGATTGGTAATCCCTCAAGTCTTCACACTGATGGTCGTTCCACTCGTAAAGATGTGGAAGAGGCGCGCGAAGTAATTGCAGTTGCACTCGGCTGCCAACCTAGTGAAGTGATTTTCACGGGATCTGGAACCGAGGCAAATAACGCTGCGATCAAAGGTCTGTTCTGGGCAGCACCAGAGAAAAACCTCATCGTTGTAAGTGCGATCGAACACCATGCAGTACTTGATCCTGCGCACTGGTTAGTCGAGCATGAAGGTGCTGAACTCATCGAGATTCCAGTTACTTCCGAAGGTGTTATTGATTGCGACTTTCTTACCCATCTTGTTGCAACGCGTGGTGCAGAGATTGCCTTGATCTCTGTGATGGCTGCAAATAACGAGACGGGTGTGATTCAACCTATAGATCGCGTTGTTGAGATTGCCGGAAGCATTCCAGTTCACTCTGATGCGGTACAAAGTTTTATGAAAGTGCCACTGAGTTATTCGAAGTCAGGTCTCTTTGCAATGACTATAAGTGCACACAAGATCGGTGGCCCACTTGGAATCGGCGCGCTCATCTTGCGTCGCGCTTTTGAGATGCCGGCACTTCTTCATGGCGGGGGACAAGAGCGAGAGATCCGAAGTGGCACACTGAATGCGCCTTCGATCGTAGCTTTTGCAACTGCGGTAAAAGAAAGTATCTACAACGCTGTCACAGTTTCAAGCCTGCGCGAAAAGTTTGAATCTGGAATTGCAGAAGTTGCACCTGAGGCGAAGATCAATGGGACTGGGGCGGAGCGTCTTCCAGGAATTTCTAACATTACATTTCCCGGAACTCAGGCAGATTTCTTACTTCTACTTATGGATGGCAAGGAAGTTTCCTGTTCGACTGGGGCAGCATGTACCGCAGGTGTTCACCGACCAAGCCATGTCTTGATGGCGATGGGCCACGACGAGATTGGCGCGACCTCTTCTCTCCGTTTTTCACTCGGGGCTACAACAACTGTCGGTGACATTGAATACGCTCTGAGTGTGATTCCAGAAGTTGTTGCGATGGCAAAGGCGGCGAATTCACTATGAAGCTCATCGCCGCAATGTCAGGTGGAGTTGATTCAGCAGTTGCCGCTGCTCGCGCCGTAGAAGAAGGACATGACGTAATTGGCGTGCATCTTGCACTTTCTAGCAACCCGCAGAAATACCGATCTGGTGCACGCGGGTGTTGCACGATTGAAGATTCACATGATGCCCGTCGAGCAGCAGATGTAATCGGCATCCCGTTCTATATCTGGGATATGGCAGATGAGTTTCATGCCGGCGTAGTCGAAAACTTTATGAGCGAGTACAAGGCAGGACGAACTCCTAATCCTTGCCTACGCTGTAACGAAAAAATTAAATTTGCAGCAGTTCTTGATCGCGCAAAGGCGATGGGTTTTGATGGAGTAATCACTGGACACTATGCGCGCACCAGAGATACCGATGCGGGAAAGACTCTGCATCGCGCAGTAGATCCACTAAAAGATCAATCCTATGTTTTAGCAGTTCTTAATCGCGATCAGATTAGTGGTGCACTCTTTCCACTTGGGGATACTGAAAAAGTTGATATTCGGCTAGAGGCAGAGCGTCGCGGATTAGCCGTTGCCCAAAAACCAGATAGCCACGACATCTGTTTTGTTCCATCAGGAGATAACGCTGGTTGGTTGCGCGAACGTTTAGGTAGCGAAAGTGGTCCAATCGTTGATCAAGATGGAACACAGATCGGCGAACATAAAGGCACCTATACCTACACAATCGGTCAGCGAAAAGGTTTAGGAATTACAGTTCCAACTGCCGATGGATCACCACGATTTGTTTTAAAGATTGAACCCGTCACAAACACTGTTGTAGTTGGCGCACGTGAAGAGTTAGCGGTTTCATCAATGAAGGGTGAGCGCGCAATTTGGTGTGGCCCAGATATTACGGCCGGAGATCATCGTGGATTTGTTCAGGTACGAGCACACGGTCAAGCGCTCCCATGTACCTATCGTTTTGATGGCACCAACCTCGTCGCTGATTTAGATACTCCTTTATTGGGCCTTGCCACAGGACAGGCGATGGTTATCTACGATGGTGATCGCGTCGTTGGATCGGCAACTATTTGTGAGACTGCTTAATGAGTAATACCGCCCGCCATCGCATCGATCAACTCACTACAGAGATTCGCGATCATCAATTTAAATATTACGTACTAGATGCGCCAACAATTACCGATGCGCAATTTGATTTACTCCTCAAGGAGCTATCGGAGTTAGAGGCAGAACACCCAGAACTACTTGCTCCAGATTCACCATCGCTAGGTGTGGGTGGGGGATTTTCCACAACTTTTGAGCAGCACGATCACATTGAAAAGATGATGAGTCTTGATAACGTCTTTGATTTAGACGAACTCGGCAGTTGGTTTGATCGCGTTGAGAAGGAAGTCTCGAACCCGCCACTTCTCTGCGAACTCAAGGTCGATGGCCTTGCTATCAATTTGCTCTATGAAAAAGGCGAACTCGTCAGGGCTCTCACACGCGGTAATGGCGTCACCGGTGAAGATGTCACACTTAATGTGAAGACGATTAAGAATCTTCCACACACGCTAAGTGGTAAGAATATTCCAGACCAAATCGAAGTACGTGGTGAAGTTTTCTTTCCTATCGCCGCCTTTAACGAACTCAACGAATCACTTGAAGAGGCCGGCAAACAACTCTTTGCTAATCCACGCAACGCTGCCGCCGGATCACTGCGTCAGAAAGATCCACGTGTGACCGCTTCACGTCCATTAAGCGTTGTGGTGCATGGTGTTGGTGCCCATAACGGCGCTGACTTTGCCAGCCAATCCCAGGCCTATGAATTTCTTAAAGGCCTCGGACTTCCAACCAGTAATCGATTCCGCGTAGTTACAACGCGGGAAGATGTTGAAAAGTTCATTAACCATTACAACGAACATCGCCATGATGTCGAGCATGAGATTGATGGCATCGTAATCAAGGTCGATGAGATCGCCTCGCAACAAGCACTTGGATTTACTTCTCGCGCTCCGAAGTGGGCTATTGCCTTTAAGTATCCACCGGAGGAAGTCACAACCAAGCTTCTTGATATCAAGGTAAGCGTTGGTCGAACAGGTCGCGTCACTCCCTTTGCCTTTATGGAACCTGTAAAAGTTGCTGGATCGACAGTGACAAATGCAACGCTGCATAACCAAGAAGAGATAGAACGCAAGGGCGTCTTAATCGGTGACACAGTTGTTATTCGCAAAGCTGGAGATGTCATCCCCGAAGTCTTAGGACCAGTCGTTGGAAAGCGAGATGGTTCAGAGCGAGCATTTGTAATGCCTACTAATTGCCCTGAATGCGCCAGTGAACTTCGCGCACTCAGCGATGGTGATGTCGATATTCGCTGTCCGAATGCGCACACCTGTCCTGCTCAGTTACGTGAACGTATTTACTACATAGGTTCTCGCGCAGCCCTTGATATTGATGTTCTGGGATACGAAGCAGCGGTCGCCTTACTTGCAGATGGCGTCATTGAAGATGAATCTGATCTCTTCTCACTTAACCAAGAGAAATTGATGACATCTGCTTTCTTCACCAAGAAAGATGGTGAGGCAGGCAAAAACGTTGAGAAGTTATTGGCCGCACTCGATGAGGCAAAGTCACGACCACTATGGCGCGTAATCGTTGCCCTTTCGATTCGCCATGTTGGCCCCACTGCAGCGCAAGCGCTGGCCACAACATTTGGATCAATGGAGAAAATTGCTTCGGCATCCGCACAAGATCTAGCCGATATTGATGGCGTGGGCGAAACAATTGCTGAATCTATTGTCGAGTGGTTCACCATTGATTGGCATAAAGAGATTGTGAAAAAGTGGGCTAAGGCTGGCGTTGCAATGGAGAACGTTGCAGGGGTAGTTAAACCTCAGACTCTTGCAGGCCTGACCTTTGTAGTAACTGGTGGATTAAACAATTACACACGAGATTCGATTGCAGAAACCATTACCGCGCATGGCGGAAAGCCAGCCAGTTCAGTCTCAAAGAAGACTGACTATGTATTAGTGGGATCTGATCCCGGCTCAAAGTTAGCAAAAGCACAAGAGCTAGGCGTTGCCATCATCGATGAAGCGGCTTTCGAAGCCTTACTCCAGGGCGACAAGTAGTAGGATCAGCCCATGATCACAGTTGCTAGTGAAGTTGTTCGCGAACTCCCAGTACCGCCGCTAACCTTCGGCCTTTTCGCATTCGGTACATTTGTAGTTCTTCTCTATTTCGTACTTCGCCTAGATAAGTAAATCTCTTGGCACGTCTTGGTCTCTATGGCGGGACATTTGATCCCATTCACATAGGCCACATGCATGTAATTACCCAACTACTCCGTCGCGATGTTGTTGATCAGATTCTCTTGTTTCCAGCAGGACAACCACGATTGCGTGAACACGATCCAGTTGCAACGGGAGCACAACGCCGAGCGATGTGTGAATTAGCAGTTACTGATTTGCCCAAAGATATCTCTTCACGTGTTGAAGTAAATCCAATCGAGATCTTGCGGGACGGACCTAGTTTCACGATCGATACCGTCGAAGCTGTTGCGCAGAGTTACCCTGAGGATTCTCTCCACCTGATTATCGGAAGCGATGCATATGCAAAGTTAGATCAATGGCACCGCATCGATGATCTCAAGAAACTAGTCACCTTTATCATTATTGAACGGCCAGGGTCAGAAAGTGATCTTGGATTAGATATTGGAGCGCTCAACGTTGCCTCAACTGGCATTCGTGAAGGATCTTCGAGAGAGTACTCACCTTCAGTCGCCCAATTTATTAAGGAGCACCACTTATATGGCAGCTAGCCAGAGCGCAGTAAAGATCACTCAGATTGCAGCACGCGCAGCCGCCGATAAGTTGGCCACAGAGATGGTCGCACTCGATCTCTCTGATCAGATGGTTTTGAGCGAAATCTTTCTCATCGTCACAGGTGCAAATGTTCGCCAAGTAGATTCGATTGCAGATGAGATCGAGGAGAAACTTCGCCTCGTGGGAGAAAAGCCAGCACGTCGCGAAGGTAGCGAAGAGTGGGTATTGCTTGATTACTCAGATTTAGTTGTCCATATCCAAAGTAGCGAGCTTCGCAAGTACTACATGCTTGATCGCTTGTGGAATGACTGCCCAAAGATTGAACTCGATATCGTTAAAGAGATGGTTGCAGATGGCAGGTAACAGAATACTTTTGTGGCGCCATGGACAGACTGATTGGAACGTTGCCAATCGCTTTCAGGGCCACTCTGATATTCCGTTAAATAGCCTCGGTCAATACCAGGCTCGCCATGCTGCAGAAATCTTGGCTGGGATGGAACCGACTGCAATTATTTCAAGCGATCTCATGCGCGCACATAAGACCGCGTTGAGTTTGGCTGAAATCGTTAACCTCGAAGTTTCTATTGATGTACGTCTTCGCGAAACCAATGGCGGTAACTGGGAAGGTAAGACTGGTTCACAGAACCGGGAAGAAGATTTTGAAAACTTTGTTAAGTGGATTGATGGTCAAGATAACCCTGCCGGAGTAATCGGTGAGCGCCGCAGTGAAGTCGCATCTCGTGCACGTGCGGCAATTACAGATGCACTCGCTGGCAAAAGTGATCAACTATTAGTTGTTGCAACACATGGTGGAACTGCTCGCTGTGTCATTGGTGATTATTTGGAACTGCCCTTATCTCACTGGGCCAAAGTCGGCGGATTATCAAATGCTTCATGGTCATTGCTAGCGCAGAGTCCGGCCAAGGGTTGGTATCTCGAAGAACATAACGCTGGCAGCATTCCTGAAGAACTTCTAGGCGTTGAATCTGGATCAAGCGAGAATTAATTTCTCTACACTCCATCCACTGCGATAGAGTGTGTAACTTCAAGGGGCTATGGCGCAGCTGGTAGCGCACCTGCATGGCATGCAGGGGGTCAGGGGTTCAAATCCCCTTAGCTCCACAAAGTAAGAAATTTATTCAGGGTAAGATTGAGAGATGACCACAGAACCTCGCGAACATGCTGCATATGATTTCGCCTACGTTCAAGAGAAGTGGCTTCCAATATGGGACAAGTTAGAACCATTTAAATCTGGTCGCTCTGACGATGCACGTCCAAAGAAGTATGTCTTGGATATGTTTCCCTACCCATCTGGCGATCTTCACATGGGCCACGCTGAGGCGTACGCACTCGGAGATGTAATCGCTCGTTACTGGATTCAACGCGGCTTTAACGTCATGCACCCAATTGGTTGGGATGCGTTCGGTCTACCTGCAGAGAACGCGGCAATTAAGCGCAATGAAGATCCACGCATTTGGACCTATGAAAACATTGCAACGCAGAAAGCTTCTATGCGACGTTATGCATGTTCCTTCGATTGGGATCGTGTTTTTAACACCTGTGATCCTGAGTATTACAAGTGGAACCAATGGCTCTTCATCGAATTACATAAGCGCGGATTGGCTTACCGAAAAGATTCCGCAGTTAACTGGTGTCCAGGATGCCAAACTGTTCTAGCTAATGAGCAAGTTGTTGCAGGGCTCTGCGAGCGTTGCGATACAGCTGTTACCAAGAAGAAACTCAACCAGTGGTACTTCAAGATTACTGATTATGCCGATCGCTTACTTGATGACATGGCTCAACTTGAAGGTCAGTGGCCAGATAAAGTCTTAACGATGCAGCGCAACTGGATCGGCCGTTCACAAGGTGCCAACGTTGTCTTTGAAATCGAAGGTCGCAGCGAGCCAGTCACGATCTACACAACTCGTCCAGATACTTTGTACGGTGCAACATTTATGGTTGTTGCCGCTGATTCTCCACTTGCCGTAGAACTTGCAGCTGGAGGAGAAGTTGAAAAAGAATTTACCGCCTACCTAGAAAAGATTAAGGCTGCATCAGATATCGATCGCCTTGCAACAGATCGTCCAAAATCCGGCGTTGATCTCAAGCGCTTTGCTATCAATCCAGTTAATGGCGAGAAACTTCCAATCTGGGCATCTGACTATGTATTAGCCGATTACGGAACCGGTGCCATCATGGCCGTTCCTGCTCACGATCAACGAGATTTAGATTTTGCTCGCGCCATGAAGTTGCCTGTGCGCACAGTTGTTGAGACCGGCGAAGAAGATCCATCGACATCAGGTGTTGCAACACATGGCGATGGCGCGATGATCAACTCTGGTTCGCTCAATGGTTTGAAGAAAGTCGAAGCAATCGCTGCAATTACCAAGGAACTTGAAGCAAAAGGACTTGGTAACTCTTCACGTAACTACCGTCTTCGCGACTGGCTCGTCTCTCGCCAGCGTTACTGGGGCACACCTATTCCTATCGTGCATTGCGATAAGTGCGGCGAAGTAGCAGTTCCTGCAGATCAATTGCCACTGACACTTCCTGATGCAAAGGGCTTAGATCTAAAACCTAAGGGTCAATCACCTTTGGCTGCAGCTACCGATTGGGTCAATACAAAGTGCCCGACATGTGGCGGTCCAGCGCTCCGCGATACAGACACGATGGATACATTCGTTGATTCATCCTGGTATTTCTTACGCTATCCATCATCTACAAATCACAACGAACCATTTAGCCGTAAAGATATAGATACCTGGTTACCGGTTGATCAATATGTCGGCGGCGTAACCCACGCGATCTTGCACCTTCTCTATTCACGCTTCTTCACCAAGGTCTTGCACGATATTGGAATGCTTGGATTTAACGAACCATTTACCCGTCTTCTCAACCAGGGCATGGTTGTTATGGATGGATCTGCGATGTCGAAATCTCGTGGCAACTTAGTGCGTCTTTCAGATGAACTTGAAAACCACGGCGTAGATGCAATTCGTCTATCAATGGTCTTTGCTGGTCCACCAGAAGATGATGTGGATTGGTCAGATGTTTCACCATCTGGGTCGGTCAAGTTCTTAACTCGCGCATGGAGACTTTCAGGTGATGTCACAAGTGCACCAGGCGTTGATTTCGCGAAGGGCGATCTTTCACTTCGCAAGGCAACTCATAAAGCGCTTCATGATGCATCCTTCGCCGTTGAATCATTTAGATTTAACGTTGCCGTTGCACGCGTGATGGAACTTGTTAATGCCACACGTAAGGCAATTGATTCTGGATGTGGAGCCGCAGATCCTGCAGTTCGCGAAGCAACTGAGGCGATTGCAATCATGCTCTCCTTGGTTGCACCATTTACTTCAGAGGAAATGTGGGAGCGCCTTGGCCATAAGCCAGCGGTTGCACTTGCGGGATGGCCAGCAGTAGATCCAGCACTTTTGGTTGCAGATGAAGTTGAAGCAGTTGTACAAATCAACGGCAAGATCAAAGAGCGCATCTTGGTCTCACCAACAATTTCAGATAGCGAACTCGAAGCACAGGCACTTGCTCACCCTACGATCGCTAAAGAATTAGCCGGTGCCACCCCTAAAAAGGTGATTGCTCGCGCACCAAAGCTCGTCAACATCGTTCTATAGTCGGGGCGTGACCGGTCACGTGGCTTCCGCCTTCTCTTATCGAGAGTAAATTAGAAGCATGAAGAAAATCATCTCCGGGCTAGTTTTCTCTTTTCTAATTGTCGGCATTCAACCTGTTTCTGCAGGTGGAACGTATTGGCAAGATGGCGATTACGAAAGAATCTGTCTGACCTTAGGTTGGACAGATTGTGCAGTGTGGAAGATCGTCGATAAAGATGGAAATGAAAAGAATCGCGTTATTGGTCCTGGCTCACTTGCAGATTTAACTACCACATGTGGTTCTAACTTCTGTGGTGGAGGAGAAAGTGCCACTGCCCAAAAACTAGAAACTCTCGCACCTATTGCCACACCTACTCCAACACCTACTCCAACGCCGACATCAGCGGCTCCACCATCACGAATTCCATTTACTCAGCCATGTACTGGTGGAGATGATCGCACACCTGGATTACCGCAATGTTTAATGCCTGAAGGTTTAGGTGGAAGCGCATGGAATCTTGTTGATAACAACACTGGCATTGTTCTCAACGGTGCAGTTTGTAGTGAAGCCGTCTGTGGTCGCAACGGTGAGTGGCGTCAATGGCCAGCAGATCGAAAGCTTAATGATCGTTTATGGCCGACGGGATTTCCAGAAGGTGCGACATATATTCAGACTCCATTTGATGGCGCCTATTGGGGCCGCTACTTTACAAATGGCGTCTATGAAGTAAATGGTGGTGGAATTCTGCAGCCAGGTTCAAAGACAATTATTTGGCCAGTTCAAACACCACCAACTCCAACTGTGGAGACAAGGACTGTTACATCTGAAACTTCAACATCAGTATCTACACCGGCACCTTCGTCCACGCCAGCACCTATCTCTGATACAGCAACTTCTTCGTCAGCACCAGCGCCATCATCAGTTGTAATACCTGCACCTGCGCCTTCGCCTGCTGCAACACCCGCTCCAATTTCAGCACCTGCGCCAACTTCTGAAACACAGAGCGCAGTGGCTCCAGTTGCGCCGTTAGCCCCAACATCGGCAGTTGATCCCGAGAGTGACTTAGATGAAGTGGAAGCCGAAGAAGAGATCATTGACTCGATCGTTGCCGTCGTTCAATCAAATGGAACTACCCGAATCGAAATCAGCACCGGATATATCCGTACGGCAATGACCGTTGTTGCAACTAAGAAGGGCTCAAAGAAAAAGTACACCTATAAAATCACCACGAATGCCGATGGAGATAGAAAATTCAAATCTGGACTCAATCTCCGTGGCTACACCTTGATTTTGTATAAGGGAACTACTGAGCTCGACCGGATGTATATCTCTTAACTCTGATTTATCCCCAGCGCATGTAAGTAGGTAGGAGCAGGTAGCTCTCACCGCCGAAAATTCGCGGATGAATCAGCTTCGAAATACCTTAGATAACGCTCGCAACTGGTGGGAAGATCTCGATTTCTCTCCACTCCAACGTAAATCACTTCTCGTCCTCGCACTCTTCATCGTTGCTTCATCTGGCTTTCTGGTCTTGCGCGGAACATCAGAAGAAATTGTGCAAGTGGCACCGCCACAAATTGAGATGCCAACGGTTACAACACATCTGATGGTTGATGTTGCAGGCGCCGTTTTAAAGCCAGGCGTCTACGCCCTCCCTATGAATGCGCGCGTGATCGATGCAATCACTGCAGCCGGCAATGTACTAAAGGGTGCAGATGTTTCAGATATCAATCTGGCGCGCATACTCAAAGATGGCGAGCAGGTATATGTCTATCCACCATCTCGAAACGGGGGATCTGCTCGATCATCGGTACGAAACGCACCTACGCGAAGTTCAGGACCAATTGTCCTCAATCGCGCGAGTGCAAAAGAACTTGAAGCACTCGATGGAATTGGGCCAGTACTTGCCACGCGCATCATCGCGTATCGAAATGCAAATGGACCATTTGTGACACTTGAAGCACTCCTTGAAGTCTCTGGTATCGGACCCGCAAAGTTTGCACAATTTAAAGAGAAGATTCGTCTCTGAGAGTTCGTCTGTCCGATTATCGGACGCTTTCAATTGGTGGCGCGATCTGGATCGGAGCGCTCTTTCAAAGTTGGAGCAGACCGTGGGTAATCGCCTTCGGTCTGTTCTTACTTTTACTTCTAGCTTTTGCATCGCGATCACTCCGTGCTCTTCTGCTGATTGCTGCCTTGTTACTCGGGGCAACGGTGATGTCATTTCGTATTGCATCCCTTGAGCAATCAGTCCTTCGAGATCTCTACGGAAATAGCGTGGAAGTCACTGCAGTAGTGAGTACAGATGCGCATGCACTGGCTCCTCGTGTAATAGGAACGCAATTTGCCGAGCAGAGCTATAGCGCCTTGGTGCGAGTGATCGAGTTAAAGGATGGCGAACGTAGTTTTAGGCTGCGCTCTCCGGCACGGTTAATTTCGAGTGCGAGCGAGTTTAAAGAGATCCTGCCTGGTCAAGTGATCCATGTTCAAGTTTTGGTACAACTTAGTAAAGAGGGTCGCGTTGCTGCACTTCTCATCAATAAAGGAAGTTTCGTTATTCAAAGCCAGCCTTCACGGTGGGCTAAATCTCTCGACCTGATCCGTGACGGATTACGCGCGGCCAGCGGAGGTGGAGATAGTGGAGCGCTGATCCCGGGAATGGTTCTGGGGGATACATCGCTGCAGAGCGCCACCTTCAAAAATGAGATGCGCAGATCTGGTCTCACACATTTAGTTGCAGTTAGTGGTGCCAACTTTGCAATCGTCTCCACTTTCATTCTCTACTTGATGCAATTCATCTTTCGCAAGATTCCCTTAAGGCTTGGTGCAACGGCGGTATTCCTGATCGCATTTATCGCACTCGTTAGGCCATCACCATCGGTCTTACGTGCAGCAGCAATGGCTGCCGTCTTATTAATTGCCCAAGGAACTCATCGAGGTCGTGATTCTCTACCGGCGTTAGGTTTTGCAATTGCTGCGGTGGTGGTGGCAGATCCATGGCAAGCACGAGATCCGGGCTTTGCACTCTCAGTACTTGCAACGGCAGGGCTACTTATTGCCGCCCCTCGATTAATCGAAAAGTTTTCATTGGTGATGCCAAAACCTTTGGCGACGGTAATTGCCACACCGCTAGCTGCAACACTCTTCTGCGCACCAGTTATTGTCGCAATCTCAGGTCAACTATCTCTGATGAGCGTGGTGGCTAATGTATTGGTAGCACCTGCGGTTGCTCCAATAACTATCGTGGGCTTTGTTGCAGCCCTTATCTCTCCAGCTTTGCCGTGGCTTTCGCATCTCTTGCTCTGGTGCGTCAAACCACTTGCAGCGTGGGTGGCGTGGATTGCCTCCGTGATCTCAGAATTTTCAGTAATTACCTTTGCAACCGGTGCCAAAAGTTTCTTCCTTGTCGCATCCGTCATAGCTCTCGGTTATTTCTTCAACCGTAAAGTTGTTGTTGCTGGGTTACTAATACTTATCGCTTTCTCGTGGCTTTTAAGGTTTCCTGGAAGTGATTGGCAGGTTGCAAATTGTGACGTGGGACAGGGCGATTCGATGGTGGTTAACCTTGGAGATCATCGCGCAATAGTTATCGATACTGGTCCAGATCCGATTGCAGAAGATCGTTGCCTGCATCAATTGGGTGTTAAGAAGATCGAACTCCTCATCCTTACCCATGTACATGCAGATCATGTCGGGGGAGCCGATGGTGCGATAAGAGATCGCACAGTTGTCGCGCAATGGTTTGGAAATGTTCGCGCCGGTACTCGCGCAATCTTTGCAAGTGATCGCGGCCCTGTCACAGTTGATGTCGTATGGCCACAAGGTCAATGGGCTGATGATCAAGTAAGTGATCCGAATAATTCGAGTATCGCCATTGTGCTGCGCGCTCCCGACTTTTCACTCTTTGCCGGTGGGGATATGGAGCCCGAATCTCAAAGTCAGATTGCAGGGATAGTCGGGCGAGTAGATATCTATAAAGTCTGTCACCACGGATCTCGATTTCAGGATGAGAGTTTTACGCGCGCCCTCTCACCCACGATCTCAGTGATCAGCGTTGGGGCCGGTAATTCCTATGGCCACCCAGCCCCGCAAACAATCCAAGCGCTGACTAGACTCGGCTCACGGGTACTGCGCACCGATCTCGATGGAGCCATTGCGATCAGAGCGAACCGAGGACGATTTAGAATTCGAACAAGTAAAGGCAGCTTCGCACTCTTGCGATGGAGTTAGTAAGGAAGGGGTAGCAATGAAATCTCTCTACCTCTTGCTTGGTTCAGAAGGAGCACTGGCAGATCGCGCATTGGCCAAGTTAAACGCCGAACTCAAAGAAGAAAAGTGCGAAATCACAACCATCGCTGCCCCTGATGCCATCCTGGGTGATATCTCTGATGCACTAGCACCATCACTATTTTCTGAACGTCGCGCGCTGATCATTAAAGACTTGCAGGACCTTCCCGAAGAATCTCGCGAAGAAATCACGCGCTATCTTGATGCGCCAGATGATTTAACTACCCTGATCTTTGTACATAAAGGTGGCGTTAAAGGAAAAGCGCTCCTAGATGCAATTAAGAAGGCAAAGCCCGAAATCATTTCATGCGAACCAATGAAGAAAGAGGCTGAGAAAGAAGAGTTTGTTAAAACACTCTTTCTCGATTCAGGTCGCAAAGCAACAGCTGGTGCGATCTCAGCCCTGGTCGGCGCACTCGGTAGTGATATGCGCGAACTTCAAGCAGCAGTCTCACAAATCTGTCTTGATGCACAAGCAGGTAAAACTATTGATGAAGCGATCGTCGATAAGTTCCATCAGGGACGTATCGAGACAACAGGCTTTGATGTTGCAGATGCCACACTCGATGGCAATCTTCCCGGTGCACTTGTCGCACTTCGCAGCGCACTTGAAACTGGTACCGATCCCGTCATGATCACAAGTGCAATCGCATCCAACTTACGTTCTCTTGCAAAGGTCAGCGGAGTAAATCGTGGCGCTCGTTCATTTGAAGTTGCCGGTGAACTCGGAATGGCGCCATGGCAGATTGATAAAGCTCGCAGACAGTTAACTGGTTGGAGCCCTAGATCGATCGCTAAGGCGGTGCAGGCGATCGCTCTGGCAGATGCCCAGGTCAAAGGCGCATCATCTGATCCCATATTTGCCCTCGAAAAGGCCCTTGCCACGATCACACAGGTACGAGCTGCAGGGTAGGCGGGGATTGGCCTCGATTTGAGGCTAGCGCGCCTTCGCTGATAACCTACGCGTCTGCACTTAGCCCACCGGCTAGGTCAAACCTAAGAAAAGTCGGAGTTCACCACGTGGCAAATATCAAGTCTCAGATCAAGCGAGTAAAGACAAACGAGAAGGCACGCCTTCGTAACAAGTCTGTCTCATCATCTATCAAGACCGCAGTTCGTCGCTTCCGCGATTCACTCAAGTCTGGCGATGCTGCTGTGATCACAACTGAGCTACGTACAGCTTCACAGGCTCTCGATGTTGCAGTTGCAAAGGGCGTTGTCCATAAGAACAACGCTGCAAACAAGAAGTCTTCAATGGCTAAGGCTGCCGCCAAAGCCGGCGCTCGTTAATTTAACTAGTAACGCCTAACAAGGGGCCACAAACGTGCCTGCAATTCAAATAAGTAAGGCGCCTCAACCTGCCGCAACAAATCCTGCGCAGATTCGAAATTTTTGCATCATCGCCCATATTGATCACGGTAAATCAACTCTTGCCGATCGCATGCTCGGAATCACCGAAGTAGTCGAAGCTCGCAATATGCGTGCGCAATATCTAGATCGTATGGACATTGAACGCGAACGCGGAATCACCATTAAGTCACAAGCTGTTCGCCTGCCATGGATCAGCGGAATCGATGGTCAGGAATACATCCTGAATATGATCGATACACCTGGACACGTTGACTTTACCTACGAGGTATCGCGCTCGCTCGCTGCCTGTGAAGGCGCTGTCTTGCTCGTTGATTGTGCGCAAGGAATTGAAGCACAGACACTTGCCAACCTTTACTTGGCGATGGAGAACAACCTCACGATTATTCCGGTCCTCAATAAGATTGATCTTCCAAATGCACAACCAGATAAATTCGCACAAGAGCTTGCCAACTTGATTGGTTGTAAGCCAGAAGATTGTTTACGCGTTTCAGGGAAGACTGGTGATGGCGTGGCCGAATTACTCGATCAGATTATTGCGCAGATTCCAGCGCCAACAGGAGATGCCGATGCACCAGCACGCGCACTTATCTTTGACTCCGTCTATGACGCCTATCGCGGCGTAGTTACCTACGTTCGCGTGATTGATGGCCACTTAAGTCCACGCGAACAAATTCAAATGTTTTCTACTGGTGTTCGCCACGAAGCGCTAGAAGTTGGAGTTATTTCACCAGAGCCACTACCTAGTAAGGGCCTTGGCGTTGGTGAAGTGGGTTATCTGATCACCGGCGTAAAAGATGTTCGCCAATCACGAGTTGGTGACACGATCACAACATATTTAAATCCAACAACAACAGCGTTAGCTGGTTATAAAGATCCAAAGCCAATGGTCTTTGCTGGTCTCTTCCCACTGGATGGCGCTGACTTCCCATTGCTCCGTGATGCCCTCGATAAGTTACAGCTGAACGATGCAGCTCTTGTATACGAACCAGAGAGCTCTGCCGCCCTTGGCTTTGGTTTCCGTTGCGGATTCCTTGGTCTTTTACATATGGAGATTGTGCGCGAGCGTCTTGAGCGCGAATCAAAGATCTCACTGATCTCAACTGCGCCAAATGTGGTCTATCAAGTAACTCTTGAAGATGGAAAGAAATTTGTCGTAACCAACCCATCTGAATTTCCTGATGGCAAGATCAATGTTGTTGAAGAACCAATCGTAAAAGCGACAATTCTTGCTCCATCTGATTTCATCGGAACCATCATGGAGCTCTGCCAAGATCGTCGCGGAACAATGTTGGGAATGGATTACATCTCAGAAGATCGTGTTGAGATTCGCTACACACTTCCTTTAGCTGAAATCGTCTTTGACTTCTTCGATCAACTTAAGAGCCGCACTAAGGGTTATGCATCTCTCGATTATGAAGAGATCGGCGATGAGCCAGGACAACTTGTTAAGGTCGATATCTTGCTACAAGGTGAAGCAGTTGATGCATTTAGCGCAATCGTTCACCGCGATAAGGCTTATGCCTACGGCGTGATGATGACTGGCAAGTTACGCGAGCTCATCCCACGTCAACAATTCGAAGTTCCTATTCAGGCAGCGATCGGATCTCGCATTATTGCTCGCGAATCTATCCGCGCGATGCGTAAAGATGTTCTTGCAAAGTGCTACGGCGGAGATATCTCACGTAAGCGCAAACTTCTTGAGAAGCAGAAAGAAGGAAAGAAGCGCATGAAGATGGTGGGACGCGTTGAAGTTCCACAGGAAGCATTCGTCGCTGCCCTTGCAACTGATGCTGATATCGAGAAGATTAAAGCTGCGAGAAAAGCAGAAGGTTGATCTCCTCCTGCATTAAAGTAAGATCTCTTCCATGAAGAAACCACTCGCCGTACTCATGGCGCTAGCTTTCGTGATTTCTTCTTTCTCAATTCCTGCCTATGCAGCAGTTAAGGCAGGCGCTAAGTGTTCGACTAAAGGCGAGACAAAAACCTCCCAAGGCAAGAAATTTACCTGTGTTAAGTCGGGCAAGACATTGGTATGGAATAAAGGAGTTGTCGTAAAAACTTCTGGGGGCGTTGTTACCCTGCCAACTCCAACGCCAACTCCAACGCCAACGCCAACGCCAACGCCAACGCCAACGCCAACGCCAACGCCAACGCAAGCAGAAGTTAAATTCATTCCTTGGGCAGAGCAGTTCGATGCCAGTGTTATGTATAAGCAGGCACTCGTTAGTACGAAAGATTTCTTTCCGCAGACTCAAGTAGTTGAATCTGGTCTAGAAATGATCTTTCAAGACACGATCTCTCCAAAGGATGCAAACGACCTAAAGAATATTGCAGTCAAGACTCACTCTTTGTTCTATCCAATAACTCAACAGTCAACAATTTTAATTTTTGGTACATCTCATTCTTGGGTAGGAGCTCAGGCCAGGCAGAGAAACTTGGTTGTGTATTCTGCTGAATTTCCATGCGGAGGCGACGGAAGTTGGGATGGATACTGTGCAAATGACAATTATGGCTTGATGATTTACAGCGGCAGGTATGCCGAGGCAAAACGAAGGCTTCAGGAAAATTTAGATTTGGTTCCAGGAAACTACGGTGTTGTCGCGCATGAATATTTTCACACCGTTCAGTCGACCTTGGCTAAGAAAGAAGCATTTAATCCCGCAAGTAATCTTTATATACCGGTTTGGCTTAAAGAGGGGTCAGCGAATTTTTTTGGGTTTGCGGTCTTGGATGATTTAGGGATCCATAAGTATGGAGCTAGCCGTTTTACTGAAGTTGAGTCTCACCAAAGTTATAAGCAGATTGAATCAAAGGTACCACTTGAAAAATACTCAACTTATTCTTCATCAAATCAAGGTGTCTCACTGAACTCATATGGAATTGGTATGGCTGCCACAGAATTTTTAGTTGCTTCTGTGGGTTTCAAATCTTTGCTTGACATCTTTAAGTTCACCAAGGATTCGAATAATTTTGCAGAAAGCTTTGAAAAAGCAGTAGGAATTTCTCTCGAGAGGTTTTATCAATTGTTTGAGGCTGCGAGACCTAGCCTCAAAATTGGAACAAGTTAATCTTCAATTCATGTAAGTTCATCGGCATTTCAATAGTTCACGTACAATACCTATGTGCCACTCTCCTTTTACGTACACATTCCGTACTGCATAAAGCGCTGCGGATATTGTGACTTTAATACTTACACCCCTTCAGAGCTCCAAGATGGCGCAACTCTTGAGATCGTCTCTGGGGATTACATCGATGCAGTCCTTAAAGAACTCGAATTTGCCCCCACAGAACAAGTACCCACAATCTTCTTCGGCGGCGGCACTCCTTCACTCATCCCACCTCATGATCTAGGTCGCGTCATCACTGCAATTAAGGCACGCAATGGCCTAACTGACGATTGTGAAATAACACTTGAAGCTAACCCTGATTCTGTCACTGCTGAAAAGCTAGAGGGATATATCGCAGCCGGATTTAACCGCATCTCATTTGGCATGCAATCAACATCTACCCATGTGCTTAAAGTTCTAGATCGCACGCACGATCCGGAGAATGTAAAGCGTGCAGTAGATATGGCACGTGCTGCTGGTTTTGAATCAGTAAGCGTTGATTTGATCTACGGAACTCCGGGGGAGAGCCTTAAAGATTGGCAATCAACTGTGACGCAGGCGCTCAACCTTGGTGTTGATCACATCAGTGCTTATGCGTTGATAATTGAAGAAGGAACCAAACTTGCTGCTCAGATTAAGCGCGGAGATGTTGCATCTCCTGATGATGATTTGATGGCAGATATGTACCTCTACATTGATCAAGCATGTGGCTTTAAAGGTTTGAAATGGTACGAACTTTCCAATTGGGCAAAGCCCGGACATGAATGTCGCCACAATATTGCGTACTGGAAATCTGCAAATTGGTGGGGTCTTGGACCTGGTGCGCATTCACATGTTGATCGCAAACGATTCTGGAATATCAAACATCCCACTGCATATAAGCAGAGACTCTTTGATGGTCTCTCACCAATTGCAGATTCAGAAGAGCTCACAGATGAACAACGTAAAAGTGAATACATCATGCTCGCTAGTCGTCTTCGCACTGGTATCGCAAAGCGCGCACTGACTGTGGCGCAATACGAGCGGATGGCTGAGTACATCAAAGCCGATCAAATTATCGATGCTCCAGATACTTTGGTCCTCACCGCTACGGGTCGACTTATTGCCGATCGCATCGTGGCCGATCTGCTCGCTTAGCGAGGCTGTAGTACCTTTAGCCATATGAGTACAGCACTTACAGTTATCGTCGCATTCCTTGCAGTCATCTTTGTTATCTCAGGTCTTTCAAAGGCCAGTGGTAACGAAAAAGGTCTCTCCGGTACTCGCGAAGTAAATGTTCCAGACATGCTCGCTCGCACAGTTGGATTCTTCGAGACTCTTCTGGCACTTGGCCTCATCATCAGCATGAAGTGGAATTGGATGCTCTTCTTCCCACTTGTCGGTCTCTGGGTCTTTATGGCAGGTGCGGTCTACGTGCACTTCAAGGCAAATAAATTGCGTACCTCAATCCCTGCATTCTTTCTGCTCACCTTGATCTCCATCGCACTTGTGCTTAACAAGTAATCAACCAGGGATTAATTAGCTATGACTACATCAACTCGACGCCTGGAAATTCTGCGCGCCATCGTTGATGAGTATGTAGCGACCCAGGAACCAGTTGGCTCTAAGGCGATTGCAGATCGTCACGAACTCGGAGTCTCACCAGCAACAATCCGTAATGAGATGGCGCTGCTGGAAGAAGAAGGTCTGATTACTGCCCCACATACAAGTGCTGGACGTATCCCAACTGATCGCGGATACCGAGTCTTTGTAGATAAGTTGGCAGAAGTTAAGCCGCTTTCAGCACCTGAGCGTCGTGCTATTGAATCTTTCTTGGAAGGCGCACAGGATCTCGATGATGTTGTGATGCGCACCGTTCGCTTGTTGGCTGATGTGACTAAGCAGGTAGCTGTAGTGCAATACCCATCGATTGTTAAATCAAAGGTCAGACACGTTGAGCTTGTTCCTCTGACAACGTCTCGCATCATGATGATTCTGATTACCGATTCTGGTCGAGTAGAACAGCGCGTTATTGAACTAACCAGAGATGTGCAAGATGCCTTTATTGCAAGTATCCGTACTCAACTCAATAATGCGATGGCCGGTAAATCTCTGCCAGAAGTTGCTGATCGAATCTCAGGAATTATTGAAGGCTATAGCCAAGTAGATCGTAAAGATATTGCGCTTATTGTCTCTGTCGTAATTGAAATGGCGATTGAAAAAGCAGAAGAGAAGGTTGTTCTGGCAGGAACTGCCAACCTTGCTCGTTTTAGCGATGATTTCCCTACTTCGATGCATCCAGTACTAGAAGCGTTAGAAGAACAAGTTGTTCTCTTGCGCTTACTCGGTGATGCAGCAGATACAGTTAAAGTGCGTATCGGATCCGAGCAGAGTGAGAAGAACTTAAAGACCACATCTCTTGTCACCGTTGGTTATGGAGATAGCCTGACGCCATTTGGCGCACTTGGAATTCTTGGACCTACTCGCATGGATTATGCTGGCTCTATGGCAGCGGTAGGCGCAGTTGCCCGTTATGTAGGTCGATTTATTACAGAGGGAAGCTATAAGTAATGGCAGATTTGTACGAGATGCTGGGCGTTGCTCGCGAGTCATCTGCCGATGAAATTAAAAAGGCATATCGCAAGATCGCGCGCGAACTTCACCCAGATGTGAATCCAGACCCGGCGGTGCAAGATAAATTCAAAGAAGTAACCGCCGCCTATGAAGTATTAAGTGATCCACAAAAGCGTCAGCAATATGACATGGGCGGACAAGGCTTTGGTGGCTTCGGAGGCGGTCAAGGTTTTGGTGGATTTAGCGACATCATGGATGCATTCTTTGGTGGCGGCGGCAATCGTGGACCACGTGCACGTATGCGCCAAGGTCAAGATGCACTTATCCGCGTACAAGTAACTCTAGCTGAAGCCTGCTTTGGAACAGATCGCGAACTCACCATTGAGAACGCTGTTGTCTGTTCAACTTGTACTGGCTCTGGCTGCGCTAAAGGCACTTCGCCAACAATGTGCCAGGTCTGTAAGGGACGCGGTGAAACCCAACAAGTTCAAAAATCATTCTTAGGTCAAGTGATGACATCGCGTGCCTGCGGTACATGTTCTGGATTCGGAACAGTAATTCAAGAGCCATGTCGCGAGTGTGCTGGTGAAGGTCGCGTACGCGCACGTCAAACTATTCCGGTAAAAATCCCAGCAGGTGTTGAAACCGGTAACCGTATGCAACTTGCTGGTCGCGGTGAAGTAGGTGCTGGCGGTGGCCCTGCGGGTGATCTCTATGTAGAGATCATTGAAGAAGAACACGAATTCTTAGTGCGCGATGGCGATACCTTGCACATGGAAGTTGAAATCTCATTCGCTGCAGCATCTCTTGGCACCAAGATCACCGTTGATACTCTCGATGGCCAATCAGAGATTGCAATAAAGGCTGGCACGCAGACTGGTTCAACAATTGCACTCAAAGGTCATGGCATGACTCGCCTGCGCAGTAACAGCCGCGGCGATCTCATTGTGCACATTGTTGTGATGACACCAACCAAGCTCTCTCGCGAACAAGAGAAGATGCTCAACGAGTTTGCTAAATCACGCGGTGAAGCACTCGGTGATTCAAATACCAAGGGAAAGAATCAATCATTCCTCGGTAAATTCAGAGATTCCTTCGGTCGCTAAGTGCGCACACTCTTCTTCGTTGACGACCTACCTACAACAGTGGGTCAGATGTATACCTTCGATAATGAAGATGCCCTCCATGCCATTCGCGTATTGCGTACTGGTCCCGGTGAAGTTTTCTGGCTCAGTGATGGCAAAGGTACATATTCAACGGTTAAGGCTGTCGATGTTGCCAAGAAATCTATGCAATGCGAAGTTATTGAGAGCGAATTTCAAGAACCACTGGAGATCGAGTACACAGTTATTCAGGCGCTACCCAAGGGTGATCGTCTCAAAGCATGTGCCCAATTACTCACCGAAGCTGGCGCAGATCGTATCGTCTTCTGGTCATCAGCGCGCAGTATCGGTAAGGCAGATAAGACTTTAGATAAGTTAGATGTGACTGTGCGAGAAGCAAGTAAACAGGCGCGACGTTTTCGTATTCCAGAAATCATTGGCCCGCTAACAACTGCGCAGGTAATTGATGAAATTGCACGAACCGATATTGCAGTTCTCTTCCATGAAAGTGCTACGAGCAAACTCTCTGCGATTGCCGCACCTAAGGTCGCGAAAGCACTCATCATTATTGGACCAGAAGGTGGAATCACTGATGAAGAGCTTGAAGCATTTACATCCAGTGGAGCAAAGATTGCCTTGATGGGTCGCCCCATCTTCCGCAGCGCTCACGCAGGAATTGCTGGACTTGCCGCGGTACAAACACTTCTTAAGAGTTGGTAGAGCAGTACCCTTTTCTTATGACGTTAGATCCAGAGTGCATCTTCTGCAAGATCATTGAAGGTCAGATTCCTGCAGAGATCATCTATCGCAATGAAAATGTCGTCGCATTTAACGACCTCAATCCACAAGCACCTACACATGTTTTGATTATTCCAACGCTTCATGCAGAAAACGCTGCAGCGGTCGCGCTCTTATCTCCAACGATCATCGCGGCGATGCATCGAGCTGCTGATGAGATCGCGGCAGAGCAGGGCCTTACTGGCTATCGATCTGTCTTTAACACTGGAGCCGACGCTGGCCAGAGTGTTTTTCACGCTCACCTGCATCTCATTGGTGGGCGTGGACTGGCCTGGCCTCCTGGCTAGCACTAGATTTATCCACATATGGAACGCACTCTGATCACCGTCCCACCTGCCATCCCCATGGTCGCACTCGTCGGAGTTGGCGATAGCAATATCAATATTATTGAAGCGGCATTTCCTTCTGTGGCAATGACAGTTCGCGGTAATGAAATCACGCTGCGCGGCCCACATATCGATTGCCTTGCACTCGAAAAGTTATTTGCCGAGATGATGGTTGTAATCCGTTCTGGGCAGGCTCTCACAACTGATGCGGTAAAGCGCAGCATCGACATGTTGGCACATGATCCAATCGAGCATCCAGCAGAAGTTCTCTCACTGAACATCGTCAGCAATCGTGGTCGCACCATCAGACCAAAGACTGCCAACCAGAAGCGCTATGTTGATGCAATCGATGAGAACACAATCACCTTTGGTATCGGCCCTGCCGGTACAGGTAAGACTTATCTTGCTATGGCAAAGGCTGTTGCTGCGCTGCAAGCAAAGAAGGTCAATCGAATTATTCTGACTCGCCCTGCTGTTGAAGCGGGTGAAAAGTTGGGTTTCTTGCCCGGCACTCTGACTGAAAAGATTGATCCATATCTTCGCCCACTCTTTGACGCGCTACATGACATGATCGATCCAGATTCGATTCCACGCCTGATGCAAAGCGGCGTTATTGAAGTTGCTCCACTGGCATTTATGCGTGGTCGTACGCTCAATGATTCATTTATCATTTTGGATGAAGCGCAGAACACCACACCGGAACAGATGAAGATGTTTCTTACCCGTCTAGGTTTTGGTTCAAAGATGGTGATCACAGGTGATGTGACTCAAGTAGATCTGCCTAATGGAGCTAAATCCGGTCTACGCATTATTAGAGATATCTTGGGCAACATTGATGACATCTCATTTAGCGAGTTAACTGCTGAAGATGTTGTCCGCCATCGCCTGATCGGTGACATTGTGAAGGCATACGATGCCTTTGATAGCGCAGCCCAAGCCCCACGAAATATTCGAAACAGCTGATACGCCCATGACGATTGAATCAAACAATCGCTCAGGAGAACTTGTTCCAAGCGATGAAGTAACTTCCCTTATCCAATATTCATTAAGACACCTTGGCTTGCACGCTGATTGTGAAGTCAGCATTACCTTTGTTGATGAAGCAGAGATGACTGAGCTTCACATTAAGTGGATGGATGAACCAGGACCTACCGACGTACTTTCATTTCCGATGGATATGCCAGAGAGCGTTGGAGAGGTAGCAACGTTAGGCGACATCGTGATCTGCCCGACAGTTGCAGCGCAACAAGCAGTGAGTGCGGGTCACTCCGTCAATCATGAGATCTACATTTTGGCAGCACACGGTTTATTGCATATTCTTGGATATGACCACGCCAATCCTGCAGATGAAAAAGTCATGTTTGAACTTCAGGAAAAATTAGTGAAGGAATGGGGAGAGTCCTAGTGGACCTTTTATCGGTCGTACCGATTATCGCTCTTATTGGATTTGCAGGATTTCTCGCCGCATCTGAATCAGCGCTGACCTCAATCTCTCGCATCTTGATTGAAGAGCTTGAATCAAAACGTGGGGGACACCTACTCAAGAAGTACTCTGCCCAGCCTGCACGATTCCTTAACGTCATCCTGCTCGTACGCAAAGTCTGCGAATTTACGGCAGCGGTCCTCATTCTTCGTTTACTGCAACGGTCCTACACAACTGGTTACGCATATCTTTATACAGTCATCATCATGGTTGTTCTCTCATACGTTGTGATCGGTGTTGGTCCGCGCACTATGGGCCGCCAAAACCCACATCGTTGGGCTCGCGCCGGCATTGTTGTCTCTGCATTCTTAGCGCTAATTTTGGGACCAGTAACAAAGTTACTGATCGCAGTTGGTAATGCGATTACTCCAGGTAAGGGATTTAGATCTGGACCATTTACCAATGAAGCAGAACTACGTGATCTTGTAGACCAAGCGCACGAACGTGGCCTCGTGGAATCAGATGAGCACGAGATGATCCACTCAGTATTTGAACTTGGTGACACATTGGTCCGCGAGTTAATGGTGCACCGCACCGATATGGTCTGGATCGAAGGAGATAAGACTCTCCGTCAGGCTCTCTCACTTGCACTCCGCTCAGGTTATTCACGTGTACCTGTCGTGGGGGAGAACCTCGATAACATCATTGGTATTGCCTACGTTAAAGACTTAGCAAAGCGCGCACTCGATCACCACGAAGCTGAAACCACTCAGCGAGTTATCGAATTGATGCGTCCTGCTGTCTTTGTTCCTGAGATCAAGATTGCAGCAGAACTTCTTAAAGAGATGCAGCGCGATCAGATCCATTTAGCGATTGTCGTTGATGAGTACGGCGGTACTGCCGGCATCATCACCATCGAAGACATCATCGAAGAGATTGTTGGCGAAATTGCCGATGAGTTCGATGATGGCGTAGAGGCATTTACTTGGATCACTGAAGATAAAGCGCGCGCAAAAGCGACTTTGCACATTGAAGATTTAGCCGATGAACTCAAGATTGATTTTGATGAGGCAGATTCAGAAGATGTTGACACTATCGGTGGCTTGATGGCGCAGAAACTTGGACGTGTTCCGATTGCAGGATCAACCATCACACTCAAGGGTTGGAAGATCACTTCAGAGCGTCCAATTGGTCGCCGTCGTCGCATTAGCTCTGTCATTATCGAGCGCAGTGAAGAGATTGAGAACAACGAATAATGACCTTGAATAGCTTTGACAATCCAGAAGATCAAAAGCTTGCAACCCTTGCAACATCAACGCTAAAGCGCACTAGCGCAACACAGGCTGCAGCTCTTCGTGATTCAACAGGGCGCACATATGTTGCGATTGCCGTTACATCACCATCACTCAATCTTGATGCGATCCAAGCAGTATTTACCGTTGCGATGGCATCTCAGATTTCTGGGATCGAAGGCGTTGTTATTGCTGGCGTTGCAACGGGTGATACCAGCGTCATCGCCACACATTCACCTGCAGCAACGATCTTTCACATTGATGAGTCAGGTGTAATCGCTGCGCTAAGATAGCCCAATGCGCATTGTTCGCTTCTCTCCAGGTCCAGATGCAGGGTTGGGTACCGACCCTCTCTTTGGCATTCTCGATGAAGATAACCTCATCACGATTATCGATGGAGACCCGATCTATCAGGGCGTTGTAAAGACCGCCGCACGTATTGAGCTAACCAAAGTCCGCTTGCTTGCACCTGTGATTCCTCGGAGCAAGGTTGTTGCAATCGGTAAGAACTACGCCGATCACGCAGCGGAGATGGGCAGCGTTGTTCCTGATGAACCAATCATTTTTCTCAAAGCAAATACCACCATCATCGGACCTGGCGACACAATCGTCTGGCCTGCAATGGCACCAACAATTGATTATGAAGCAGAATTAGCAATTGTTATCGGACGTATCTGTAAAGATGTTCCAAAGGAAAAAGTCAACGATGTGATCTTTGGGTACACCCTCGCTAACGATGTGACATGTCGTGAACTACAGAAGAAAGATGGCCAGTGGACTCGCGCCAAGGGCTTTGACACATTCTGTCCACTAGGGCCTTGGATCGAGACCGACTTTGTCCCTGGGACCCAACGCATTACCGCAACCCTTAACGGGGAGATCAAGCAAGATGCTCACCTGAACGACATGATCTTTAAAGTGCCAGACATTATTCACTTCGTCTCACAAGTGATGACGCTGCTCCCAGGAGATGTCATCATCACGGGAACGCCAGCTGGAATCGGACCGATGCCTGCCAAATCAACCATTGCAGTATCCATTGAAGGCCTTGGCCAACTAACAAATAGAGTGAGTGCGCAACCATGAGTGGTAAAAAAGTAAAGGTTCGCTTCGCACCATCTCCAACAGGTGATCTGCACGTTGGAAATATCCGGACCGCACTCTTTGATTGGGCCTACGCCCGTCACACAGGGGGCACGTTCTTGTTCCGCATCGAAGATACAGATACCACTCGCGTTACCGATGAATACATTCAAGCCGCAATCGATACTCTCAAATGGCTTGGCCTTAATTGGGATGAGGGTCCTGAAGTTGGTGGCGATAACGGTCCATATCTGCAATCACAGCGTTTAGATATCTATGCCAACTGGGCGCAAACATTTCTTGATAACAAAGATGCCTATCACTGCTACTGCTCACCTGATGAGTTAGAGGCTGTACGCGAGGCGCAACGCAAAGCCAATGTGGCACCTGGTTACAACGGACATTGTCGCGACTTAACCGCTGATCAAATCGAAGCCTATAAAGCACAGGGACGCGAAGCAGTTGTTCGTATGCGCATGCCAGATGGCAGCACAACATTTAAAGATGAGATTCGCGGAGAAGTTACCTTCGATCACAAATTCGTTCCAGACTTTGTACTCGTTCGCGCAGATGGATCGCCTCTCTACACGCTGGCAGTTGCCGTAGATGATGTTCTGATGAAGGTCACCCACGTCTTACGCGGAGAAGATCTCCTATCCTCTACTCCACGTCAGATCCGCGTCTATCAAGCAATGGGCGTTGCACTCGAAGATTATCCAGTCTTTGCCCACCTTCCCTTTGTTATGGGTCAAGACAATGCCAAGTTATCAAAGCGCAATGGTGAAGTATCAATCGCTTGGTATCGCCAGATGGGTTACTTGCCTGAGGCAATCTGTAACTACCTGGCACTCCTTGGTTGGTCACCTGGCGATGATCGTGAAAACATCACGATGAAAGAGCTAACAGAACTATTCACTGTAGAAAAGGTTCACTCTTCACCGGCTCGCTTTGATATGAAGAAGCTCGAGGCAATTAACGGTGACAAGATTCGCGCACTCACACTCGATGAATTCCTTTCATGGTCCCTGCCATTCCTCAAAGATGGCGGCGTGATTACCGGAACTGATGCTGAGATCGCGCTGGTGAAGGCGGCTCTGCCAATTATCCAAGAGCGCATCGTGACGTTAAGTGAAGTTCCACAGATGCTCAAATTCCTCTTCACCACAAACTTTGCCGTGGAAGCAGAGAGCGTTGCAAAGATCTCTGATGGCCCATCGAAAGATATTTTGAAGCGATCACTTGCCGAACTCACACCACTATCAACATGGGATCACACATCTATCGAGGCCGCCCTTCGCGCATCTCTGATTGAAGAGATGGGCCTTAAGCCGCGCATCGCATTTACCGCGCTACGTATTGCTACAACGGGCAGCACGATCTCTCCACCCCTCTTTGAATCAATGGAATTACTTGGGAAAGAGGCCTGCTTGGCCAGAATTACTGGGGCAATTTCGCTCTAGAGCGTGGGGTAAACTTCTCCCACATAAGGTTCACGCCTTTTGGGGTATGGGGTAATTGGCAGCCCTGCTGATTCTGGTTCAGTAAGTCTAGGTTCGAGTCCTGGTACCCCAGCGCAGTACCGCAGTAAAGAAGGAATGCAAGAAAGTAAGAAAATACTAGGGCCCCGTCGTCTAGCGGCCTAGGACTCTGGCTTCTCAAGCCAGCTACGAGGGTTCGAATCCCTTCGGGGCTACGTTAGTTTTGTTTTGATTTAGTAACTGTTGTAAATCTCTTAACTTACGCCTCGTTAATTACAGCGGTTTTGACCCAATAGTCGCGGAGTGTGCGATTGTTCTTTGTGTAGTAAAAGACGATTTCAAGAACTACCCAAGCAACTGCCGCTAAGCCTGAAGTTAAACCAACTGCGATTGCAACTGCTAGTGGCACGAGTAGTTCGCGGACTGCCATATGGCCCCACGTTGCAACTGCTCCAGTATCAAAGTTACGCACACGAATCTTAAGAATCTTCTTACCGGGAGTTTGTCCTTCACCCCAGACGATAAATGACCAGATCAACCAGCCAATTCCAAATGTCAGTGCTGAGATCGCTATATCCAGTGCATAAGCACCTAAGCGATGTTGGAATGATGCGTAACGCATTGGTCCTACAGATTCTCTCAAAGGATCTATATATGACATCTATCTACCTACTTCGCACTCTTACTTGGCTGTTCTGTCATGTCAACTGATTCCCGCTTATCTGCAAGCAGATCCATCAGAGCAAAGAGGACACCAGAGACTACGAAAGTCATATGGATAATAATTCTCCACATCTGCCTCTTATCGTCATAGTCACCTTCCATCATGAAGTCCTTCAAGAGCTCAATGACAGAGATTGCAACCAATGATCCAATCAACTTAATCTTTAGCCCGCTGTAATCAACGCGACCCATCCACTGTGGGCGATCTACAGAATTCTTGGCAACGTTAATGCGTGAAACGAAGTTCTCGTACCCGGCAAAGATCACGATAATGATGAGATTGCCAAGGAGTACAACATCGAGAAGCTCAAGAACCTTAAGAGTTATATCTTTCATCTCAAGAATGGCGACGTCTTGCATGAGATGGTAAAACTCAATGAAGAAGCGATAGAGAATCGGTATCAGGCTGAGCAAGAGTCCAACGTAGAGGGGCGCTAATAACCAGCGACCACCAAAGAGAACACGCTCCACAACACTTTCGATATGGAACTCGTTATCGTTCTTCGGATCGAGTATCGACTGCTTTGCTGCTGCTTTAGCCATTTCATTCACGCCATTTCTAAGTTCTTCGTATGTGAAGCCAAGTATTCCAAGATTTCCCTCAAAACTCTGGCATTCAAGGCCAACACCACAGAAATCCTTCATTGCCCAGCCCCCACGGAGCGCTCACCCGTACTTAACTCCTGAATTGATTACATCTAGCTCACCCTGTCGCACAAGTACGATGCTCTTATGAAACGGACAGGATTAATTGCAGGGTTGATCATCATCGCCCTCACCGCTGGTTCAGTTCTGGCATTTGGTAAGTCATATGCCCGCGATATCTACACATACGATTGCGAAATCCTTGAGCAACGTCCAGAACAATTAACAAAGTTCTGCGCAGATGCCGGGGTTTACGTCTATAACATCAAATGGGAACGCTGGGGATACAACGGGGCAGAGGGCACTGGTACTTATTCAGAGAATCTCTGCGAACCTAATTGCGCGGAAGGAACTCGCGTTGAAGAACAGGTTGATCTATATCTAAGTGGGATCGAGATCATCGAAGGCAAGCGCGTACTTCGTTACCTTTCAGTTAACACAAGAAACGGGATCCTTCTTCCAAACGGAGACCCATACGACAACTGGGATGTTGCAGAGTTCGCTATGAATATGAAGGACTACGAGAACAATGAGTAATCTGACACCAAATGCAGCCCGCCGTGCTGGATACGCCCTGCATGTTCTTACTGCTAGTGGCGCAGTTATTGGAATGCTCGCCCTGCAAGGTGTTGTCGATGGTGAAGTACGAATCGCACTTCTCTGGTTGATCGCCTCTCAAATTCTTGATGGCCTAGATGGCCCAATCGCACGTGGTTTAGATGTTGAGATTCACGCACCTCTAATCGATGGCCAGATTCTTGATCTCGTCGTAGATTACGTTACCTGTGTAGTTGTCCCTGTGGCATTTATGCTCAACTTCGGAATGCTTCCACAAAAATATGAAGCACTTATCGCCGGATTTATCTTCTTAACGTCAGCACTCTGGTTTGCACGTTCTGATATCGAGACAGATGACCATTGGTTTAATGGCTTTCCCGCAGTCTGGAATCTCGCTGTGCCAACCTTCTTAGTCTTTGATCTCACTCCAACTGAGGTTTCAATCTTCACCTTGATTCTTGGAATGTCTCAGCTGACCTACTTCAAATTCCCGCACATCGTTCGCGTTGATCAGCTGCGCCGAATTACCCTGCCATTTGGAATGATCTACCTAGGCAATCTGACTTATCTCTCCTGGACTTACTCCAAGACCACCGGAGTCCAGGAGAACATCATCAGCGAAATCATCCTCATCGCTTTCCCCGCCTATATCTTTCTCTTCGGCGCTTATAAAACCTGGTGGAGTAAGAAAAGAGTTTAGTTTTCTCGCTGCATTTTCGAAGCGACAACTTAACGGAGTGCAAATATCCTTTGAGGGTGAAACGCGCCATCATCGCCCTTCTTGTGCTGACCTTCCTCGGAAGCACCTCTGCGCATGCCCATCAACCAGTTGAACTACTTAATAGCGATACCACCGCCGCTAAAGGTCCGTTACTAGTCGATGGCACAGTCTCTTTTGCAATACGCGCATCATTTACAAAAGCAGGAGAGAAGAAAGCTTTCAGAGCAGATTTGAAGGCGGGGGAGCCACTTGCTGTTCAGTATTTAATCGTCGATAAGAAACCTGAGAACGCGCTTAAGAACACTCTTCTTCCTCAGTTGGTAGTCACATCTCCATCAGGAAAATCAGTCACCATTAAATTCACTGAGCGCACCAAGTTTTATGAGCCTTACGGAAAGACCAACTACCTCTATCTCTCTCGCTATAGCGCAACGGCAGAGGCTGGAACGTACAGCTTTACTCTGACTGCCCGAGCAAAATCAGCAGTCACGATCGCAGTTGGTGAACGCGAAGTGCCAGGAGAAGTTATCCGCGGGATGCGACCTGCTGCGACTCCAACTCCAACTCCAACGGCTACGGCTCCATCACCAACAGCAAAGGCGACACCAACACCAACACCTTCTACAACACAGGCTGGCTACACAATGGCTGATGTAAAGAAAGCCAGCACAAGAGCAAAGTGTTGGAGCGCCATCGATGGAAACGTCTATGACTTAACGGCGTGGATCTCAGCACATCCAGGTGGCGCATCCGCAATCACATTCCTCTGTGGAATTGATGGCAGCAATGCATTTAAGGCACAGCATGAGAATCAATCTAGGCCGGCGATGAACCTTACGAAGTACCTGCTTGGTCCACTAACGCCTTAAGAAGAGTGCGTACCTTTACTCGAAATCTCCACCACGCCCAGTAATTCTCGGACCCTTTTTAGATGGGCGATCAAAGCGCGTCACGATAACAAGTACCACGACCGCGTAAACCGCGACGATTACAACCTCAACCACTAGTTATGCGCCTAGAACTGCCCACACAACAAGTGCGAACATTGCGATGTCAAAGAGGACGATTGTGATTGCTGAAAGTGAAAGCATTCCACGTGAGTCTGCGATCTTTGCTGAAAGCGCAGATGGGGTTGCAAGTCTACGAAGATCAACCATGAGAGCTTCGCCTTCACGCACTGCTGCATACTGGCTAATAGTTGCCAAAATTCCGGTGATCGCTGCGACTCCTAGAGTGAGGTATCGCGCTGAATCAGCTGCATCTTCATATACGCCCAGTGAAGCTAAAACCATTACACCGATCAGAACAAGCGCGGGTGCCACCTGTGACTGAATGATCTGGGAACGCATTTGATTCCATTGCTCAAGTAGTGATTCTTCATCCATTGAAAGCCTCCGTGATTGTTTGAATCCGCTGCGGATCCGTTAGAGATTAAGGCTTTCGGGCTCGAACTTCTACTCCAAAATCCAGAATTTTTGGTTAATTCTGAGCGCATCTCACCCCGCTACTGCGTCCTAGACTCTGACCTATGCCCGGTTCAATAGCACTCGTTGGTTCAGGTGAATACCTACCTGCGATGGCCACCCTTGAAAAATCGCTCATCGATGATGCTCTAGCACTTGGTAAGAAACATACCTACATTCAAATTCCAACTGCAGCAGGACGTGAAAGCGAAGATCGCCTCGATTACTGGCGCGCACTCGGTAAAGCACAAGCCGATGAATTAGGCGTTGAACAAATCTTTCTACCAATCTACGAACGCGAAGGCGCACTCAATCCTGTCTTTGCTGATCTGATTAATGACTCAGCACTGATCTATCTATCAGGGGGAGACCCACACCATTTAGCTGAAAGTCTTCGCGATACTCCAGTCTGGCAATCCATCGTAAAGAACTGGAATTCAGGATCTTCATTGGCCGGCTGTAGCGCAGGTGCAATGGTCTTAAGCGCTCACATCCCAAACTTTCGCATGCTCAAGCGTGAACCAACACCAGGACTTTCGCTACTCCCAGATATTCGTGTGATCCCTCACTACAACAAGTTCTTTAAGTGGATTCCAGATAGCGCAGCAACAGTCCTATTGCACGCACCCGATGATCAGATAGTTCTTGGAATAGATGAACTTACGGCTCTAGTTAAGCGCCCTTCCAAATCAACCTGGCACGTTCACGGTGAAGCGAAAGTTCACGTTCTTAAAGGCTCACCAACGCATGCATACAGTGATGGCGAAGAGATTAACTTCACCGCTGATAAGGTCTAACTATGACGCAGAGACAAGAGTTTCGATTGTTAGAGAAATACAAGGACTTCGAGCTTCGCGAATATCTGCCATGCGTTCTTGCTGAAGTCAGAGTTTCGGCCAATTACTCCTCTGCCTCTAGCGCTGCATTTAGCCACCTCTTTAAGTACATCTCAAAAGGTAATCGCGCGCAGGAAGCAATCTCAATGACAGCCCCTGTTATTGCAGCACAGCGCGGGGATAGTGCTGCCGAAAATGAATGGTTTGTTTCATTTGTCATGCCATCTGGAAGTCGCTTTGGGCATCTGCCGCAACCAAATGATCCTCAAGTGATCTTGCGGGAACTTGATACGGAAGTCTGTGTTGCCAAATCCTTTAGTGGCAGGGCAACGGATGAACTCTCAAAGAAGAAGGCTGCTGAACTTCGAAGCGCCGCCGCCAAAGCCAACTTGAAACTCTCAGATGAGACGAGGATCTGCCGCTTTGACGCTCCCTTTAAACCTGGATTTCTTCATTACAACGAGATTGTCATTCCGATCAGCAATACTGACTAGTCCGAACCAACACTCGCTCTAGAGGACACTTCGTATCTATCTTCGGTAGAGTTCTGCCCAAGACCTTAACGAAAGAAGGAAATCATGGGCGCTTGCACCTGCACATATACAAGAGATGAAGAGAAGAACTGCGACGGAACACACAAGGTTGTCAAGGCAGTTAAGGCTGAGATGGCTGAAAAGCTCGAAGCTAACGGTTTCCCTCACGCTGCAGAATACGTAAAGAACAACTAGTTCTTACTTACTTAGGGAAATATCCTTCAACCATTCCTCGAACAAACTCTGCACGATTTTCAGCAGAAAGGTTGAGGATTCCCGCCTTCACGGCAGCAACAGGGAAATACAAGTTAGCAATCTGAGAAATTCGCTCTTCGGTGACCTGACCGGACTTAAGGCTATTTATGAGTTCAGTTGCACCAGGAAGAACTGAGATATTCATCTGATCTACATAGTCAGTGTTCTCTAGAATCTTTTTGCCTTCATCTACACCGAGTGCATACGCATCTCCACCTGGAAGCAGATCAGTAAATTGTGATGTCACGCTAGATACTTGCGATCCAAGTCCAGATACAAAGTTCATGGCAGTACTTCCTAGGAATAGAAGTGCTGCTAGTGATGCTGCGATAACGGCGAGTTTCTTCATGGCCATAGATTACTTTCGCAAAGATCAAACGTCTTGTTGAAAGTGATGGACATTTTGTACAGAACTTCTAAACTAAAAGTAGCCGCATCGGAATTAACTAGTTACTCTCATGACATGAAGCGCCAAGTGATCACATGGATCGTCATCATTCTTGCCTCTCTCGCCCTAGGTCTTTTCGTTGATGCTCGAGCAAACGCCGCTCTAGGTAAACCACAGTTAGAGATCTCAAGCGTTGATATTCCGCGCTCACATGTTCAATCCTCAAATGGCGAACGCGGCGCAGCGATAACCGCGCTAAATGATGGTCGATACCTGTTGGGCGGAGGTAAGAATGGCTTTGCGCTCTATCTCTTTAACCCAGCCAATGGCAGCGAGAAGATTCTTGGAAAGGTAGAGAACTACACCCAACGCTTTAACGATTCACGTTTTGCAATCACCGATATCGGAATTCTCACGCAAAGTGCCAACCGAGTAGATGCTGTGGTCTCTTACCCGCGCTATGACCGCACCCGCGATTGTGTCAGCGTTGTACTCGGTGCCTACCAAATCGATCTTGGTGCAAAACCATCGGTGAAGCGCACCGCAACCTGGTTTACCAGCAAGCCATGTGTACCCGTTGGCGCTGTCCAACATGCAGCTGGCCGCATCGAAGTCATCGATAAATCCAGCGTCTATATGACGGTGGGGGATTTAGGTTTCACCAAGATTGATCAAGTAAAGACACGACAAGATCTTGGCTCAGTATTCAAAATCAGTAAATCTAAAGTAGAGAAGATTTCACAAGGCCATCGCAATCAGCAGGGAATCCTCTTAATTGGAAACGATCTCTACACCTCAGAACACGGTCCACGCGGAGGCGATGAACTCAATCTCATCGTTCGCGGACAAGATTATGGATGGCCAGCAGTTTCCTACGGCCAACCATATTCATCAGGAGACTATGTAAAGCCAGGCGTAACCGGCAGCCACGAAGGATTTACTAAGCCTCTTACCTATTGGGTTCCTTCCGTTGCACCAACAGAGCTAGTTCAACTTCCAAGCACGTGGGGTCAATGGTCTTCCCAGATAGTCATGGGAACCCTGCGCGAAGAGTCGTTGATATTCATACAACTAACTAATCGCACCACAGTGGGTGAGATCAGCACAGTCAACATTGGCGAACGCATTCGCGATCTTGAAATAAGCAAGGATGGTCATATCATCGCCACCACTGACAGTGGCAGGCTGTTAACTATCTCGCTGAAGTGATTTTCAGCGAGATAGTTAGCTTCAGAAATACGATCCGAATCCTTAAGTGTTTTTACTCTGCCGCACTTCTACTTGAAGAATTCCAATACGGATTACTGCAACGCTTAGGACACCCAAGGTAAAGAGGGTGTTGAAGAAGAGCCATGCCGTAAGGCTGCTACTTTCAGAGTTTTGCTCAATTATCGTTGCATTCTGCTCGCCAATTGTTTCGAGGAGATCTCTTGTGACCCATCCATTCGTAACCATTTGCTGGTAAACAGTTGTTGATGACGCATCATTGCTTCGATATGAAGAAAGAGCAGACTCGATTGATCCTCTACCCGTTTCAAATTCGACGGCTTTGTATGTTTGCCCAATATAGAGTGCAGCTGCAGTATTCAAGGCAATAAATATTGCAAAAATCCACAGCATCACTTTTGCATTGCGAACTTTTCGTTCAATCTTAACTATCTGTGGATCACGAACCTGAATCGGTATTGGCATTGCCATCGAATCTTCTGTAGACATCATTTCTCCCATGCTTGACGATGTTAGTAATTGAATTATCATATCTCTGAGGTTAGTGAATTAACACTGTTATTAGACTTTATCTGACTAGTCATTTGAAAGGCTATATCTATGAAATGTCCAGACTGCGACGGCAAAGTTAAGTATCAACAAGCAAACTGTCTTGATTGCGGACGTAGTTTGATGGATTTAGATTTTGATCGCCTGCAACGCGAGATGAATGAGAAGAAAAAGAAAGTAATAATCGCTAGTGTCCTAGCAGTTGTGCTCTTAGTGGGTGGCGTACTCACGAAAGGTTTTGTAGATGATCGTCGTGAAAAGCAAGTAGCGATGGAGATGGCAGAACTAGCAGAACTAGAGGCCCAAGCAGCGATTAAAGCCGCACAGGAAGAGCGAGCGAGAGATTTAGCTGAACGAAATGACTACTCCTGGGTTCCATCTGGCTTCACAAAGTTTAGTGTGAATAACAATATTGCCTATAAGACAATCAGTTATGACGCAGCAGATTGCTATTCACAGTGCTGGGGATTTATTGCAATCTCGCGTGACTTCTGTTCGAGCATAAGAATTGAAGCCAATATCACCAGAGGTGATGTAATTCTGGACTCCTCTAGTGATTCCGAATCAAATATTCCGGCTCAGACCAGAGTGATTATGAAGTTGACTTCTTCGGCAGATCTTCCATGGTCAGCGTCGGTAACCGAAGCGACCTGCACGTAACATCTCAAGCGCAATCTCGGTGGCTTCCTACCCTTTTTACCGCAAGTAAAGAGATAATCAACCCATGGGATTCTTCGCAGACTTTAAAGCTAAACGAGCAGTAAAGCGTGCCAAGGCTGATTACGAGTTAGAGCTATTTGAGTGGGATAGAGAGAACCAAGTTCTTGCCCAAGCACTAGAAATCTTCACGGAAGCATCATCTGGTAGCGAACCCGATGATCACTCTCTGGCGCAGAAAAAAGGCGAATTAGTTTTATGGACTGGTTATGGCATTTATCAGGTTGCAGGTCGCACACCCTCCACATTTAGCGGTGGCTCCCAAGGCATTTCTATTCCAATCGTTGCCGGCATTCGTTACAAAGTCGGCTCATTTAAAGGACGTACGATCCCAGGTGTAGAGATGCAGATGGATAAGGATCAAGGAATGGTTAAGTTAACCAATCAAAGACTTATCTTTGCCGGCCCAATCGCAACTACTGAGTGGGCATTTGCAAAACTACTTTCAACTTTTTCAAATCCAGAACGAACTGATTTCATCTTAGGTGTTTCCAATCGACAAAAATCATCGGGCCTAAGATTTTCACCCGAAGATGGCTACGCCTTCTCGCACCTATTTGCCTTAGCTCTCTACTCCTACGAAAACGGTATCCCCGCCACCATCGATGCGATTAAGAATGAATTAAAAGAGGGGGCTGCAGATAAACCAAAGCTTGTGCTGCCACCGAGTCCGAAAGAGCTTAAAGGTTAACCGAAACCCAATACGAGCTCTCGACCTAGATTGCTTCCAACCACAACGCTAGGGCTTTAAAACTATCCGTATTGGATTACCAATCTTATTCGCCAAGATCTCTAATGCCTGCCCTGCCTGCTCCAGCGGCAAAATCTCTGTCACTGAATGGGATAAATCCAATCGCCCATCGCGCGTGAACTCAATCAACTCACGCACATGACGCGCCTCAGATCCGTAATGTCCCATGATCTGCGTGCGCATATATGTAAATGCCATGTCATTGGGAATAACAATCGGTTCATTAGCAATTCCAATGATGATCAATCTCCCGAGCTCGCCTAGCAATGAGAGCGCTTGTTTGCGTACTGAAGAAACACCTGCGAAATCAAAAGCGGCATTTAGCCCTCGATGCTGCTTAATCTCGGGATCATCAGGTGCAAATGCAAAATCTGCACCGCGTGCCAAAGCATTTGCTCGCGCATCTTCACGAGGATCAATTGCAATGATCTTGCTGCAACCTACAATCTTTAACAACTGCACCGCATGGATTCCTAATCCACCCACACCAAATACAACTACGCTTTCACCGGCTTGAATCTTGCCTGTTGATGATATGGCAGCCCATGGAGTCGAGACAGCATCGGGAATAATCGCCGCCTGCTCAAAAGGTAACGTATCTGGAATCTGTGCAATGTAATCGGCCTTTGTGACGAGGTACTCAGCCCAACCGCCGTCGTAATCAAAGCCCAAAGTTGTTATCTGTTGAGCATCGTTACGCTGTTCCACTGTGACAACAACACGATCACCAAGAGAAACCCCGGTAACCCCAGGGCCAATCTGATCAATTACACCAGAAACTTCATGACCCAAAGTCACGCAATCACCCACTAAATACCCTGGAGATAAAATCCCCTTTAAGAAGTGCACATCAGATAAACAGACACCGGCTGCTGCGACTTTGATGCGAACCTGTCCCGCACCAGCATCAGGAGTTGGCACATCAACAACTTCAAATACACGGGTTGATACGGTAATTCGTCCAGCTCTCATACGATCTTTCCCTCCGCACGGTGAATCAAGGTATTGACCGCATCGCCAAAACTAGCAAATGCTGGATTAGTTGTTTGTCCCGCTCGATAGCGAGCCCAGATCTGTTGAATGATCACTGCTAATCTAAAAAGTCCAAAGACTTCATAAAAGGTGAAATCATCACAACGGCGACCGCTTAATTGAAGATAACGCGACACAAATTCTTCGCGCGTAGGCATTCCAGGCAAATCACTCGGCTGTCTGCGCAAGGATGCAAAGGCTGGTTCATCGCCACGATCAACCCAATAAGCAAGGGCTGATCCCAGATCCATCAGTGGATCACCAACAGTTGCCAGTTCCCAATCCAAAACACCAGCAATACGTCCATGCTCTAAGTCAAAAACCACATTATCAATTCGCCAGTCGCCATGAATGACACAGGAATCAACATCATCTGGTTTGTTAGCAGCTAACCAAGCCATCACTTTTTCACCATCAGGAACATCATCGGTGAGGGCGTTGCGATATCGCTTTGACCAACCCTCTACTTGTCGCTGTACATACCCTGGACCTTTATTTAGCTCTGCCAAAATCGATGCATCTACGGCATGCAACTGCACCAAACCATTGATCAATGAATCAGCCATGACCGAGATGTCTTTCGCAGAAACTTCTTTCGGAATATCACGTCTGAAAATCGGGCCAACGACGCGATCCATGACATAAAAATCAGAGCCCATAATCAGATGATCTTCACACAATGCAATCATCGATGGAACTAACGGATAGACAGGTTTCAATCTGGATTGGATCAGATACTCACGCTTCATATCGTGAGCAGATACCGCCTTCATTCCAACTGGTGGTTTGCGCAACACTAACTCACGGCTTGGATACTTCAAAAGATAAGTTAGATTAGATGCACCACTTCTAAATTGCATTACCTCTGGCGGAACTTCCTCGTTAACAAGTGGTCCAAGCCAGGCATGCATCGCAGCAACATCAAAGCGATCCTCTTGGCGAACCGCGGTTAGATCACTCATGACAAATAAGGTTTGATTTCTAAACGTGCGATGTCACGGATATGAACCTCATCAGGCCCATCGACAATACGCAGCGCGCGAACGCCTGCATACATTGAAGCAAGCGGAGTATCTTGGCTAACGCCTGCGCCGCCAAAACTTTGAATCGCATGATCAATAATGCGCTCTGCCATCTGTGGCACTGCCACCTTGATTGCGGCAATCTCTTTACGTGCACCTTTTGCACCCACAGTGTCGATCATCCAAGCGGTTTTGAGCACCAACAATCGCGCCTGTTCGATATCGATACGGGCCTGAGCGATCCATTGCTGAATAACACCTTGCTGCACTAGATCTTTTCCAAATGCTTCTCGGGATGCTGTTCGCGTAATCATCAGCGATAAGGCTCGCTCTGCCATACCGATGGCGCGCATGCAGTGGTGAACTCGTCCCGGTCCGAGGCGAGCCTGCGCTAACGCAAAGCCTTCACCCTCTGGTCCCAAAAGATTTGCAATAGGGACTCGTACATCAGTAAATGTCACCTCGGCGTGACCATGTTGATCAACATATCCAAGCACGGTCAAGTTACGAACAACCTTCACACCCGGCGTATTGATCGGAACCAGCACCATTGATTGCTGATGATGTGCATCTGCATCTGGGTTCGTCTTTCCCATCACAATCAAAATCTCACAGCGCTCATCCATCGCACCTGTGGTCCACCACTTAGTGCCATTTATTACATAGTCATCACCATCGCGCACAATCGAAGTTCTAATATTTCGCGCATCACTGGATGCAACATCAGGCTCGGTCATTGCAAAACCAGAACGAATCCGACCATCTAACAACGGTTCTAACCATTGCTTCTTCTGCTCATCAGTTGCAAACATATCTAGCAACTCCATATTGCCTGTATCAGGTGCTGCGCAGTTAATTGCCTCAGGTGCGATCTCAGGTGACCACCCGGTGATTTCAGCCAAGGTGGCATATTCGGTAACAGTTAATCCGTGGTGAGGATCTTTGCTATGAGGGAGAAAGAGATTCCATAATCCTTGAGCCCGCGCCTTCACTTTGAGCTCTTCGATCACTGCAGGTAATCCATGTGGCTTACCTGCCGCCGCCAGCACTTGACGCTGATGCTCATAGACAGCCTCTGCCGGAAAGACTTCCTTCTCCATAAAGTTCTGGAGTTTGGCTGCGTATTCGCTTGTCTTAGCACTCAAGGTGAAATCCATGCCATAACCTTACGCATAGTTGCCCACTTTGAGGAGAGATCATGAGCGTGATGGACCGCTTTCGTTTAGATGGAAAGGTCGCTGTAGTAACAGGGGCTTCCTCAGGTCTT
>Ga0315899_10000441_pt1 | contig 50254 bp, 35 predicted proteins | sample LakEriMetagenome_2_FD_203518 | JGI IMG/M metagenome (GOLD analysis project Ga0315899, IMG submission 203518) | Freshwater fungal communities from buoy surface, Lake Erie, Ohio, United States - Buoy 4 MA112 | ecosystem: Environmental > Aquatic > Freshwater > Lake | place: USA: Lake Erie, Ohio...
ACCGTGTGCTAGCGCACGATCGGCTGATAGATTCTCATCGCGTGCGGGCGCACTGCGTCAACCGTGTGCTAGCGCACGATCGGCTGATAGATTCTCATCGCGAACGGGCGCACTGCGTCAACCGTGTGCTAGCGCACGATCGGTTTATGGAAGTTCTGCTTTGCTGGAACAATCTGGAATCAACAAAGCTAAACAATTGTAGAAATGGGTTGTTAATTCAACTCTGCTGAGGTCAATTCATTAATTGCTGCAATAACTTTCGAGACTACATCTGATTTGATTTGACTCCATTCGGGTGGGTCGCTGATCTCGCCATCATGTAGCCTCAAATCAAAATCAACGCGATTACAGGATATAGAAATCTCGGTGAATCCTACGTCTACCATAACAAGCGACGGGTGCGATCTAAGCTCGAACAATCCACTGTCGAGAAGCTCCTGTTTAAGTTTTGAAATTGCAACGTCATCTGAGGATGTCGGTCGTACTACTAAAGCACCCCTCTTTTCTCGAACGATTTTGGAACCTGTATCGATGATTACACTATCAATAAGCTCCTTCTCAGATTCAGTGGGCCATGGATCCGCAAGCTTCCATCGCACCTCGAAGGGGTGGTTCTGCTCGATAAACGTCCTCAATTTTCTCTGATCTGTATTCCCGCAACCCAATACCAGTACAGGTAAGGCGAGTGTCAAGACTCTAAAATAGGGCGACAGAGGTGACACAGTAGGCATTGAGGGTCGAAGTTTGAGATGATGAACTGGCTACATCAACTCGGCAATTGGTGTTGGGTCGCTTACCAAGTGTGTGGGACGACCTGCTGGGGTGTAGTAGATTTTATTGGGGTCGATGCCAAGCTTTCTATACACTGTCGAAACGTAATTTTCGGGGGACAAGACTCTCTCAATCGGCGCGTATCCTTGGCGATCTGTTGCTCCGATGACTTGCCCGCCTCGACTACCTCCTCCCGCAAAGAGAATCGACATGGCATTGGCCCAGTGATCTCTACCTGGTTTAGTCTGCCCAGGTAATGTACTGATCTTGGGCGTTCTACCAAACTCACCTAACGCGATAACCATTGTGGTTTCTAAAAGGCCTCGCTGATCCAGATCGGAGATTAAGGTTGCCACGGTTTGGTCCCACGATGGCAATCGAGTAGCGAGGGCTCCAAAGAGATCCGAATGGTGATCCCAGCCGCCATCGTAAATGGTGACGAATGGCACGCCGGATTCGACTAAACGTCGGGCCAACAATGCCCGCTGACCAAAGGAATTGCGGCCGTAACGCTCTCGCAAATCGTCTGGTTCCTTGCCAATTTCAAAAGCCTTTTGAGCATCGGGGGTTAATACTAGTTCGTACCCTTGTTCGTAGTTGTCGTCGTAGGCGGCGACCGGATCAAAGGTCTCTCGCGACGTAAACCGCGGCATCGTATCAACCAAGCTTCGCAAGTCACGTCGTGCTTGAAAACGTTCCGATGCTAATCCGTTTGGTAGTTCGACGTCGCGAACCCGAAAGTGTTTGTTGTTGGGATCGTTAGCAACGATAAACGGCGCATACTTAGCACCTAAAAAATTCGGGCCCCCAGATCGTGACATGCTGGGCATGGTGAAGTAAGAGGGCAATCCGTGGGGTGCGGGGCGCTCATAGGCGGCAACAGAGCCTAGGCTAGGATGAAAACTCACAAAGGCGCCGCAACCAACCGGAATTCGGGGAGGTGCACCGGTCATCATGTAATGATTGCCGGCCCCGTGATTCCCTTGATTGTGGCAGACCGATCGGATGATCGAATACTTGTCCGCTATCTTGGCGAGTTGCGGCAGGTGCTCGCAAATCTCCATCCCGCTTACATTGGTTTTGATCGGCCTAAAGTCACCCCGAATTTCTGCTGGTGCATCAGGTTTCGGATCAAAGGTCTCGAAGTGGGTTGGTCCGCCGTCCATCCAAATCAAAATGCAACTGCTGGGCTTTGTCGCTGTTTGTCCTTGAGCAGCAGCGTCATTTGCATTCGCAGCACGCAGAGCGAGCAAGTCGGTGAAGCTACCACCGGCTAGACCAGCTAAACCTAATTTCAAATAAGATCGTCGTTCCATAGGTATCGCGTCCTCAATCGATAAAGGAAAACTCTGGCGAATTGATCATTGACCAAATGATGTCTTCGATGGCTTGTCGTTTGTTCGTCGCACGCTGCACAACGTCGCTGATTTGCCGAAACTCATCGGGTGATGGCATTCGGGAATAAACACGAAGATAAATGGCTTTAACCAGTTCCCTTGGTTCGATATTTTGTGCCGCGAGCTCTGCGCAGAATCCTTGGTCGCTGGTCAACCTGGACTGGATCTGATTTGAGTTCATCAGATGGAGCGATTGCGACATTGTCGTATCAGCCAATCGGTCGCATGGGGGATCTTGATTGGCGTCTGGGCGACTAAAAGCATCGAGTAATTCCGATGGGATACGAAACGTCCAAAGTTCCAGGGCGCTAGTTCCAGCTGGTACTCCTTCAAAGTTAGTTGGTACTCCCGTCACATCGCTTAGTGCATCGGCTAGCACCTCGGCTCTCATGCGTTTTCGATAATGGCGAGAGAAATTGCGATAGTCCAGTTTGTTGGACTCATTCGGCATTGATGATAACTGGTAAACACGACTGGAGAAAATCGTCTTTAGTAGCGCTTTGTTATCAAAACCTGTCTGAACAAAATGTTCTGCTAAACGATCCAATAGTGGTGCATTGCTGGGAGGATTGGTTGCTCGAAAGTCATCCACGGCGTCGACAATGCCAATACCCATGACCTCGGCCCAAACTCGATTGACAGCGGCCTTGGCGAAATAGGGGTTATTCGATTTTAAGAGCCAGTCTGCAAATACTTGGCGTGGATCTGTTTCCTTATCGATCGTCCCACCATCTTCACGAAGTGGTTTAGCGGGAACGGGCTGCCCGCTAAGTGGATGCTTGACTTCGCCATTGGCTTTCACAAAAAAGATCTCTTCTCCACCACTGATTGGCGGAGACAGTCCCACCCCTTTTTGCCCGATCTTGGAAAAGTAGGCTGCGATTCCGTAGAAGTCGTTTTGGCCATAAACCTCAAAGGGATGTTGGTGGCATTTTGCACACTCTAGTCGCACCCCCAAAAAAAGCTGGCTGACAACAGAGGTGATTTCTTCTGGCTCGCGACGATCGCGAAAGAAAGTTGTGGCCCCATTTCGCCACGTGCTCCCCTGTGCGGTTAGCAGTTCACGTACAAATTGGTCGTGGGGTAAGTTGTTTCGGAACGCTTGTCGCAACCAAGCATCGAGAGAATAGGTCGCTTTGATTCCCACGCGATAGGGATTGGGGCGGAGCAAGTCGGCCCACTTATTGGCCCAAAAGTTCGCGTACTCAGGTTGATTCAATGCGTATTCAATCCATCTATTCCGCTTGTCGGGAGAAGAGTCCTCCATAAAGGATGTGACTTCATCGTGGCGGGGCAATCTACCTATTGAGTCTAGAAACAACCTTCGCAAAAAGATCTCGTCACTACAAAGTTCACTAGGCCAAAAATCTAGTTGTTCCAGCTTGTTGTAAACCAAGCCATCAACCCAGTTGTGTTGTGGCAAGGTTTTGTATTCCTCGGGTGCGTGCGTGCGACCAGCAACCACGGCAGAATTCCACGTTGCAATATGTCCCATGTAGCGAGCCATCACGGAAGCTTCGCCGACGTATGCACCCGACATCAAAAGTCCCGGTTGCTTTGTCGAGATAATTCCGCTGTCGCTCGATTGATAGGATGTGACCTGCGTGACATCGCGCTCTGTTCCATCAGAGTAGGTTGCGATCACACGAATTTCGATAGACTCGTTGGGGGCCAGTTGTTTTGGGTCGGGCTGGATAGCAAGTTTCGTAATAACGGGGTCTTGTGGAGTCGTGCGATTCAGACCTGTCTCGATCCATCGGCTCAGCGTCTTGTAATCTTCATCGTCTGGCCGCAATCGGATGCCACCGCCATGTGGTTCTTGGCCGGTGGCTTTGGTGAGAAGTAGGCTTTCGTGCGGGCTCGCGAGAGAGATTCGACGACCACGGGCGTTCTTCACGAGCGAGTCATAGTCCATGTCTGAATCGAATCCGAATAAAGACAAAGAGAATCCGTTTTGTCCTCGCGATTTACCGTGACATGGTCCCGAGTTACACCCACGAGCAGTCAGAATTGGTTGGATATCGAGTTCAAATTTCGGGATCGCCGCGAGGTTGGCATTCGGAGTTGTCGGCTCGGATCCCATGCAGATGGTTGCACCCAGGAGCAAGCAGAAAGCCAACGCGCTTCCCTTTTTAGTAGATCGAATCGCAACGAATCGAAACAAAGCGGATCGAAACAAAGCGGATCGAATCGAAAAAGAAAGGATCGAATGGATGGCTTGATTGAGGGGAGCCATGGGAACGGTGGGGAAGGATGGTTGGTTAGGGAGGGACCGAAATCGGTTCGGGATGGTGTATTATACACGGTTGCGAATCAGCCCGCTTGATCAATACTCGGCCTAAAAATCTTAAAAATGAAAAAGAAACAGGGAGGTTCAACCCAATCGGAAATCCATGAGCAGCGACCTATCGTTGTAAACGCTACAAATCTATTGGTATCCCACCCGTTTGGGGTGTGGTTTTGGGTGGGGTTCGCCGTGCTGATGCCTGTGTACGTTTGGTTTTTAGTTCAAAGCGATTGGCTGCAGCGTCCCCCAAAACCGGTTGGGGATGGGGTGTGCTATGAGAGCATTGGAACGAGTCTGTATTCCGGAAGAGGTTTTTTCGAGGACTATCAAAACCCAACATGGCGATCAATGTATGAGAACGATTCAGCCTATACCGATTTGCTGGAACGTTCTGAAGGGAAGGTCATTTCGGCGACAGGAAGGCCGCCTGTTTTGCCAGTTTTGATTGCGACCACTTATGCTTTTCTCGATCGAACTCCGAGTGCCTTTATGTGCATTCGTTTTGGTTTGGTAGGTTGTTTGGCATTGTCGGGGGCTATGGCTGCGGGGTTAGCTGCGCTCATGTTGTTTCACGCGACGAAGAGTGTCATGGCCAGTTCCCTCGGAGCCATGATCACGATTGGGTTAGCGGCGAGTCAAAACACTTTAAAGGAATATGTAACCGATTTCTTAACGGAGCCCATTGCGTTAGTTTGGATTCAGACGCTGATAACCTTGGTCGTGATTCGGTGGTTCGTAATGGGGAAAGAGGTGGAGGCGTCGTCAGTCCATTTCATGGTAAACGAAAACGCAGGCACCGTTGTCGATCGCAAGATGAATTGGAGATGGGCAGTTTCTATCGGTTTGAGCATGGGTTTGGCAATCCTCACGCGATCCATGTTTATCTTTTGGGTCCCTGGGGTGTTATGTCTGATATATCTCATCGAGCGTGGAACAAGAGTGGGGAGGATGGCGGGAGTGATCAGGGTTGGGTTGGTTTGTTTCTTAACATGTTTACCGTGGTGGATTCACAATTGCATGTCGCTCGGTCGGTTTTTGCCGCTCGGGACGCAGGGTTCTATCGCGATGTTGGGTGGGTACAGCGATGAAGCTTACGCAGACATGGGGAATTGGAGTTACGCGCCAGAGCTAGCATTGCGTCGTGCCATGAAGCCTCGTGTATTGGGGTTGGCAAATGATACGGAGCGAGAGGTAGCGATATCGGAGGAGGCGTCGATTGTTCTTCGAAAATGGATGTTTACCAACCTTCAGAAACTCCCGTCACTGGCCGTCATGCGAGCGATCACGCATTGGAATCCTTACACAGGCAAGTCGCTTGTTTGGAAGGTATTGATCGTTCTCGGGGCTATTTGGGTATTCCATTCGTATCCTGGGCTGCGATGGTGGATACTGGGGGTACCGCTCTTAAGTACTGCGATTGTTATGGCGTTGTACGAAACGGGGGGGCGTTTTCTGGTGCCTCTTTATGGCCACCTTTTCTTTTTGGGAGGGCTGAGCGTGGGGCTTGTTTGGAATTTCAGTCGTTGCTGTTTGAGGCGGTGCCTTCCGAAGAAGGTATCAGTTTGAGGGCGGAACGATTGTTCTAGCTTTAGGGGCTGGGTAAGAAAAATCGGAAATGATCGTCGCATTGCCTAAGTGGCTTCTTTTGGTTCTAGAGTGAAAGCTACGCCTTGGGGGGGACTTATGCCGTTAAAGCTTACGATTCTCGTAAGTGTTGAATATTTCGAGTAGCGACATGGTACTAGTATACACGTTCACGATTTTCCTAAGCGCGGCATTAATGTTCATGGTTCAGCCCATGATTGGCAAAATGATTCTGCCAACTTTGGGTGGGGCGCCAGCAGTGTGGAACACTTGTTTGGTGTTTTTCCAAGCGTTGTTGTTGGGTGGTTATCTTTACGCCCACTTTTCGATCAAGTGGCTTGGGCATCGCATTCAATCGTGTGTTCACATTGCGGTCTTGGTAGCGACATTGGGATGGCTTATATGGCGGTGGGAGCAAAACTCTGGAACACCTTTTTTGATTCCCACTGATCAGCGAATATTCTCCGATACGACCCAAGATCCGACACTGCAGTTGCTGGTGCTTCTTGTGACATTGATTGGTTTACCATTTTTCGTCATATCAACATCGGCTCCATTATTGCAGAGTTGGTTTTCAAAGACGGATCACCCCAACGCCAGCAATCCGTTCTTCCTGTACGCAGCCAGCAATCTGGGCAGCATGATTTCGTTGATTACGTATCCGTTTCTAATCAACAAGTATTTCAGTCTCACCGAACAGGGACAGGTTTGGACACAAGGGTTTGCCGGCTTGGTGGTCGGTTGCATCCTGTGTGTCGTGATACTGTGGAAGCGATCGTCGCGGGTTGGATCGTCATCCGCTGTCTCCGATAACGCCACTGTAGCTGCAGGACCAAGCACCACTAGCGTTATGACCTGGATCGCCTTGTCCTTTATCCCGTCGAGTTTATTGATTGGTGAGACAACATTCCTGGCATCGGAAGTGTTATCTCACCCTCTGCTATGGGTGATGACGTTGGCGCTCTACCTCTTGACGTTTATCATTGTTTTCTCCGACAAGCCGATCATTAGTCACGCGATGGCTCTGAGGATGACCCCCTTAGCCTCCATTTTGTTGGTGATAGTGGTGGCCGGTAAGTCCAACGAGCCTACTTGGTTGGTTGTTGGCGTTCACATCGTTAGCTTTTTTCTTTTGGCCTTGATTAGTCACGGAGAGTTAGCGAAACGCAAACCTGAAGCGTCGCATTTAACGTCATACTATTTATGGATGTCGTTTGGTGGCGTGTTAGGTGGTAGTTTCAATTCCCTTCTAGCACCTGTATTGTTCAAGTATCTGGGGTTGGTCGAGTATCCGCTCGGACTCATTGCCTCGCTGCTCGTACTTGGGATCGCTGGGGGATCACTGCGGAAAAGTGGCGACTGGGTATTCGCTGGTGGTCTTGCCGCGATAGCTTCGGTGCTTCTTTTTGTTTTGCCACGCGATGAGGCTATCCTTTCCAATTTGATTTATGGGATACCCGCGATACTCCTGTTACCTATTGCAAGAAATCTACCGAGGTTCGCATTGGGAGCAGCGGCGCTTATTTTGATCGGGGCGTTAGACACGGGAGTTAATGGTCGCACGCTTTTCTTGGAGCGAAACTTTTACGGTGTGTTAAAGGTGACCTATGATCCAACTCGAAATGCCAATTTGATCATTCACGGCAATACGTTGCACAGCATACAAAGTCGGGACCCTGCTGACGCGTTATTTCCAACAAATTATTTTTATTCCGACGGCCCGATGAGTACTGTATTCGATCACGCTGTCGCACGTGGCTATGGTCAAATAGCGGTTGCCGGCTTGGGGGCAGGCGGTGTGGCATGTTATGCGCATCCTGGACAGCATTGGACATACTACGAGATTGATCCTGCCATGAAGAGGGTAGCGGAAGATCCAGAATACTTTACGTTCTTAAAGGAATGCTATCCCGAGAATGGAGCGACTTATGAAGTAAAGCTTGGGGATGCGAGAATGGAAATGGCCATGGAGCCCAACGAGAAGTTCGATTTGATCGTTTTAAATGCTTTTAGTTCGTCGTCCCCGCCATTGCATTTGCTGACCGAGGAGGCGGTCGGTGTCTATCTATCCAAACTCAAGCCAGAGGGTATCCTAGCGTTCAACGCCTCGAACCGACACTTGGAGTTAGAGCCAGCTCTGGCAGCGATAGCCAAATCAAAGGGGCTAGCATTTCTGAACGCCAAGGATGTCATAAAGTCGGTCGAAGAGAAGAAGCGAGGCAAGATGAATTCCTCGATTTGTTTGATGGCGAGGTCGGAAGCTTTGTTGGAGCCTTTCTCTGGTGATTCTCGATGGACGGGGATTCCCGACAAGTTACCGAGAGTCTGGACAGATCAATACACGGATATCTTGGGTTCTATGAAATGGTAGAATGTAATGGCCGTTTGGATATAACTCTAAGCAGTTCAATGAGGGACAGCACATGATTAAGCTTGGAATTCTAGGGGCGAATGACCCTCGCATGTTGGCGGCGGTGGAATGGTTACTGCGACATCCTAACATTCAAATAGTTGCCGTTTCTGGCACAAACTGCGCTGGCAACATGATGGATGATCGATTTCCGCGATTGGTCAATCGGTTGAAGATGCCGTTTCTCGAGATGGGAGCGGTGGAATTAGCGGGTATGTGCGACGTGGTCCTTTCGTTTCTGCCTCACGGAGAGTCGTTGCGTGCAGGCATTGAAATCGTTAATGCGGGCTGTCGATTTGTAGATCTGTCTCCCGACTATCGATTTAGTAACGCTGCCATCTATGAGAGGTGGTATGGCGAAAAGCACATCGATCCGACACGGTTGGGACGCGTTCCTTATGGCATTTACGAGTTGTTTCATCAATCGTTTTCTGATGCACAAATTATTGCTTGCCCAGGGGCTTTGTCCGCTCCCACCATATTAGCGTTGTTTCCCTTGATCAAGGAGCACTTGATTAAAGTCGATGATGTCGTTGTAGATATTAAGGCAGGGGTTAGGTCGCTAGACGAGAAGCCGCATCCCTCGATTTTGTATTATGATCGGCATGAAAATGTGGAACCTTTTGGTGTCGGTTCACATCGGCAACAAGCAGAAATCTGCGATGTCATATCGAACAAGACAGGCCAACAGATGGGGATTAGTTTTACGCCGCATTTGGTACCGATGGAACGAGGGATTTTCTCGACGCTCTATGTAACCCCCAGTATCTCGGTATCCGCGAATCAGATTCGGGAGTGTTTACTTTCTTACTATCAGCAATACAACTTTGTTAGAATTGTGTCTCATCTACCAACGACTCAGTGTGTTCTTCGAACCAATTACATCGATGTATCCGTTCGGGAAAACGGTCCGAAAATCACTGTCATGGCAGTGACTGATAGCATGGTCCGAGGGGGGATTGGTACTGCGATTCAGGCTGTCAACGGAATGTTCGGACTAAATCCCGACTCTGGGCTCAACCTCGTAAGCGACGCAGTTAAGGTGTAAACCTTTCGTCTAGATCGTCATTTCTTGGAATTTCGATCTGTTAGGGGAATTTGACAAAAGATCGCTTCTTGAGCCAATGAAAAATGGCGCGCCACGAATACCATGGACTTTGGGCCCCTAGGTTGACTAGTGATTCGAAAAAGTAGGAAGTGGCATGGTTCAGGAACAAAACGAATTTGAGCAACTCGATCCTAAGCTGATCCCTGCTGAGCGTCTCGGTTCCGCGATCTTCTTCGGGGTTGTGATGATTTTGGGGCTTATTGGCTGGGTTGTCTTTGCCCTGCTTGGCTGGGGATTACGTGATTACAGACCATGGGCGACGCTGGGAGTCGGCGTCGCGATCCTGGGCTCTTTAGCGTGGTGGTCGTATCGGTATCCGCAGTTGAGGTGGCAAACGACTCGATTAAAAATGTCGGATCGCGGGTTGGAATTACATCGAGGCGTCTACTGGCAACACAAAATCTTTATTCCTCGGGAGAGAATTCAACACACGGACATTACCCAAGGTCCCGTCAGTCGCCGGTTTCAAATAGCTGAGCTCGTCATTAACACGGCTGGTAACCATAACTATGTCATCAAAATCGAGGGGTTAAACGTACAGCGGGCGGGAGATCTACGTCTTGAGCTGTTGCCTAGAGTTCGAGCTAAGGAACCGCAAAAGTGCGAAACAGACGTGGTTGTAAACTCGGCTGAGCCCGAGGCCTGTTCGAAAGCAAGTGAAATCGTATCCGACACTCCGAAGATCGATGCCGGCGCGCATTCGGAATTGCCTGCCAGTGATGAGAAGCCGTCGATCGGCGTTAGAGTACCAACTCTTGTTGAGCCATCCCGAGTGTCTGTGGGGCAGAGTCCCCTGGCTCACAAGGAGGACGAAATTGAGCGATCCCACTAGTGAACGTCAGGGGCTCCATCATTTTTCGTTGATCTTCGAGGTGGCGACTCGTATTCGACAGAATCTAATTCCGGCTTTTTTCGCGAGCTTCTCAGTTGTCAGTGGCGGGATCATCGGTCTCTACATTGGGGCTAGTGTGTTCGGAATCGCAGTCTTGTTCGCTGTGATTCGTTATTTCACCTTTCGCTATCAAGTCATCGGAAATGAGCTTCACGTAGAACAGGGGCTCGTTTTTCGACAGCAAAAAGCCATACCACTAGATCGCATACAAAACGTTGACTCGGTTCAGAATATCTTTCATCGCATGTTTAAGGTGGCCGAGGTTCGGGTCGAAACTGCCTCGGGTTCAGAGCCTGAGGCCACAATGCGTGTTTTAGGACTGCAACAGTTGCAGCAACTCAGAAACAGTTTGCATCACGCCAATACCGATGTAGCTGTCGATTCTGTAAATGAAGATAGTCCAGCAATACCGAAAACGCCAACGCAGGATTTGAAAACGGGGGAGCTCGTGCTGGAGATTTCTCCAAAGCAATTGGTACAGTTGGGGCTCATGAGCAATCGGGGCCAGATTCTGGCAGGGATCGTACTCGGATACTTAGTCCAAGGTCCCACATCGAGCATGATTCCATCATGGTTAAACCCATTTCGCTCGCTCGGGAATTTAGATCCATCGAATCGCGATTCGGTTAGGAATGCCATTCGAGGCGTTGGCTCAGATACCACAGGTGCTGTTAGTTCGCTGGGAGGGTACATTCACCATTTGGGTACCACAGGAATAGTATTATTCGGCATTGTGGCTTTTCTGTTGTTGATCGCTGTGTTTCGCTTGTTCAGTGCAATCTGGCATGTTTTGCGATTTTACGATTATCGACTGACCCTACATGGGGATAGTTTGCATGTTCATTGCGGATTGTTTACTAAAATATCGGCTACCATCCCTCGCAATCGAATTCAAGTCATAAGCTTGAATCAAACGTGGTTGATGAAGTTTCTTGGATTCGTTTCCGTTCAATTGGAAACCTCCGGAGGCAGTGAGGAATCGGGTGAAGATGCGACTCAAACGATGGGGCGCAAATGGTTTATTCCGATTATGAAAGCCACAGAATTGGAGCGAGTGTTACCCACTTTAAATCGAGACTTGAGTTGGACTCCGGGGCAGTATGATTGGCGTTCTCTTTCGAAACGAGCTTTTTCGAGAACGTGTCGTTGGCCCATTGTTATTGGGATGATCGTGGTGGCGATTGGGGTTTCGATTTTTGCAGGTCTCGAAAAAACCTTCGGGCTATGGATCGCGGTTTGGGGCGGACTGGGTGCTATTCTGTTAACATTGATCGAATGGAAACAGTCCAAGAGTCGCAAGTACGCAAGAGCAGAAAATTATCTTGTTTATCAAACGGGTGTCTTTCGAAGGATCACCTCGATTTGTTTTCTTGATCGCGTGCAGTCCATTCGATTAAGCCAGTCTCCATTCGACCGACGATGGGCGATGGCAACTTTGCATTTCGATACAGCTGGCTCGGGAGGATTGGATCACGAGCTCAAGGTCGAGTTGCTTGATGAGGACTTTGCTCATCAAGAACTCCGAACCTGGACGACTCTGGAGCTAGATTGATCAATTGGAAAGAGCGAGGGGCTGGCTGCTAGCTGAGCAAGCCGAAGTTTTTGAGAGTCTTTCTGAGTGACTCAAATTGGTCTGGTTCTAGATCCGTCATAGGTAGTCTGAGTTCACCTGTGTCTCGACCCAGCAACTTCATTGCTCCTTTAACGGGGATTGGGTTTGTTGCGAGCGAGAGCATGTCACGGCAGAGAGGAAACAATCGATGGTGTAACGTCTTTGCGGTTTGGAAATCACCACTGTTGGCTGCTTTCACCATCTCGATCAATGCAGTCGGAACAATGTTTCCGGCGACGGAGATAACCCCTTCGGCACCGATGCTCATCATTGGCAATGTCAGCGAATCATCACCGCTAAGCACCGTAAGGTTTGTCGTGTTGAGAATTTGCGAACACTGATCCAGGGAGCCAGTAGCTTCCTTGACCATTGTAATGTTGGGGAGTTCTGACAATCGAGCGATGGTTTCTGGCTCAATGTTTTTCGCAGAGCGACCGGGAATATTGTAAACACAATGAGGGATGCCGACTTCTTCAGCGATTGCCTTAAAGTGCTCGTAAAAACCCCGTTGAGTCGGCTTGTTGTAGTAGGGGGCGACTTGGAGGGATGCGTCGGCACCTTCTTTGGCGGCGCGTTTTGTCAATCGCAGGGCTTCCGCGGTGCTGTTGCTACCGGTTCCGGCCATAACTTTGCATCGTCCTGCAGCTAGCTGGATGACTTCGCCGATGACTCGTTCGTGCTCGTCATGGCTCAGTGTTGGGGACTCGCCGGTGGTTCCGACGGGCACCAAAAAATTTGTACCGGAGGATATCTGGAATTCGATTTGCTTCTTCAGGGTTTCGACATCCAAAGCACCGTTACGAAAAGGTGTCACGATCGCAACACCAACTCCAGCAAAATCACTACCTTTTCGATTAGTCATTATTATTCCAGCTCCGGATTACAAATAGCCCCGAGTACTTTTCAGAGCGAATAGTGTAGAGATCCTTGGCATTTTGAACACCCGTTTTGAAAAACTCCATCGAGGTCTGGGCTGGGGGGATTTTCGCAGGGGAGTTTCAGAGGGTTTTACGACGCATGAACAGGGGGCTACCAGCGGTGATGAACGCTTGGGCGTATCTTTTTGTTATAAAGTTCAGCGATGGAGTCCATTGTCGAGGTCGGTAGAGAATCAACGTCGCTGGTCTTTGCCGTTTCGGCAATTTGCTCGGGTTTTCGAGCGCCAGGGATAACGCAACTAACTGCTGGATGCATGAGTATCCACTTTAGTGCCAGTTGGCTGAGTGACGTTTCGGGTGAGGTTAGTTTCTTGAGTTCCTCAACAGATTCTAAGGCAAGATCAAAATCGACCCCAGAAAACGTTTCACCTTGGTCGAACTGTTGTCCAAGGCGATTAAAGTTCCGATGATCATCGGCGGCAAATTGGGATTCGCGATTCAGTTTGCCGGTTAGCAGGCCTGATGCCAGGGGGACGCGGGCGAGAATGCCGACGGAACGTTGTTGAGCCAGTTGAAAAAGAAGTTCGGCCGGGCGTTGCCTGAAGATGTTGAAGATGATCTGAACGGTCTGCAGATTCGGGTATTCCATCGCCTTGATCGCTTGTTCCACCTTTTCGACGCTAACTCCGAAATATCGAATTATGCCCGCGGCGACAAACTCTTCGAGCCAATCGAAGACTTGAGGGGTGTAATAAAGTTCGGTTGGAGGGCAGTGCAGTTGTACCAAGTCAATAGTGTCGCACTCTAGGTTTTTGCGGCTGCGATCAAGCCACGCTAGAAGATTTTCTTTGCTGTACCCCTCGACATTTTGGAAAGGTAAGCGGCGTCCTGCCTTGGTCGCGATAATGATTTCAGATTCAGGGCGTTCTCGTTTGAGTTGAGCCAGCAAGCGTTCGCTGTGTCCGTCGCCATAGACATCGGCTGTATCGAAGAAGTTGATTCCGAGGTCGAGCGCTTTGTGAAGGGTTGCGATAGACTGCTTGTCATCAATCGCTCCCCAAGAGCCTCCTATCGCCCAGGCTCCAAAGGATATCTCTGAAACATTCCAAGGGGTTTTGCCAAGCTTTCGATATTTCACTTTTTCTACCTAAGACGCTCGTTGTTGAGAGGAATTCGCATGCTTTTCGAATGATAACACAAGTCAATTTGACATCGAATCTCAACTACGAAAGATTTCTTCGGCATTCTCCCAATGCATGGTCAATCGAGCTTGAAATTGAGTGCCATAACGTCAATACTTCCCCATGAGAACAATAGCTTTATCACACGAAATCAGGAAATAATGCAATGAGCAATCAAGCCATCATTGATCATCTCAACGAAATTTTGAAACATGAGTGGACCGGGGTCGCGCAGTATTCTCAGGCCTCTTTTATCATCGAGGGGCCATGGAGAGAAGTTTACGCTGAGAAGTTTGAGGAGGACGCTAAGGAGTCGTTCAAGCATGCTAACTTGATCGGCAACAAAATTGTCGCTCTCGGCGGCGTACCAGTCGCCCAGAGAAACGAGATCAAGCAATCCAAGGACTTGACCGAAGTGTTGCAAAACAGTCTTGCATTCGAATCCAAAGCCGTGGAAATGTATACCAAGGCGTTGGAATTGGCAGAGGGTAATCGCCCGTTGGTGGTGTTCTTGGAGGACATTCTTTTGGACGAGCAAGAGGGGGTCGAGGAGTACACCAAGCTGTTGCGAAATAGCCAAGCGGTTGTTCAAGCGTCGACCGCCAGGAAATCTGGCTAAGCCGTTTTGCAACCTAGGTTTAGTTCAGGTTGGCGGTCGGTTGGATTTTGAAAATTCTAAACGAGGGACGTGTTATTCAGTAGCATGTCCCTTTTTTCGTCTCTAGAATGCACGCGTCTCACTCATGAGATTATCATTATGTTCTCACCGCAATCCCTCGGTAAAACTCGGTACGAAATGTCCATTCGATTGAGCTGTTCAAAATGTTTCGTGGTCATAGCTTTCGTCTCGGCTATCACATCAGGGCAAGTGAATCGTTCCGGAGCGGCTGATCCGAAGTTCCGCGTGACTCTTTCAGATAAGGTCGCTGCAAAGTCAATTACCGGTCGATTGTTCGTGTTTGCGACCACGAGCGGACAGAGAGTTCCGATGCAGGGACCGAATTGGTTTAGCCCGGAGCCGTTTGCTGCAATTGAGGTTACAGGTATGAAGCCTGGAGACACTGTAGAATTGAATGGTTCGGCCGATTCCTTTCCGGTCGAGATCGCAAAATGGCCTGCGAAAAAGTATCGCCTACAAGCGGTGTTAGATCACGACTTTGATTATCCACCACCGCACCAGGGGCCGGGTAACTTTTACAGTGACATCGTGAGTTGGGATTCAGCGACCAGTGACTTGGTTACCTTAGAGCTAACGCAAATCGTTCCGGATGTTGAGTATAAGGATACGGAGCGGGTCAAGTTTGTTCAGAGGCGTAGTGAGATGCTTTCGGATTATCTCAAGCGAGATGTGATCGACCGTGCGGCTGTTATTCTTCCTGCATCTTACGAAACGTCTCCTGATCGAAGATATCCAGTCTATTATGAGGTTACTGGCTTTGGGGGGACATTGCGAGGGATGGGGAGGGATCCCAATCCTAGACGGGCTCCGAGCGACGTTGAGTTTATACAGGTCATGTTAACAGGTGAGTGCAAGTATGGGCACCACGTTTATGCAAACAGCGAGACCAATGGCCCTCGTGGAGATGCGTTAGTCAAGGAGTTGATTCCGCATATCGATAGTTCGTTTCGAACTATTGCGGACCCGCAAGCCAGGTTTGTGGGGGGGCATAGCAGCGGAGGTTGGGCAAGTCTTTGGCTGCAGGTCAGTTATCCGGAAACATTTGGCGGCGTTTTCAGCACTTCACCAGACCCTGTTGATTTTCGTGATTTCCAGGGGACCGATTTGTATGCATTCCCGATTCAGAGTGTTTATGCGGATCCCGATGGAAATCGAAGACCATTGGCCAGGCAGGGGGAAAAGGTCATGCTCTGGTACGATGATTTTTGCAAGATGGATCAAGTGTTAGGGCGGGGAGGGCAAATGCGTTCGTTTGACGCAGTGTTCAGTCCAAAAGACGAAACAGGCGAGCCAAGGAGAGCGTGGGATCCCAAGACCGGATTGGTAAACAACGAAGTCGTTTCTTACTGGAAGAAGTATGACATAAGCATGAAAATCGCAGACAATTGGGACTCCCTAAAGCCGTTGCTGGCAGGAAAACTCCACATTGCGATGGGTGATCTCGACACTTTTTATCTCGAGGGGGCCACAATGAAGCTGGCGAATCGACTCAAGGAACTCGGCAGTGATGCCAAGATCGAGATCGTGCCGGGAGCTGGTCATGGTCTTCCGCAGGGCGTTATGCGAAAAATGCGAGAGGCAATGAAAGAGAAATACCTTGAAAATTTTGAGCCCGACGGAACGCCAAAAAAATAAATCGGTCTGGAGTTCGCCCCAAGTCCTCGTAGCCCATGGATTTGGCTCGTTGGTGTTCTGGGCGACTGTTGGGGAAGCCTTGGGGCAGATCACGCGTTCGGCTGCGGTCGGCGGGTCGATAGCCGGGAGTCAGTGAGGTGGGCCACGAAATCAAATCGGAAAAGGAATCTTAATCCCTCGCAAATATGGGGTTAGGGGGCTTTTGAAGTGGACGATACCCGGGGATTTAGCCTATAACAGTAGGACTCTCGTAAAGAACGGTACATTTTCCGCCGTTCTGTGTGCAGGACACTTTGTAAACTGGGAGAGCGGGCGGCTGGGGGCTTTATTAATTTTATGGCAAAGAACGAAGAAGCATTTGAAGTAGAGGGGACTGTTACCCAAGCATTGGCGAACACTCGCTTTCGTGTCCAGCTGGAGACTGGAACCGAGGTGCTGGCTCACGTGGCCGGAAAGATGCGTAAAAACTTTATTCGGATTGTTCCCGGTGACAAAGTTCGAGTCGAGTTGTCGCCTTATGACCTTACCAAGGGTCGAATCGTCTTCCGGGAAAGATAATCTCGGAGCGGCTCTGCTTTCTCGAACCGCATTGTTTTGATAAAGTGCTTTCTGCGGAGGGCCAAATTTTTTTTCAGGCCTGTGTCACGTCTATTATTTCTTCCGAGGCCTCTATGCATGACGGGAACCTCTGCTAGTCATTAGCACCCATATCTGCCAAATTCTGCTCAGATCCGCCGGATCGGCTCGCAACTTTATCTGGAAAACTATAAGATTTTCACATCGCTATCTGACCGATTTGTGTCGGAGGGCGTTTTTTGTGCCAAGAATCGTATTACAACTGCGAATTGTTTCGGTTGTTTTACAGTTAGGGTGCTGAAAACTGCTGTCGATTTATTCCTGTTTTGCTCGAGGAGATGTTTTACTAGTATGAAGTGGTCCATTCGTTCCAAGATCGCGGCGATGACATTTGCCGCTACCCCTTTCGCGATGGCAGTAGACACAAGAGCGGATGACTCCGACAAATCTGTGGTCACAGTTGCTATTGCTCCTTTTGATACCATGGTCCCCAACATTCAGCATCTTGCTCGCCTAGGTGGCGGTGGCATGGCAGCTGGAACGGTTAAGACCGCACTGACGCAGTACACTGCCGGTATTGATACAAGCCGTCCTGTAGGCGTGTTCGTAGAGCTCGATGACAGCGGTAATCCTGCTCCCGTTGCTGCTCTTCCATTGAAGGATTTGGAAGAGTTTTTCGGTCAGTTGGCAATTTTCGGCGAGCCACAAGACCTGGGCGACGGATTGTACGAGATGAATGTTGGGAATTCGATCTACATGAAGAACGCTGGTGAATGGCTTCTCGTCGGTCAAACAGAAGACGCTGTTCTCAACTTTGATATCTCAGCAACCAAGACGCTTAAGACCTTGGTAGCTAAGTATGATCTCCTCATCGATTTGCACCCACAGAACATTCCTGAGCCTCTTGTGGAAATGTTGATGGGCCAATTTGAAGCCGGTATGCAGCAGGGCATGGCGGATATGGATGAAGAGCAAGCAGAAGCGGCTATGGAGAATGCCGAGCAAGTTAAGGCTCAAATTCAAGAAGCGATCGACAGCACGGAAAGCTTGAAGATCGGTTTGGCCGTTAATAAGGCAGAATCGAAAACCACGTTGGACATTGGTACTCGTTTCGTCGAAGGCTCGAAGCTCGCTTTGAATCTTGGCAAGATGAAGGGAGCCAAAGCGACGCTCGGGGGAGTGCCTCAAGACACTTCGATGATGATGCTGCAATCTTTGCAACTTGTCGCTGCAGAAGACATCGATCAAATCGAGACCAGTATGGAAGCGGGTGTTGCTGCGGCTCTCGAACAAATTGACAACGAAGTTGCTGCGGAAAAGGCGGAGAACTATCTGAACAAGCTTGTCGGGCTTTTCCTTGAGACTGCTAAGAAAGGTCAACTGGAAACAGCTGTTGACGTCACAACCTCGCCAAACTTGAACATCGCTGCAGCATTCACTGTGGCGGATGGAAAGAGCGTCGAGGCGCTAGCTGCTGAAGCCGCAACGGATCTAGAGGCTGTTGGTGAGCAAGTTAGTTTGAAGGTCAATACGGGCAAGCACGCTGGAGCGAATTTGCACCAATTATCAATCGCTCTTCCACCAGATGCAGACGAGAAGGCAGTGGCTATTTTCGGCGAAAAGGTAACCGCAACACTCGCTACGACTCCGACCGCCGTTTTTGTCGCTGTTGGCAAGGACAGCGAAAAGATGGTGAAGCAAGTTGTCGATCGAGCCGTTGCCAAGCCATCAGCTCCTGGCGAAGCGCTCAAGATGCGATTCTCGCTTGGTCAACTATTGGCCTTCATGAAGTCTATTGAAACCAATCCAGGACTCGATGCTGCTGTGGAAGTTACATCGACTGGCAAGGATCAGATCATGATCGATTCTAAGATGGGCGACCGAGAATCTGTTGTACGTGTGACATTGGAAGACAACGTAATCAAAGCCGTGTCTGCGGCTGGAACCGCGTCTCGCAGTGGCGGTTTTTAAATCTGGACAAGATTCTTTGTTGAGATTCAAAGAGTCCTAAGCCAATCTATGACAAACGGGGAGTCAATGACTTCCCGTTTTTTATTGGTGGACCTGGCTTTTAGGGAACCACGTGCCCGTTACAGAGCATTAGCGACTCCAGCCAATCTCGCCATTGTCGAATAGACACGACATCCATCAGCGGAACGCTCAAGGGGGCGAGGGCGATTTGATCGTTTCCGGCAGGCCATGCTACTGTACCGCTCCAGAGACCGCTCTCATCGATGTCGACTCGCAATTGTAATGGGTCTGCTGCGGCTCGGTTCGTAAAGCATTGTTGAAGATCGACACTACCAAGTCGATTCCACGTGAACGCGTTAATACGCGAGCCCTCGACAAATTGAAGAACAGGCTGCCGCCGTCCATCTTTGGAGAATCGAAGCGTTTTGCTCAAGTTAGCAGGTAGGGGGTGATCTCGGCTAATTAAGACGCGAGGGGGAGGTAATTGTGAGGATTCGTCTTGAATGATTACGCCGATGTCATAGCTAGCAGAGCTAATAGCATGAGGGACATCGCTCTTAGCCGGTGGCATCAAATAGTGGCTTTGCACAGCCGCACCGCGAGCCAGATCCGCAGAAGAAAAATCGCTGATCATGGCCTGCTTCCCGACGATTGATTGGATTTCGCTCCTGATGGCGGGTATCCAGCTAGCGGCCCCTCCCAAGAGGACGGAATCGATTGTCTTCGGGTCGGTATTCGTACGTTCGAGCAACCGCTTAGTGAAATTACCACAGTCAAAAACCAAGTCTTCCACCCAGTCAGCTAGGTTGTCTCGTTCGAGCTTATTTTCGAATCTTTCACCATCGACCTCAACGATAAACGGAACGCTCGATACAAACCTTAGTTTTTCGAAAGCGCGTTCCAAGGTCCTTTGAATACGCGACGCGATCTGCCTGTCGTCGCGAATGCTGCGCCCAAATTTTTGTTCAATCAGCATTGCAACCTTTTTCGCCGCTCGATCATGCCAGCGCACAAAGCCTCTTCGCCAATCTCCTTCCGCTGCATGCAATTGAATCTCGTCTCCGTTAACTCTTACTAGCGCGGATTCGCATGCGGCACCGTTGAGCATGACGACGAGGTGCTTCTTCGCGATATCAGCTCCTGTTCCTTTGGCGAGTCGAACTTCTATTTCGTTATGTGCTAGGGCTGCAGCTACCGGTTTGTCTAGTAATTGTAAAATTTCCACTCCCGCGATGGAGCACGCAACCTTGGTACAAAGTCGATGCATTTGGTCATAACAAGCGGGGACCGTGACGACCGCATGGGATGCGTTCGGGAGCTCATGCCGCGCTGCGACCATCATTTGTCTCACAATACACGCGACGAGAACCTCCGGTGGCACCTGCCTGCCTCCAAAGGGGCGTTCGAGAAGAGGCAATCCGTACCATCTCTGCATCCCATGGAAGATACATTCCGGTTTTTGAACCCGCAAATCGACAGCCTGTGACCCTACCGCAATACTTTCGCCGTCGCTGTAAAGTACATTTCGCGTTTTCGTTGACTCGCCATCGACTCGAACTTCTTCAATTTTGTGCTCGCGATTTACGTAACTGACACGGGAGTGCAGCATACCCAATTCAATACCGACGGCAGCATAAGATTTTTGCGAGGTCGAGTTAGGACCGAAACTCGTTGGGCGAACCGGAGTCACGCGATTCGGAGCTGCGGGCGTTCTGGGCTGTGCGACCGTTGAACGATCAAGAAGATTTAGCTTAATGAGTTTTTCCGTTAGTTCATGCGCTGAAGAAAGTCTGTTTTGTGGATTCTTCGCAACGAGAGACTGAAAAATCGAATCCAATCTTAGATCGACATCGTTTCGAACCTCATACAGAGCTGGAGGTTTCCGGTGGACCTGCGCGAGAGCTGTTTGTACGAGTTCTCCTTGGAACATCGGTCGTCCTGTTAGCAAGTAAAAAATTGAAGCTCCTAACGAGTAGAGATCGCTTCGGTGATCTACTTTGTTTGGTTCATTGATTTGTTCGGGGGACATGAATTCGACCGTTCCAATGATTTGGGACGATTCTGTCTTGTTCGGTTGTTCCTTCTTGTCGCGAAGCACAGCAAGTCCAAAATCTAGGATTTTGAGTACTCCCTGTGGAGTCATCATCATATTACTCGGTTTGATGTCTCGGTGTACGATACCTTGGTTGTGCGCGTACTCGAGAGCTGAAGCTGCTTGAACGAGTATATCAACGACCTCTTTTGTCGAGAGAGGTCCGTTTTGGGCCACTCTAGCCGATAATAGATCTCCCCGGATTAATTCCATAACCAAAAAGTGAACCGATATATCCCCGACTTTATAGCAGCCCGCATCAAATGCGGTAACTATATTTGGGTGCATCAACTTGGCTGTCGCTCGTACCTCAGAATAAAAGCGATCGATCGATTCGGGATCGGCCGACAGATATCTCGGTAGGATTTTAAGAGCAACCTCCCTGTCCATCGTTCGATGGCGCGCTTTAAAGACTTGCCCCATCCCCCCCGCGCCGAGTTTCCCCTCGACAAGGTATTCTCCAAAGACAGGAAGCCTCGTTTCACTATCTTTCTGAAGACGTTGAAGATAGACCTGCGATTCCTCTTCTGCATCTTGTTTTAAATCGAAAGCTCCCTCGTCCTGGGAGTTCAAATTGATAGGTCCTGTCGCCATAGGCCGATTCGGTTGAGGGGGATTCGATTCGGACTGCATGAAAATTGGAGAGGGAAAGGGTGCGAATAGGTCAGACCTCCGTGCCTTGGATTTTCTTCAATTACATCATAGGTACATGGGTTCATGCACTGCAATTTGTCTCGAAGGAATCGAGCAGAAATCCCGCCCTTTTTCAGTAAAATCCGCATCTCCCGACCTAGGACGTTTGGTGTCTCTAGGAAACCGGCAAGCCGACTTAGGGTTTTGCGGATTCTGGCGACTGTAGCATTTGCAGATCGTGATCGACCATGATACGGGCTAATTCTTTAAGGGGCGTCTTCGCTTCCCAGCCTAGTTTCTGCTTGGCTTTACTGGAATCGCCGAGCAGCCCGGTAGGATCGGCTGGTCGATTGAAGCGAGGGTCTACGCTGTAGAACTGTCGCCAATCTAGATCTAGGTAAGAAAAAACGTGCTCCATGAATTCCCGAACCGAATGAGTTCTGCCGGTCGCCAATACAAAATCCTCAGGGACCGGTTGCTGGAGCATCAGCCACATTGCCTCGACGAATTCTTTGGCATATCCCCAATCTCGTTCGGCATCGAGATTTCCCATGACAAGTTCATTCTGAAGCCCTTTTTTAATTTTGGCTGCCCCCAGGGTGATCTTTCGCGTCACAAAGTTCTCGGATCGTCTAGGGCTCTCATGGTTGTAGCAAATGGCATTGCAAAAAAATAAGTTAAAGGACTCTCGGTAGACTTTAACGAGCTGAGTTGCAAAGGCCTTTGCGCAACCATACGGCGAATTTGGATTCATCGGAGTTGATTCATTTTGAGGCGTTATCGACGGAGTGCCAAAGATTTCTCGGCTGCTCGCGTGCAAGAATCTTGGCGGCTTGGGTTGATCGCGAAGTATCTCCATGATCTGCAGTGTGCCGATCGCGGTTAACTCACAGGTGCTTTCCGGAATTTCGAAGCTTAACCCAACGTGCGACTGACCCGCCAAATGATAGAACTCGGCGGGCTGCGTTTTTTGCACGATCCGTCTTATCGAGGTGACATCAGAGAGATCCGCATAATGTAGAAACAGACTTTTTCCATAGATCTGCGGGTCGTTGTACTGGCGACTGAGTCGTGGTCTATCGAGCGAACTGCTGCGCCGAACTATTCCGTGAACGGTGTAGCCTTTGGATAAGAGCAGCTCGCAAAGATATGATCCGTCTTGACCAGTAATGCCCGTTATCAAGGCGACCGGCGAATTATCGGTAGATGTCATCGATCCTTTTGCTTTTCTACGAGTTCAGTCCGAAAGCTTTTTCCATCTGCTTTCTCACAATAGTAAGTCGATCTAAGTCGCCGCCTCCCACCTCGGCGGTGGCCCACCCGGAGAACTGAATATCTTCAAGCCCCTTGCGAACTTCATCCCAGGGTAAATCATCTTCTTCGGATGTTATATCGACAAATTTATTTTTTGCCCGACTAAATCCTTTGACATCCAATTTCACGGCTCGTCGACCGAACGCATTGAGCCAAGCTCTCGGTTGACCATACTTCCAGTGGTTGCCAATGTCGTAATACATGCCTACCCAGGCGCTGTTAAAAGAATCCACGAACTCCACGAAACGATCTGGTGTCTGTTCTGGTGGATTGTCATGATCATAATGCATCCTGTTCCAGACATTTTCGAAAAGAATGGGCTGCCCCAACGACGCTGCTAACGGTATTAGTTTGCGAATCTCTTCGCGAGCTCTATCGTCGCATTCTTTTGGTGTGCCATCCGCTCCCACTCCTATCACGATGAGGACACCGGATCCTCCAATGGCATGAGCCACTCTTAAGCAATGGCTTATGTTGGCGACACCCTTCGCCCGAACAGCGGGGTCTTTGTTGGTGAGGGTGTCACGCCAGTGGTCATGATTGATTGCGTTGTGGCAGAATACGCCAGATTCGATTGCGGCGGCACGAGCCTGCTCCACAGTAAACTGTCCCGCTTCGTCAAAGTCCACTCCGTCAAAACCAGCCGCTTTGGCTAGCTGTAAACGCTCGACGATAGAAAGCTTCTTACCTTGGCTCTCCTTCGTGATCATAGTCAATTTGCACGAAAGAAGAACCTTCTTGCCCTCGGATGGCGGTGACGGAAGCGAGTCCCGTTCTGCGGTTGTCAATCCGTTGGATGCCGTCCCAACTGTGGCAGTACCGGTCATCGCAATCGTGGCTAACGCAGCAGATGAAAGGGTAAATGATCGGCGATCAAGTTTGGCTTTTTGTGTCATCGGTAAGGACTCTTAAGTGGGGAGGGAAACCTCGGGAGAAACGCTTCTGAACTCGACGGTTGGATACCTTTAAGCTTGCCGAGAGTGCTTCAGCAAAACTCTGTTTCGGTTTCCTGAGTGGTTGTCGAATTCCATTACAGGTACCGATTGTAACGTTTAGGCTAAGAATTTGGGGGCCGTATTCGTCTCGATCCACGAAAGGGAATGGTTTTCACAGAGCGCACCTTTTTTCGTCCTACCATAGACCGCCTACAGGTCCTCCGAGATTTGGGAATCGGAAATATCGATCCCTAAAAAAACGCATGTAGTACTTGATGCACTTTCCCAGGATTCGAATGTCAATCGCGAACGTTGTTCTACAAATCGAAAAACTCTTGGCAGATGAGCCAGCAGACCGAATATTGCTCGTCGCAAAAGTCCTTTGCTCTGGCAACGCTGACGTGGCCGCTATCTCTGTATCCCATCAACAGGTACGAAACGCGCTTTCGCGAATTCAATCACTCGATGAACAGCTCGTTGCAGCAGCCAGGGATTTAGATAATCTCGCTTGCGAAACTCCACTTGAATTCGAGCCCGCGCAAGTGTGGACCTTGATTCGAACCATCAAGGTCCAAAGCCAAATGTTAGGGTTGGTCTACTATCCCACCACCGATCAGACTTCGTGTAGCGGCTCGGTAGCATCTCCAAATTGATTGGCCACCAAACCTGCCTTGTTCATCATGCTCAAATACAGCCTGCACATTTGCCGGTTTTCTTGTCCGGAGTAATCGAGTACGCGTCCACCCTGAATAGTTCCACCTCCGCCACCAAGCAGGATCACGGGCAGTCTTCCTGCTTCATGGTGACCGTTTAGCATGCTCGAGCAGAACAAAATCATCGAGTTATCCAACAATGTGCGTTCACCTTCTTCGATTGCATTCATTCTGTTCGCAATATAGGCAACCTGCTCCAAAAAGAATTGATTGACTTTTAGCCAGTCTTCGGTGTCGGAATGCGAAAGCAAATGGTGGATCATGTAATCCACTCCCAGGTTGGGAAACCGCAATGACGAGTGATCATTATTCAATTTGAGGCTGCATACGCGGGTGGTATCAGTTTGAAAGCCCAGCACTAGTATGTCGCACATGAGTCGCATGTGTTCTGCAATGTCTTGTGGTATTCCATCTTGTGGCCGAACTAGTGAGCTTTTGTCGAAGGTTGGTTTCCAGCCTTGTAATTCACCTCGCTCGCCTGCTTTGGATATTCTTGACTCAACGTCCCGCACGGAATCGAGAAACTCATCCAGTTTGCGCTGATCCGTTTTGCTGATCTCTCTTCTCAAATCATTTGCATCCTCAAGCACTGCATCTAAAACGCTCTTGTCGGCGCGCGAAACTTCGTCCTTGAACAACCGGTCAAAGGCTAGTGCTGGATAAAGCTCCAGCGGAGTCGGGGTAGTCGGAGAGCTCCAGGAAATGTGCGAGCTGTAGAGCATCGAATAGTTCTTGTGAACGGATTGATTCGATTTTTCGCAACCGAGTACCAAACTTGACACTTTCGTCGCCCTCCCCTGATGCTGAGCAATCAGCTGGTCAAAGCTAGTGCCGGATCGTATTTCACCCCCTGATGCGAGTGGCGCACCGGAGAGCAAGTTGCCTGTTTGAGAACTGTGGATGTTTCCCTTCAGTGCCTCTGCGTTGTAAAGACCACTGATAAACAACATCTTGTTCTTTACATTGTTTAATGGTGACAGAACTCGTCCTAATTCGAATTGATCACCTGACCCTTTGGCCCACCATTCTTGATTGTGAAAGCCATTACCAGAAAACAAAACGGCAGTTCTGATCGGTGGAGCCGATTGGACGGATCGACTCTGTTCATTGGCCCACAGCGATACCGATTCCAAAAACGGTAGGGCCATGGTCACCCCAACTCCCCGCAGCATCGTTCGTCTCGTAAAAGACCTCTGCGCCGGAGTCGATTTGTTTTCAGGGCAATAGTTTTGGATTCTATTCATGTTTTTCACCCGCGTCTTGAATTTGATCGTCCGTCCTAACGAACCTGAATTGCTGACTCTCTAGGATCTTGTTGAAAGCAGCGCTGATTCGATACTCGTTTTCTTTCAAGCTTTGTTCCATCTCATCGATGAGTGATTGATCGGAAAGTTGTACCGCTCTACCCAAAGAGTATCCCAAAAGCTTTTTACAGAACTGCTTAGTAAATTCGTCTCTTCTTTGTTGAAGTAGATACTCCCGCAAACCCAACCAGCCCTCTATTCTGGTTCCGTCTGGCAAGCTGGTCGCTGTGTCGTATTGCTTCGAATCGCGACGGCGACCAATGGCATCAAAGCCCTCCCAAGCAAATCCAATGGGATCGATTCGAGCGTGACACTTGGCGCATGATGGGTCGCTGCTATGCATTTCGATCAGCTGACGTTCTGTAAGTCCTTGAGGTGCCGTTTCTGGCAGAACAGGAACGTTTTTGGGTGGACGCGGCAGTCTTTCACCCAACAACACTTCGCTAACCCAGTTGCCTCTAAGAATTGGACTGGTTCTCGATGCTCCCGCCTGTTTCGAGAGAACAGATGCCATGGTTAAGACTCCACCACGATCGAATTTAATCGATTGCGGAACTCGTCGCCAATCGGAGAACCCCGGGGCGTCAACCGGTGTAGCTGAATCCCAGTCCAATCCATAATGCTGGGCAAGAGTTGAATCGATAAATGCATAGTCGGCATTTAGAAGATTCAGTAAAGAACAGTCATTACGAAATAGATCGATCCAAAATAATATGCTCTCTTGGTACATAGAATTACGGAGCTCAACAAATTCCGGAAAGCTCTCCGTGCTTTTTTCATCGTGAGTGTCAAACTGATAGACATGTAACCATTGGCAACCAAACTCAGTCGCGATCGATCTGACACCTGAGGATTGCAGGAGTCGACGAGCTTGGTTTTTAAGGACATTGGAGTCACTAAGTGTGCCGTCGGCAGCAAAACTTAGAAGCTCTTCGTCAGGCAATGTGCCAGTGATCATGTAGCTGAGCCGAGTGGCGAGCTCGTAGTCGGATAAAGGTCGAATCGCAATTTCGCCATTTCCTATCTTCCTGATTTCTCCTGTACCTTTTTCGCTCTTATACAAAAATGCAGGTGAGATGAAAATCTTGGTTAGCAAACTTCGTACTGCGGTTTCGTGATCTAAGTCAGACTGTCTCAGCTTGTCATACGCAGCCCGAATTTTTTGTTCTTCTGCCACATGCAAGGGGCGGCGAAAGGCTGTAGAGGCGATACGACACACAGCCTTGAGGTGTTCCGGCTCAGATTGTAAAAGCGTTTTCCGAAACTCCGCGGCGCGATCCATTATAGGTTTCCGAAGCGGCTCAAAGGCGCTGGGGTCTGCATCTTGAGTCGCATATTGCCATAGCTGATCAAATGCATCCACCAATGATAGAGCGTCTCGCGAGACGTAATGCAGTTCGTGCCATAATCGGTCTAGCTCAGATGCTTCCTGGTCGGAAAGCATAAGTCGACAGAGTGCATCGTCTTCTCGGTAATAAAGTGTGAGGGTTACTACCTCATCGACTGGCACAATCTTGTTATAGCAAAGAGCCGCAGGAAACAACTCTCGGAATTCGTCGAAACCCGCTTCGATTTTTTGCCGCGTCTTAGCTACCTTGGAAACAATGATTGGTCTACTCGACACGACTTGATTGACTCCGTCTGTCCAAGTTCCCTTAGTGTTGGTTTCCTTCCACTGGCCAAGTGTCAGCCCTTGGTCGTCGCTCGGACGTTGCATCGTGACGTCCATCTGTACCGATCCTAAAGATTGATCAGAATTGGCGAGTCTACCGAGAACCACAAACTCGGAACCTGCTACAAGGGATGCTGGAACGCGAACTTCTATCGGCTTGCCTGGAGCTTCGACCGAAATATCTTCTGGCGGAATAGAACCATCAAAAAGCTTAGATGTATCGGCCAACACCTTACGCAGGTGATGATTCATCAGCGGGCCGGCAAGTGAAGTCAATTGCTGAATCAAGATGCGATCAGCTGGGGGAAGATCGGTCAAAGATTTCTTGTCTTCTTGGATCGATCGTAACAAATCGGATAGTTGGTTCGAGATTGTTAATCGTTTTTGGCTTTCACTCGCAGCTTGCCACTGAGCGAGTAGCGATCCAGTGGGAATGGTCGATGTTTCCACTCCGCCCGTGGGTTCCCCAAAGAAATGCCAGACGGCTGGATTGCCAAACGAGTCTTGGTGCGGGTTGCCTTGCAAGATGTTCGGTGATATGTCGGTACTAAGGTCCCATCTGCGACTATTGTTCGATGTATTGTTTTCTGATGACTGTTGGGATTCTTCCACGGTCAATTGGACAGCGGTTGCGTCGCAAGAGTGATTGCCGTCGCGCGGGTTGACCACCAAACAGATTACGTCATGTTTTGAAATAAAGATGGGGCTGGAAATTTCGAACGGATGTAACGTTGGGCCCTGAGCGATTCCGCTTGCAAGATTTTGAACAGTAGAATTGCGTCTGAGTTGCAGCGACCATTGAACGCCATTGCCACACTCCGGATGAGCGTGCTGAACGGCTCCTTTAATTGTAAAAGATCGGCTTTCGGGACATTCCCAGCCCACAACGACTTGTACCGATGGGGCTGGGTGAACCACCAAGCTGTTAGGGGCTAAATTGCCTGGAATTCGAACATGTTCGGATGATGAGTTCGCGATTACGCTTAGAGCGTCTGCTCCGGACCAGCCGGAAACAAAGTCATGCCCCGAAATTCGCTCAAGCCTTTGAGTTAAGTGTCCTTTAATATTATGCGTGTTTGCAGTTTGCAATCCTAAGTATTCAAACCAAGCCTGTAATACGTCTTCGTCACATTCAAATTGTTTGGCTAGATCATTGAGCGCGACAGGCGTCGATTGACTGAACGCCCAGTCTGCGGCTGCAAACGCTGATTTGCTCTGCCGAAGCAACTTGGTATTGATTGTTTTCAAATAGGGGACCACGACGCGACAATCTCGTAGCAAAAGATCTGGTCGGCCTGGTAGAACAAATCGCGGGCGTTCCCAGATGCTTGCGTCTTCGTTGGAGTCGTCTCCCGCATTGGTAGTCGATAGATAGAACACGACTTCACTGTCTAGTAGGTTCTCCGACTGCGTTGCAGTAGAGGGCATTGCAAGCCGAAACTCTTGTGCTGTCGATAAAGGATTAACAGGTTCCATCCAACGGGTTGGTCCATTTTTCTTGCCAATGTGACCTACGCTGGAGAATCTCCACAGAGCCTTTTGCCAATCCTCAATGGAGCGTATTGACTGAGTTAGTGCATTGGGATCATTTGATTTCATTTGGGCTGCAATGCTTGCCATGAGTGGTCCCTTGGGGGCTCGCAATGCACTTACCATCAATTGTAGGTATTTGGAGCTAAGACGGCGTTCGGACGCGATTTCATCGAGAGTCTTGTTCCGTTGGTCAATGTTATCTCGTTCTTCCAGAATCGCTTTGAGGTAGAGAGAAAAAGGGAGCCTTCCTCCATCGTTGGTGTCAAAGACGACCCCTTGCAAGTTCACTTGAGTCGCGCCGGTTTTTGCAGAATATTTGGCGTACAGAGAACGAATTTGCTCGAGAACTTCCTCGGTCCAATCTCTGGGTGATCTTGATGAAGAAAATCGGATACCATCGGGAAGCAATACTGCATGTTGAGACAGATCTCGCCCTGCATCTAAGTATTTAGTTAGCATCGCGGGTGTCATGCTGAGAGCATTGCCAGCGTTGGTGAAGCCTTCGCCAGCGGCTCCATCAACAGGGAATTCTTTGGCTGGGTCTAGCGTGGTGATTCCGGTTAAATCGCGAATGGAGTTCGTATACTCCGCATTATTGAGTCGTCTTAAAACGACAGGTCCCGGATCGCCCGAAAACTTCTCAGCTTCTTCTCTAAGTATCCGTTTTAGAAACAATAGAATTTTCTGACGCTCATTCTCTTTTGGTTGCAACGAATCCGGAGGTGGCATTTGATTTTGTTGCAATGTTTCCAGTGTTCTTTGTGCGAGATCTGTTTTCCGTCTAAGTGACGATAGCGAATCCAGTAAGTTCAGTTCGACATCGGCTTCTGCTGTCTCTCCGGTATGGCAATCGGAGCAATAGGTATTGAGAAGGGTACGAAACGAGGCAAATTCCTCTTCATCATTCGATGCAACGCTAGGTTTGCAACTGGCGAGCATCCAAGTGATGAACAGCAAGAATGCTATTGAAGGTAGATGGCGACCAGACATATTAATCCGCGGAGGGGGAGAGACGGCATAGGCGAAATTCCCATTATACTCGTCAGCGGTCTGAATTTGTTAGAAGATGTGAGCAGTGTCGTATTTTTCGTCTCAAGATGCCAGGGGTAGTCCCCAGAGAACGTTGTTCATTTCCGATTTTGGTAAGCGATGGTAGCCGCCAAGAGGATCGACAAATGGCGCTACGATCGATCTATTAGATTCTTGTAGATCGATTCTGGTGTGACCACTATTTAAAAGCCGAATGATTGGTTTCACGGGTGTATCCGTGTTGGATCGAATAACCACGGCTTTGGTATCGTCGTCGAGGACCACGACCGAGCCAATTGGGAATACGGACATACTTTTAATCATGGCCTGCACGGCCTTCGGGCAAAACTTACCTCTCGACGCATTGGCTATAAGATAAATAAGCGCGTCAGAATGCACCAATCGTTTGTGATACCTGGAGTCGATCAATGCGAGATAGGTATCAGCCGCGTTCAAGATGGAGGCTTCGTATTTGGTTTCGCTAATCCTCAGGCCCATCGGAAACCCCGAACCATCGGCATTCTCGTGGACTTGAGAAATGATTTCAAGGGTTCTCTCCGATATGCCTGGCGATCGTCGCAAAAGGTCCATCGAGTCTATCGGATGATTTCGGTATTGTTCGATTTCTTCCTCGGACAGGTTTCCTTGAAACGCTTTCTCATAAAGTTTAGGCGTTCGAGCGAGGCTTGAGTCATGTAAAAGAGCAGCTACGCCTACCGCGATAGCGAAGCTTTCGCTTTGGCCTTGTGTAAGAGCCGTCGATATGGCCAATAGCGAGAAGCGAGCGGCTCTCAGGCTCATGGCTTGGATGGTATCCGATTCCGTTGTTCCCTCGTGAGTTACGAGCTTTGACAGCGTCGCAGCAACATCCTTGGAAGCGCATTCCACGAACTTTTTCGAGCCAGCTTCGAGTACCTTTCCGTCTAACGGTCTGTCCTGCAAGAGTAATGAAATGGAATCTTGGACTAAGCTTTGAGTACTTTCGATCGATTGATTTAGTTCCGTCAACAGTGCGGGGTCAAATGATTCCGCCAGGAGGTTTTTAATTCGGTCTGGGGACGCCTCACTGCGCCCTCTAATAGAAACAGATTCAATGCCGCTGGATAGCAGTCGTTCCTTTAAACGCTCGCTGATAGGCATCCCCGCTTTGTGGAGGATATTGCCGGTTGCGTCGAGTAAGTCGAAGCTAATGACCGTTCCGATTGGGAGATCTTTTGTACTGATTACCCAGGTTTGCTCGTCCATGGTGAATCCAGGCTGGCGATGATATCAATTTGAAGAAGTAGTCGTTCGCGCGGCATTGATTGTATCGCAAGCGGATTTAACATTCATTCACCAAAACGAACAAATTGCGGCAATCACCCTTTTGGTGTGATCAATTATCGCTGAGTCACAAATCCTAATGACAAATCATCATGTTCAAGCCTCTCTCGACCCATGTAAATCTTTGAGGATTGAATCGCATGCGCTGGTTACGTCGTTGACGGTAATCGACAGGATCGGTTCACAATTGGTCCGTCGTTCCGACTTGCGGTCTGCGGGAAGTCTGTATTTCTGAATAGCCCGGTGCCTCGGACCGAGGGGACCGGTCCGTTCGATTGGCATGGGACCGATCATTCCAACAGTCGGCGTATCGACAGCAACCGACAAATGCATGGGGCCCGTATCCGAACCCACGAAGATCTTTGCGCCACGAATAATACTTCTTAACTGCTTTAGGGTGCAGACGGGTCCAGTCACAGACTCTGCTGAACAGTGTTTTTGAACTGTTTCTGCTATGGCTCGTTCCTCGTCACCATTCCAGAGGATTACAGGTAACAATCCCCATTTTTCGGCGAGATGCGAAGCGACTGCTCCGTAACGCTCCGCGGGCCAAAGTCTACTGATCCATCGCGCTCCGACGTTAATCAACGCGTACTGTTTTCCACTCCATTCGGTCGCTCGAATATGGTTAAGAAACTCCGTGTCGACCGCATGCTCGGGTAATCTAAATTCGACCCGCTGGTCATCTATCCCCAGTGGAGAGAGAATTTCGAGTCCTCTGAGAACCAGGTGGGATTGCTTGGGGGTAACGATTTGATTGTTGACCCAACAACTGAATTCTCTGCCATCATAGTCTCCTTTAGCGAATCCTAGTCTCGTCTCCGCACGTGTGAAGTACGCTAAGAGCGAACTCTTGGCCAACCCCTGTAAGTCGATGGTAACATCGGGCCCCCATTGTCTGAGTTCCTTAGCAAGCTTGAAGAACTCTCTCGGGGATCGAAACGCTGCTTTGGAGGTGACGAACAGATCATCCAGATCAGCATGGCCTTCCAGTAGTTGCGCTCCTTGTGCTTCGACGACCCAGCCAATACGCGTCTCGGGGAATTTTCTACGGAGCGCACATAGAGCCGGCACGCTTAAGACAACATCGCCTATGGATGAGAGACGGACGATTAGGATCCGCTTTGGTGTCGGATTTTTTGAACCTACGCCCATGTCCATCACGTCAGATCGATCAACCAGCTAAAGGGAATGTAAGTGCAATAATGGATAGGGCAGCGGTAAAACTAACCACGACTTAAAACCTTGATGAGGGGATCGGAATCCTTCGCAGCTTCTTTGGCGGTGCCACACTACTTTGGCGTTGCCACGGAGGGAAATTTGGCGTTGCCACGGAGGGAAAGACTAGCATTTTAATCTAGGAAAAGGGAGGGGCTACTAGGGCTTTCCACCTTCATAGGCGGTAAATTCTGCCCAAATTGGCAAATTCGAGGAAACTTGCGAAGCTTGATCAAACGACAAGTTGAGCTGACGAAGAAAATCGACCACTCCCGCTTTTCCTGTAAACTCGTCGGTTGCTCGCGTTGGAAACAAGATGTTTCCTGTCATGGCGTCTCCGTTGACGGTGGTAGGAACTCCATCAATGGCAGCAAACATCTCTAGTCCTGGAATCTTGGCCAATTGCTCGTTGGAGGCCATGAATTCGCCGACAAGAAGTATATCGTCTTCGAGCCGCCCATCATTGCGGATACTGCGAACTAGATCAGGCAAAAGTCTCTGTTCTGACTCACCGGACATTGGGTTTAGCCTCACGTTGGCGAGCGTAAAAGTAAAACTCTGTTCTCGCTGTGGGAGAGTTGTTCGAAACCATGCGACGAGGGGTTCATACGTGAGAAGATCCTGTGGGTCATCTACAGTATAAAGTTGACCTCGATCGGTCTCGATACGCTCGGTGTCGAATAGGAATGCGAACTGTTGTCTCTGCTCTCTACCGACCGGGGGGCCGATCAGAAATTCGTACCTGCGGTCGCTCTGATTAACGCGATCGGTTAACAAGGGCATGAGATCGGTTTGTCGCGAGCTAATATGTTGCAACGCGATTACGTCAAACTGACGAACGATCCGAACAAGCGTTTCCATTACAGGCAGCTTCTGTAGCTTTTGTTCGTTAAATGCATGAAGATTAAAGCTGGCGACTCGAATTCTTGGGGTCGTGGACTTGCTTCCTAACCCCTCTCCTAGTGATTTCGAATCTCCTGTTTGCGATGATCGTGGCTCATTTTTAGTGCTGGCTGCCGTGTGAAAGAGCCCGTTGCTTGTTTCGTTCCAAACTCGTTGAGGCGTGACACGATAGGAGTTAAAGCCCCGTGGTGCAGAGTTGTTCGCATCGCCAAAGCTTGTACCTGATGCATAAGAGGCGTGATCGCTTTGGTTCTCCACACTCGACTTTAAGGACTTCGCAGTCAAGCGAATGTTTTCAAGTCCTGAAATGGAAACGAAATGCGACACAGCCCAGCCTGTTGCCGCCAGTCCGACCAAAGCTATGTATCTTCGTTTGATTCCCAACATAATCCTTCACCCTGCCGCTAGGTACTCCTCTCGGATCGGAGGATGAGCGGGTTGAGATTACGGAAAGATCGAAGTTGGTCCGCTGATCAACGGACCAAATTTAGAATGTTATGGTCGTAATGGTTATGCAACCGACGGCGAGCAGTGGCTTAAGTCAAATCCTATTAAACAGTACGAGATCGGCTCTACATCGGAGGGGTGGACTTAGTATCGCTCGGATCACCTAGAACTATGGTAAACTGTCCGGTGGGGAGCTTTTCGCTTTTCGCGTCCTGGGGATCAATAGCCATATCTTCGAAGAAAGTGGTTACATTGTCGCGCTGGGCCACGTTCAATGACATGTATATGGAGTCTTTGCGATTCTGTGGTTCATTATCTCCAAAGTAGAGTTGGGTTACGAGTTCCTTACGGCCTGGTGATATAACTCGAAAGTGAATGTGGGGGGTTCGTCCGGGGTACTTTCCAGGAAGAATCGTCTTAAAGCGAAACTCCCCTGATTTGCCCGTAGTGACCCGACCCCAGTATTGAAAATTGGGATCGATGGGCCGATCATTCGTATCCCTTGGATGGTTGTATCGTCCCGTCTCGCAGGCTTGCCATACCTCGACGATTGTGTCTCCCAATGCATTTTCATCGTGCCCCATGACGCTGCCGCGAATGGCAATTACCTTGCCCTCGGCAAGAGTGGAACCAGGGCCTTTCCTAGTCAGATCAAAATCGAAGAATTCTTGTTTCTCAATGTCCGGTACGGGGTAAAAAGGTCCCTTAGTTTGCGATGGCGTGAGAATTCGATCGTGTCCTAAACTCCATTTTGGTAGCAAGGAAATGACCCCTGTAGCCGCGGCAGCTTGAATTAAAAAACGTCGATGAGGATTCATATTCTTTTCTCTCTGTCCAGGTTTTGTGAGCTTTTTGTTTCTCGAGGGGCGAAAAGCGAATTCGGCAAATAATCAGATTTTCGATCCCGTGCCCTGGTGATCTTTATCTATCGATTAGGCATTTGATTTAAAACACGCTATTCATGTTACCCAAAATATGCTGGACTTTGTTGATTGTATCGAATAAATAGGTTGAGTTTTCACAATAGACAATTGATGGGTTAGGTAGACTTTCGCGATGGCGTAACATCGTATAGGCTTGTGGGGCGTTTTTCGCTGGCCGGTCTCCTGCTATGCGCCCCGTAACGTCAACTTGTTTATTTACTCAACTCGTTGTGCCAAAGCATGCCCGATATGAGCTTAGGAGCCAATATTCCGAACCCTGTTCTCTCCCTCTCCTGGGAACAAACGGCGATCGCTTTTCAGCGCGAGCGAGCGGCCGAAGGCATGATCCTGGGAGCTGCCGTTGCTGAGTCGCTAGCGATACCCCGAAACGGTGTTTCGAAATGGACGGCGCTGCGCGTGTTTGGGCGGTCACCTCTTCGGTTCCAGTTTATTCCTGGAGTGGCAATTCCGGGGGAGCACACACACGGATTGCTAATGACTCTGCAGGCGATTTTTCAATCGAGAGTGGATCATCGACTGTTTGGCCGATTCCTGAGAAAACGTATAGGGATTTATCGCTCCGTTAGAGTTGTGAGCCATCTCTGGGATTTGTTAGCGACTCGTGGATTAGCCCGGACACAACGGCGTACCGATTACTGCGGAGTTCTTGGCAATCCCCTCGTCAGAGCAGCTGCCGTGAGTTTGCTCGCACAGGGGGCATCTAACGCTAGGCCTTGGTTGGAGCAAAGCAATCAATGCACGACGAGCCTAGAGGTAAGTACTGCGCCATCGCTGCTGATCGCTCAGGCAATGCAAATCGCACAACTATATGAAGCGAATCAGTTAGAGGGGGGAAGTATTCTCCGTTGCCTGATGGAAAGTACAGATTCTGCTGCCATCAGAAGTAAGCTTGAACAATTAGCAGATTATCTTTCTCGACGGTATAGCGTAGCTAAAGTTGCCAAGTTGATGGGTTATCCTGACGGGATACCGAGGGAACTTGAAGTCATTGCTTTGTTGAGTGTCTATTCCTGGGTGCGTCATTCTCATCGCTATCGATTGGTCGTGGAGAGGGCTGTTCTGCTGGGTGGGGAATGTGCGGCCGTAGCGGTTCTTGCAGGGGCTCTATCCGGTGCATCTCTTGGTAAGAAAATGATACCTCCGGAATGGCGCAAGTCCCTCCGCTTGTATCCTTATGATCGCGAGTGGATCGAGAATGTAATCGCTCGGGTTAAAGACTGGCCGCATGGAGTCGAGGACATTCAAGCGGCCCATAGTGAACCATCTTATCCGATCGGTCAATTGATTCGGAACATTGGGATAGGTTGTTTCCAATTGATTCATACCGCCATTCGGATTCCAATGGCGGCCCTTCCTAGATCTAGGGCTAGGAAAGAAAAATCTCTACCTACTCAATCGCAGAAATAAACGATTTTTCTCCGCCTACGACCGGTAGCTTTAGGGTTGTCATCTTGAGATCAAAGGTTATCTCTGTTCCAGGTTCCGGCCAAAGCGTAAAGTCGCGATCACTGGAGAATAGCATTAGTCCTAATTGTTCTCCAGCACCGATGATCTGATCATCCGGTTGAAGCTCGAATTCCATCTCCCGCCACTCGCCAGCCTTTAGTGGTTCGTCTAGCAGCACAGATTTATGATTCTGGGGATCAGCCCAACCACGATTGATGATGTCATCATTGATCGATTTACTATCGGTCCATGGCAGTGATACTAGCCAAACAGAAATATTGGCCGTTGGACGATTGCACTTAATTCTAATTTTGACCGATGGTGTTCCCGATAGGTGGAGCGGTTGTTTTAGCTTAGGTGTCGCAAATAACAACCGATGATTAGACCACTCCACTTTGCTGAGCGTAGGAGCATCAAACGCATAGTTGTCGATGATGGTCCACTCTGATTGTTTGTTCGCAATCTCGGTTCCGTTCATGACCAACTCACCCAGAGCGAATCCTTTGCCCTGCGGCTTCAAAAGAACGGGCTCAGTATCTGGATGTGGGTATGCGTCATAAGGAGTTGGGTCGCGACGATTGGCTGCTTCGCGAACGATCCATGACTGCGGATCCTTTTCCACTCCATTTTCTATGTCATACAAGTACCGAGTAAACCATCGATTCATTTGATTTAGAGGAGGTGGGCCACCGTGACCGCCCTGATGCATAAAGAGTTGAGTTGGTACACTTTTAGCTTTGATTGCTTCATAAATCCGAATACTATGCTCAGGCATCACGTTCCAATCATTGAACGCGTGAGCCATCAATAGTGCCGCTTTAACGGGTTCCAGTTTGTGAAGGTAATCGCGACCTTTCCAAAATTCGTTGTAGTTGCCTGTTTGGCGATCCAGGTTTGCAATCAGCGTTTTGTTCCTTACTTCGGTATTGCAATATTCACGGCGATCCTCCGATCCGCTATTCACAAAGTCATACAGAACGTCGATATCCTCTCCCATGTATCCTCCTGGATGACGTACCAATCCGTAAGAGCGATAGTAATGGTAGTAGGATGTGTTGGGGGCGACGGGGATAATTGCTTCGAGCCCTTCGACACCTGTTGTAGCGGCGGCTAGGCACAAGGTGCCGTTGTATGAGGTACCTGTCATGCCAACTTTACCAGTACACCAATGAGCTTTAACTTCCTCGTCACCATCGAGTGACGTAAAGCCCTTGGCTCGACCGTTGAGCCAGTCGATAACGGCCTTGGGTGCAAGAGATTCGTTGTCGCCACCTATGGTGGGGCACCCTTGAGACAATCCAGTTCCTGGTGATGAAGAGTGCACCACAGCAAACCCTCGAGGAACCCATTGCTCTAACAAGCCCTTAGATAGAACAGTTCTGCGTTCCTGCTGTTTTATGGCTGGTGCCTCATCGTGTACGGGAGGCGGGCTTCCTAGTTCTTGTTTAGGATTCCACATGTAGCGAGGGTCATTCGAGCCTGTCCCCGAGTAGTAAGGGCTCGATTCGTAAACGACTGGAACCTTTAACCCCTCTGTGTCGGTTTGTTGTTGACGTGTTACTGAGACATGCATACGGTCTCGTTTGCCATCGCCGTCGGAATCGAATTCTGCCTCTACCCAAAGATCGTGTTGGATCCAGTTCTCTTTGAAAGCCTCGACTACCTGAGCTTCCCCATTTTCGAATCTAGGTTGTGCTTTTTCTGAGTTGCTCACGACAGGTTGTTTGGGATTGCCCGATTCGTTTTCCGTTTGTGAAAAAACGAATGGGCCTCCCAACGACAATGCACTAAAAGCACTTCCGAAAAACAACGATCGATTGCGACGGTAAACGTTCAACTTAAGCTCCCGAACAAAGTGGAATCACTAACTCAATGTTCCCATTCTAAACAGGGAATGCGTCGGTTGGGGAGATTTTAAGGTTCGCTTTTCGACGATTCGACCGACTGAAAAAAGGAGATTTTCAACATACTAGGGAAATGATTCCAACCGCTACTACCATTAATTTTTCCAAAACTCCCACCACTTTTTGGTCGGGGTTGGGACCTCTTGCATGGTAAAAGTGGGAGTACGCACAGTCGTCATCTGTTGGGTTTTATTGGATGACGGAGTTTGAGGTGATGACTTGACGTTACCAGGGTCGGTATCGGATGCGTAGTGGATCTTCATGGTCAACGAACCTATCTGCAACACATCACCAGGGAAAAGAGAATGGTGCTGACGAATTCGGTCGCCATTCACGTAGGTTCCGTTCGTGGATCCGAGATCCCGAACTTGAAGTGACTCGTCAGGAGCTAAATAGATTTGACAATGGCTTCGGCTAATCGACTCGTCATCGATACAGAGACTCGCCTCGGATCCACGACCGACCGTCGCGGGAAGCTCTAGACGCCATCCAGACTCTCGAGATTGTGTGCCCGAAAGCGGAATCAATTGGTAATACATCGCATACTCCCACAGAACAAAAAGGGATGAGAAAGGAGCTGTATGCATTCTATTCGGGGAGCCTCATGACGCCAATCGCCCGATGCCTAGTAAGTCGCAAACGGTAGCAAATCTCGGACTTACACGGTAAAACACTGATCTCCAATCTCAACTTTATTCCCAAACATCATCAGGAGATACCATGGCACGCGATACGCTTTTCCTTCTAAAAGAAGACTTTCCAGACGGCCCAGGGCTACCCTACTATTGCCCTGACTGTGCTCAGGTTACTGGTGTCCTGGCCTATTTTCCGAAAATTCGGCATCATCTAGACATTCGGTATGTAGATTTTGCTCGCCCTCGCCGCGAAATTGTTGATCTTATAGGTCCGGATCATCAAGGTTGTCCGGTCCTAATTTTGGCAAAGGCTCCTCCCATGGATGCATTGGGATTTGTAACCGGTCAAATCAACAATCTGAGTTTTATCTCTGGGGCCAAAGCGATTACACAATATTGGTCGCACATATACGGTGTGTCCAGGCCTCACTAGCAATGAGGTTTGCGTACCATTTCCAGGCTTCGCGATGGGGCTTGGCGATCGCCTAAACTTCGAGAGTCGCAACCCGTTGGCTCTCATTGTCGCTAGTAACATGGACGCAGTCTTAATCTACCCCCATCAGCTTTTTACAGAGCATCCAGGTATCAAGCCAGGACGGTCGGTATTTTTGGTGGAAGATCCTCTCTTTTTTCGACAGTATACGTTCCATCGTCAGAAACTGATGCTACATCGCGCCTCGATGAAAAACTATGAAACGGAGCTACGTAAAAAAGATGACCTAACAAAAAAGCACACTGTGCATTACATCGAGGCACTCGATTTATCTTCCTCCATTGATATCGGTGGAGTCCTCAAGGACAAAGGGGTTAAACGGGTCTTTTGCGTCGATCCATGCGACGATTATTTGACACGGCACATCACTCGGGCCTGCGATGAAACCAATCTGCAGCTGTCTTGGTTGGACGATCCTGACTTTCTTACTCCTACTGACAGAGTCCACGCAGAACTAGGCTCGAAGAAGAAGCTTTACTTTACAAGCTTTTACATCGAACAACGCAAACGATTGAATTGCCTCCTCGACAATGATGGGACACCCGTTGGAGGCAAGTGGAGTTTCGACACCGAAAATAGAAAACGGATCCCCAAAGGATTGAAGTTTCCTCTGTCGGCAACCATTAAACAAGATCGCTTTGCAGAAGAAGCAAAAGCCTATGTCGCAGATCGTTTTCCCAATGCTATTGGGCCGGACCAACAACTGCTTTATCCCTATTCGAGAAAAAGTGCCTTAAAGTGGCTCGACCAGTTTGTGCAAGAAAGGTTGGCTCTCTTTGGTGATTACGAAGACGCAATCGTAGCGAATCAATCGATCTTGTTTCATTCATGCCTCACGCCAATGCTCAATATCGGTTTGATCAGCCCAGACGACATCATACAAACTGCCCTGAAGCAATCCGATGTTCCGATCAATTCTCTCGAAGGATTCATCCGACAAGTAATAGGCTGGCGGGAGTTTATTCGCGGAGTTTATCTAACAAAAGGTCGGAAACAGAGGACCACCAATTTTTGGGGATACCACCGATCGATACCACAATCGTTCTACAACGGTACAACCGGTATTGAACCTGTCGATATTGTTATTCAGAGGCTTCTGAAAACGGGGTACTGTCATCACATCGAGAGGTTAATGATTCTGGGAAATTTTATGCTTCTGTGCGAGTTTCACCCCGATGATGTCTACCGCTGGTTCATGGAGTTTTTTATTGATTCCTACGATTGGGTTATGGTCCCCAATATCTACGGTATGAGCCAACATGCTGATGGGGGGCTGATGACGACGAAACCCTATATCAGCGGTTCCAGTTATGTACTCAAAATGAGCGACTTTAAAAAGGGAGATTGGTGTTCGATTTGGGATTCTCTCTACTGGAACTTTATTGCAAAACAACGTTCCTTCTTCGAAAAAAATCCACGGATGCGAGTGATGACAAGCCAGTTGGACAAGATGGGGCCCAAATTACACGAGCATCAGTCTCGCGCTCAACAGTTCCTAGCCGGCCTCGCTTAGAGATAGCAACCGAAACTGCCGTCTCTAAGCGAATAGCAAATCCGCAATCCTACTTGGATAGTCCCGCAGCGCTTAACAAGCCAGCATAGCCCAGATAGCGAATCGAACCGGGGACAAACTTGTGATCGCGAATCGATCCCGATGCGAAATCGTAACTCAAACCTCTCGTCTGATAAATGATTTTTGCCTCTGGCCGCAGTAATTTGACCGCTGGCAGCATCCAAACGGTGGATGGAGTTGCTGATAATTGAACGGTTGTTCCCGCTCCCGTTAGATGATCAACAATACCGAGTAGTGTTGCAAATCGTCGTACCGCCAGTGGAGCGTTGTAACCGTAAGTGTACGAAGCCGACAGTCGCGGGTTCTTGACGAGTGACTGATCTACTCCAGAATCGAGACCATAGACATCCTCGACATCGAGTCTCACAGTTCCCTCAGGGATATCGCTGGCGGAATCATCGGCAAAGGCGACGCACAACGAAGCAGTCTTTGGAGACGATAGAACGCGGTTAAGCTTGCCGACTGTTTCCCCCTCATGGTTTGTGAACGCGAGGTCGTCCTTCTTGTGAACGCTTTTTGCAAGATCGTTAGCGGGAGACAAAATGCCGAGCCAGCCATCGCGTACCAAGTCCGGTGATGATTGGAGTTGTTTTTCCACATCTGCTTTCCACGCCGCCAAGAACTCTGCTTCAAAGGCTATACCGCGTTTGGGTTCAGGATGGTCTTTGTCCCAAACGGAAAGCTCTTCCGCACTTAGATATGGAAAATCCCTTTCCAAAATAGGTTCTTGGAATCCTAAACCAAAAAGTCTATTCATGAATCCATACATGGCGACCCGTGTAACGTGGTTGTAGTTGTGTCCGAAATGTGTGGCGGATTGAAATGTAAACTTATCGGTTGCCCCATAAAGACCATAAAGCTTCTTCAGTTGCGGAACTCCGTCCGTGGCCATGTTTTTGGTCCAATCATTCGCTGCATTCAATCCCATAGGCTTGGGGGCAGTGAGAGCTGCGATCTCGACATTACCCGTTCCAACCCTCAGCCCACACGCGTTCTCGCAGGTGCAGCCACCTTGCATCCCCGTGCTAACCATGACCACCGGGTAGGCACCAGTGAATCTTGGTTCGATCGCTGCGGCAATAAATGTTTGTGTTCCGCCCCCGCTCGCACCTGTGATGGACAATCGCGACGGGTCAACATCCTCTCGACTCAGCAGATACTCGACTAGTTGCAAGGTGTTGATTGTCTGGATCCCCATAACGTTCTGATTGAGTTCTTCAGCTCGAGGACTGAAAAGAAGCCATTGGCCATCTGGGACGTTCGGATTGGGGCCGTGGTTCCCGAAGCCGTGAGCGCGATTAAAGTCGATTTGGCGACTGTCCGCGTATCCGAGCATGTCGTAGTGCAAAACGATACATCCCATGCGAGCCAACTGCACGCATCTAGCTTGTAATGGGCTTCTGGCTGCAGACTCGAATCTCTCGGCCCCATTCGCAATCTCGTTCTTGATCTCTCCATCGCTAACCTTTAAAAAGCGACCGTTATTCCAGTGTCCATGTGGGCACAAGACGGCGGGCAGTTTTTTTCCTTTCGTATCGAGAGGGCTATAGAGACTCCCCGTTACGTATAAGCCGGCGAAAGACTCTATGTAAAACTTCTCGACCGCATAACCATCCAACTCTCGACGCGAATGGACCGTAGGCTCAAGCGGTGCCAAGGTTGGCAATGGGGTCAACCCAAGCGAAACTTTGATCTGTCGTCGCAACTCGGTAGCACGCGTTTCCCAGGCTTCCTTCGATGTGGGCACCTCAAACGGGAAGTGTCCGTCTAAGTCCTTGAGCGGTACTGCATCCGTTTCGTTTCTAAAACTGGTCGGTATCAATGTTTGCTGCGACAGGCCGATCGACCCCAAGGAAAATGGGAACGCCGACGCAAAGGCAACTAATACGAGTTTGCGATTCAACATTTTGTGAAAGTAGCTCCGAGGTAGGATTTATACGATAGGAGGGATGATAGGCAGGACTTTTAGGCAATCGGCGTGAAAAGAAGTAGGGCGTGTAAAACACAATATTGCACCGGTGGTATTACTTTTTCACGCCTTTGGTTTTCGTTTGAATTCTACAAATGTAACTGTCGGCTGTGACAAAGAGTGTGCTACCATCTTCTCCAAAAGAGCAGTTGCTTGTCCGTTCGCCTGTATTGATGCGACCAAGCAATTTCGCTTGTGCGTTGAAAATCCATATGCCTCCTGGACCGCTCGCCCAAAGATTGCCTGATTGATCGACAGCCAATCCATCGGGTAAGCCAGGCATTTTTCCTACCGTATTTGTAGCATCGTAAAAAAGTTTACCAGCCCCCAATGTTCCGTCTTCTTTTACGGGGAAGCTCATCCATATCGCTTTGTTAGGATCGCTTTGAGCGACATATAATGTCTTTTCGTCAGGAGAAAAACCGATGCCATTGGGACGTTGAAGCTCGGTTGTAAGTAGCGTCACCTCACGCGTTTTGGAGTTAATTCGATAGACGCCAAAATGATCCAACTCTCTTCTAGGATCGTTCTCTCGTGCAGGCAATCCGTAGGGAGGATCAGTAAAGTAAATGTCTCCATTAGATTTCAAAGCCCCATCGTTAGGACTGTTTAATCGCTTTCCTTGGTATTGGTCTGCTAAAGTGACTTTGCCGCCACCAGGAGTCAATTTGCTAACTCGTCGGTCTCCATGTTCACACATTACGAGATTGCCCTCACGGTCAAGCAGCAATCCATTCGACCCAGGCTCTAATCCGTAGTAGGTTACCCCGGTGTAGCCGGATGGATTCATGAAGAGCTGGATGCCAGCCGACCGCGTCCATTTGAAAATAGAATTGCGCGGTATATCAGAAAAAAGCAAATGCCCGGTTTTCTCGTCGCCAATCCAAACTGGACCCTCGGTCCAAGTGAAACCGTCGGCCAAAATTTCTAGTTTGGCATCGGAGGCGAGCAGTTGATCTAGACCAGGATCGAGTCGCTCGATGGAGCCCAGCGTCCGAACTTGTTGTGCATTCAATGACATAGAACTATGGAAAAGAGTGGTCAAAAAAAGCCCCAGGCTTAGGATACTGCCTGAACGACGAACCAATTGCTGTAAAAATTTCATGATGCGAAAAACAAACGTTGATGGAGTGGAAGGGATATCAGGTTTGAACCTGATTCATGGAATCATGGTATCATAACGAAGCTATGGTGGCGAAGTGGGCTCTTTGATCGGGGACGGTGAATTTCTCGTCCGTAATGCTTTTTGTTGACGAATCGCTTCAGGGGGTGTTTGGGGGGCAAAATAAAGGATTTGTGCCATTTTAGATCCATCTAATTCGAATATCCTCCGGGCTCGAACTCCTTCTTCGTGATGTTTTCCGAGAGGAGGCGGGTAAGTTTCGATTGACGATTACTAGTCCAGGATGCACACTGCCTACAGCGACTTTCTGCGACTTTCTTGAGAAATTGCTCGGTATGAAAGTCTCGGATTTGATTCGAATTAGCAACAGACCTACTTGAGATTTACTTCATGAAACGATTTGTTTGTTCGTTCCTCTCCCTAAGTTTGGCTTTTTATTCTTCTAGCTTGACTGTGCCGGCGTGTGGTCTTGCTCAGGACGCCAGTGTGCCTGGGGATAATAAGGCTGCGGACCCATGGGGCGATTCCTTGAGCGGCGAGATATTCGGTGCATTCAAACACCGCAGCATTGGACCTGCACTCATGTCCGGGCGAATTGCCGATATCGCGCTGGATCCGTCGAATCCGAACGTCTGGTTCGTCGCCGTCGGTTCTGGTGGCGTTTGGAAAACAACGAACGCGGGAACAACCTTTTCTCCGATCTTCGATGGCCAGTCAACTTTCTCAATCGGGTGCGTCACGATTGACCCGAATAACACAGATACGATTTGGGTCGGCACGGGAGAGAACGTTGCTGGACGCCACGTAGGGATCGGCGATGGTATCTATCGAAGCAAAGATGGTGGCAAGTCTTTCCAAAATATGGGGCTCTCACAGTCGGAGCATATCAGCAAGATTATTGTTGATCCTCGCAACTCGAACATCATCTATGTTGCAGCCCAGGGGCCGCTGTGGTCGCCTGGTGGTGAGCGGGGGTTGTACAAATCCGTCGACGGTGGGGCTACATGGAAAAACGTGTTGAGCAAAGGCCCTTACACCGGCGTGACCGACATCGTGATGGATCCGGAGAATCCCGATGTCCTCTATGCCGCAACACATCAACGGCATCGAACCGTTTGGGCTCTATTAGACACCGGGCCAGAGTCAGGAGTCTTCCGATCCAATAACGGTGGTGAATCTTGGCAGGAACTTACCAACGGCATTCCTGGCGGTGACAAGGGCAAGATCGCATTAGGAATTTCTCCTCAAAATGGAAATGTCGTTTACGCGTCAATCGAACTGACCAATCGCAAGGGAGGCTTCTTTCGTAGTGCCAACGGTGGTGACAGCTTTGAAAAGATGAGTGACTTCGTTTCAGGAGGAACCGGCCCTCACTACTACCAAGAAATCTACTTGGATCCACATCGTTTCGATGTTATCTATCATGCCAACGATACCCTAGTACGTAGCACCAATGGAGGCAAGACATTCGAACCGATTGAGGGACGTGCGAAACATGTGGACAATCACGTCGTGGTGTTCCACCCAACGGATAAGGATTTTGTTTTGGTGGGGACCGACGGTGGTATCTACAAATCCAGTGATTTTTGCAAGAGTTACGTTTATCATGGCAATCTGCCTCTAACTCAGTTTTACAAAGTCGACGTCGACTACGATCTCCCCTTCTACAATGTCGTAGGTGGAACCCAGGATAACAACTCACAATACGGCCCCAGCGCGACCCGATTTGTCCAGGGAATTACCAACGCAGACTGGCAGATTACGATCGGCGGTGACGGGCACGATAACGCAATCGATCCTGAAGATCCCAACATTATTTATTGCGAATCCCAAGAAGGGTTTATCCAACGATTTGATCGTCGCACTGGTGAATCGGCCGATATTCGCCCTCAACCAGAAGCTGGCGAAGAAGGCTTTCGATTCAACTGGGATTCCCCCATCTTGATAAGCCCACACAATAGCAAGCGGATTTATTTTGGAAGCAAGAAACTGCACCGAAGCGATGATCGTGGCGACTCATGGAAAACGATCAGTCCCGATCTCTCGAAGAATGTTGATCGATGGACATTGCCTGTCATGGGGCGAGTGTGGGGCATTGATGCCGGTTTTGACTTGCTCGCTATGAGTGCCTATGGCAACATCACCTCGATTAGCGAGTCTCCTGTTAAAGAAGGTTTGATTTACGTCGGTACGGATGATGGACTTATCCAAGTCACTGAGGACGGTGGGGCAACCTGGCGAAAAGTGGATCGATTCTTTGATGTTCCCGAGGGAGCATTCGTTAACGATGTCAAGGCAGACCGCCACAATGCAGATGTCGTTTACGCATGTCTGGATCACCATAAAACGGGTGACTATAAGCCTTACGTGATCAAGAGTACTGATCGTGGGCGGACATGGAAGAGCATCGCAAACAATCTTCCTGATCGTCATCTGGTTTGGCGAATCGAACAGGACCATGTCAAGCCAGAGCTATTGTTTCTCGGCACTGAGTACGGACTGTTTTGTTCGTTAGATGCAGGTACCAAATGGCATAAGCTCTCTGCAGGTTTACCGACCATTCCAGTTAAAGATATTGCTATCCAAAAGCGAGAAAACGATTTGGTCTGTGCCACGTTTGGTCGAGGCTTTTACGTTCTCGATAACTATTCTGCATTGCGTGAGTTAACTCCTGATCAATTGAAAAAGGATGCGCACTTGTTTTCGGCGCGTCGAGCATGGTGGTATCGCCCAGCGGATAAGCTCGGTGGTGTGAAAGGCTTCCAAGGAGACTCGTACTTTAATGCGAACAACCCAACCTATGGTGCTGTTTTTACGATTCATCTCAAGGACTCTTACAAGTCTCTGAAGGCTAAGAGATTAGAGGAAGAAGAAAAGGCCAAGCGCGAGAACAAAGATGTCCGCGTTGCAAGCATCGCCGAATTGGAAAAAGAAGAGTCAGAGGTCTTGCCGGAACGCTTTTTGCAGATTACCGACGAGTCAGATGCATTTGTGGCGCGAGTCAACTTACCTTCGGACAAAGGGCTTCATCGGGTCGCCTGGGATTTGCGAAGAGCCCCATTGCCGGGTATCCCGTTCCGTCCGATTGCTTTCCCTGGTAAATACAGAGCTCAAGCGTTCTTAAGTGAGGCGGGTGCTACGAAGTCGATCTCGGACAAGATTGAGTTTCAAGTCGAACCGTTAGCAGCTCCGGCTACGGCGGGTATTGCAAAAGATGATTTGGTGAACTTTCAGAAAGCAATCGCCACTCAGCAAAGTTTGTTGGATCGTGCAGCGAAGCGAATGAGCCAAGCCGAAGCGATACTCGACGAGGGGCTGAAGCTTGCCTCATCGATTGTCGCTGATCCTGCCTCCATTTCTGTAGAGATTGCCGCGATTAAAAACGAGATCAAAGTAAAACAAAGAGCGTTGTTCGGTAATACGCTACGGTCGGAACGATTTATTGAACAAGTCCCCGCGCCAGGCATGCGACTCTCGAATATTGCATTCGGAGCTTTTGGATCGACGCACGGTCCGACTGGAACGCACAAGCAGCAACTGGCTATTGTAGAAAAAGAGTTGGCACAATTGTTACCTGAGGTAGATCAATTGATTGATCAAAGGGTAGCTTCGATCAAGGCTAAGCTAAAACAGTTGGGCGTTGTGTTGACCAATGACCCCAGTTAAAAAGCCTTTCAATAGAAACGCAGCCTAATTGTTCGCAGTTGTTTAACAACCCGGCTTGCACGAAAAAGAAACGCCGCTCTCCGAAGCGGCGTTTGTTCTAAGATAAGTCGTTCAATCCGCTAATTTCGATTGTGCGAAGCTTGGCCGAATTAAAAATACGTCCTCTGTCGTATTAAATGTCGTTTGGAAATGTAAATTTACGGACTCGCATCGTTTGATTTTTATGTATTAGTTTGGCCTGAGGTCGCTTTTTACTGTGAAGGACTTGGCGGGTAGAAGGCTGATTCTAGAATGCCGCAAAGAAGGTGGATGTCTATTACTGAAATCTAAGGGTGGTCTATGTTTTGTCCGGTTTGTGCTCAAACGACGCTATTGATGACGGAGCGTCAGGGGGTTGAGATCGATTATTGTCCCAAATGCCGAGGTGTTTGGCTGGATCGGGGTGAACTCGACAAACTAATTGATTTAGCCGCCCCTCGGGATGACTCTGGGATAGCCCGCGGCGACACGTCTCGACCTGCACGCACAACTCATGAACGCGAACGATACGAAAGCGAGTTTCGCCCGGAACGAGAGTATCGCCCAGAAGTGGAGCGACCTTACCCAAGCGATCGAGATCGATACGATCATCGTCACTCAGAGTACCACAAGCCCAAAAAAAGAGAGTCCTGGCTCGGTGAGCTTTTCGACTGGGATTGATTGCGCTGCGATAGCCCCGGCTCGTGTCAAGGGAAAGTCGATTAAACGCAGAGGTTGGGAGATCGCAGAGCGACACCAATGAAATCAACTCTGCGTTCTCTGTGTCTCTGCGTTTCCTTTCTTTCTCTTCAACAAGACGATCAGCTCTCGCAACGCTCTGACTTTGCAAGTACGCGGAGTTACTTGTTCCTGCTTGCTTATTCAAAGCAAAACAAAACCGAGATATGGCAGAAATATCGAACGCAGAAAAATGGTATGCATATCTTTCTGCGTTCGATTTTTCTGCCCTTAGAATTGGGTAGTTTACACCCCTTCAATCGATTCGCAGAAGCGGCCGATTACTTCGCCTTGGCGAAACACTCTCTTGCCATCTTTTGGCCCGGCTGAAAGGACAAACTATGCGATACCGCATCCTCACGCATGATGTCGGGCGAGCCCGCCCCGCGACTGCGTCCAAAGTACTTCTTAAAGTTCCATACCAAATCACACCACATTCCGTCTGCGATTCCTAGCTTGCTCAAGATCGCAGTGGCTGATTGTGTCGAAGGAGCCTCGACATCCGCTTTGATCTTACCGCGCTTGTCCGATCGCCCTTGCTTGCCGGTAAACACCAGCAATTGAAAGTAATCGTCTAAGCTCATGTTAAGGAACCCTTTGTCGCTCGCTCGGTAACCAGTCTTGCTGGCCATAGGGCCTTGCTGTTTAGAACCGATCGTCAGCGGTGCTAACCACGCATCACGAAGAACCTTAGGTCCTTTGCGTTTAAGAGCTTTCTTTCGCCGGTCAGCTAATTCCTCTGGCGTACTGTTCTTGCGGATCTCCGCTGCTTCTTTAATGCTAATCGCCTGCATGGCAACAGCCGATGATTCGATCGTTTTCCCTTGGGAAGCTTTCAAGCGATCATAAGCAGACGTAAACAGAGAATCCTCTATCGATTCCGCCATGGCGGCTCGAATGGGATTCAAATCCACATACATACAACAAGCCAGCAAGCCTGCTTCATCGAGAAGTCGCTGGGCTTTGAAGCGTCCTTCCCAAAACGCCCCCGTACATTTTTCTTCTGAATTCGCACGCCGAGCAATCGGCTCCGAGACAGCCCTCATAAACCAAGAGATATCAGACAGCCTGGATCGAATCGCTTCTAGTTTTTCCGAATCATTGGCCAGGGAATCGACATCCGCTTGAGTGGGATTCCCGAGCTGTTCTTCGATACGTTTCCCAGGAAAAATCTGAAGCCACCGCAAGGCGACTTCCTTATCCGGCCACGTTTTCACAACATCGGGACGATTGCGAATCACGACGTGCAAGTGATTAGAAAGAATCGCATAGGTCAGCACATCAATCGCAAAGACAGAGGCGAGTTTCTCAAGTCGTTGTCGAATCCATTCGCGGCGATAGGTGTAATCTTTCCCGGTTTCGTCATCCAAGCCCGCCAAGAACATCCGCCGCACACAGCGTTGCACGACATGGCAAATAGAAACCTCATGGGGCAAAAACAGTTCGGATCTCAGCGGTCTAGGCATAAAAAAATCTCCTCATTCGAATTGTACCCGCTCCGCTCCTTTTGTAAAGTGGGTGGCACTGTTTGTCGTTGCACGACATGGCAAATAGAAACCTCATGAGGCAAAAATAGTTCAGATCTCAGCGGTCTAGGCATTTCAAACTCTCCGTCCTCGCATTCTACCAGCTCCGCCCTTCTTGTAAA
>Ga0315899_10000443_pt1 | contig 50046 bp, 45 predicted proteins | sample LakEriMetagenome_2_FD_203518 | JGI IMG/M metagenome (GOLD analysis project Ga0315899, IMG submission 203518) | Freshwater fungal communities from buoy surface, Lake Erie, Ohio, United States - Buoy 4 MA112 | ecosystem: Environmental > Aquatic > Freshwater > Lake | place: USA: Lake Erie, Ohio...
TGGTGATTGGAATGGTGGATTCTTTTTTTGAACAGCATAAACAGGCGCGTGGTTTTTTATTTGACGGATTTCCTCGTACTGCTGCGCAGGCGGAAGCATTAGATAAATTATTAGCAAGTAAGCAAACCTCTATTACATCAGTAATTGCCCTGGAGGTAAGTGAGGAAGAATTGGTGAAGCGATTACTCAACCGTGGAAAAACTTCTGGTCGCAGTGACGATTCTGATGAGGCTGTTATTCGTAAACGTTTTGCAGTGTATTTGGCAGAGACAAGTCCTGTTGCAGCGCACTATAAAAATGTAGAAAAATTTGAAGCCATTCCTGGTGAGGGAACAGTCGATGAAATCTTTCAATCGCTGTGTTCCATCATTGATGCTAAAATTTAATGGCTACTCGCTCTGTTTAAAATTTCGCGTTCTTCCGTGCTAAGCGAGCTCATTCCCTTTGCATTAATCTTATCAAGAATTGCATCAATGCGGTCTTGTGTTAAATGAGGTGTTCTTTTGAAGGGTCTGCGTGTTGCTTTATAAAATAATTGTTCTTTAAGGGGGAGTTTGATTTTTTTAGGTCGGTTGGGATTAAATAGCTGACCAGCCCAGTCAAATAAGTTGCTCATCCATGCACTGGTATCAATTCCTCTTCCAATTAAGCGCATAAAAATAAATCCTGTTAATCCTCCTGCTAGCAGCGGTAAATAACTAAGGGGTTGATCTAATGGTCGAGTGGCAAGCGTGATCAGGATGTACAAACTGCTTAATACCCATAATGGAAAACCACCCAGCAGATCCGGCATAATTCTATATTGGGGGGTAAGTAGGGTAGTAGCCACTGCAATGGCCATGACAGCGGCTGTGGACCCCATATAGCCGCCTGTGTTAGCAGCAGTGGGAAAAAAGAGTGATGCCACCACATAGGCGAGTCCTCCTGCCCATGCTCCATAGAGATAGAGGGGAATGATTTTTCGATTGCCACTGAGGTCTTGAAAAATAAATCCAAAGGCCCATAGCCAAAGCATATTACCTATGACCATCCAAATGCCCAGGTTGGCAAAGGGGAATGTAAAAACGGTCCACCAATGTGTGAGCACATCTGTTGGAGAAGCCGGTAAGAGAAACCAGGGAAGAATGGTGGTGCGAAAGGTTGCTTCCAGCACCGCTCTATCTTGATAAAAGAAAAAGAAATAGGCTTTACATAGCGAAAGCGTAATAAATACAATCAGGTTGGCCGCTACCAGTTTAATCAATGCATTGTTTGCATCTCCCAGTGTTAATCTTCGGCTTGAGGAGTAGTTCATACGATCAATACAACGAACGACGGTTGGTTTTGTTCCAAAAATAGACAATCAAAAATCCGGTAAGGGCTCCACCCAGGTGGGCAAAATGGGCAATATTGTCTCCGGTTATAGAAGTAACACCACCAAACAGATCAATGGCGGCTAATCCCAGCATAGCCCATTTGGCTTTAACCGGTACCGGGATGAACATAATATATAATTCGGTGTTGGGAAATAAAAAGGCAAAAGCCGCCATCACACCCATCACAGCACCACTGGCGCCCAAGGCTGGAGAGATGGCGCCAATATTGTCTTGAATGGCTTTGTAATCATTAACCTGAAAAAAAGAGAGCAACTCTTGACAACGAAAATATTGCATACCCAGATGTAAAGCGGCTGCCCCTAATCCACAGGCCAGATAGAAAAATAAAAAACGCTCTCCGCCCCAAACATTTTCCAGCACACGACCAAACATCCAAAGCGTGAACATATTGAAAAGGATATGGAAAAAAGTACTGGGCGAATGGGAGAACATGTGGGTTACAATCTGATAAGGCTTGAATTGTTGTCCAGCTTCAAGGGCGCCCGACTCAACTAATAATTTATGTAGTTGATCAGGCATGATCGGCCATAGCATAAACCACTCTGTAATGGGAAAGCGATTGGACAGGGTCAATTGCGCAATAAAAACCAGGACATTGATAATGATCAGGTTTTTTACAATGGGGGGAAAGCCGTCGGGTCTCGTGAATCGAAAGTCACTCATGTTGCAAAAGTACGCGAATCGTTTTATCGTCTTTTTAATTGTACAATATTCTCAATATGATGGGTATGCGGGAACATATCCACGGGTTGCACTTTTGTTACCTGGTAATGGGTATCCAATAACTGTAAGTCTCGTGCTTGAGTAGCAGGATTACAACTCACATAAACTACAGTCGGGGCATTTATTTCAATCAGTTTCTCAATTAATTTAGGGTGCATACCTGCACGTGGCGGATCGGTGACTACCACATCGGCCTGCCCCTGTGTTGCAAAAAAATCACTGGTGCAGATATCAATTACATCACCTGCAAAAAAAGAAGTGTTATTCAAATTATTTAATTGTGCATTCTCACGTGCATCGTCAATGGCTGCGGCTACCTGTTCTACTCCAATAATTTTTTTGGCTCCCGGGCTCATAAAAATTCCAATACTACCTGTTCCGCAATAGAGGTCATACAAGGTTTCTTGACCAGTTAATCCCGCTGCTTCCTCTGTTAGTTGATATAATTTTTCTGCCTGGCGTGTATTGGTTTGAAAAAATGAGCGCGGCCCAATCTTGAAACGAAATTTTTTCTGGTAACGCGTATTGAAAAGTTCCTCCTCTATAAACCCTTGTCCTGTGAAAGCAATAGGCTCTAGGTCAAAAATGCTATCGTTCCATTTGAGATTAACAGTATATAAAAGTGTAGTAATGGAAGGGAACTCTTTTTGTAAAGCTTCCATTAATGGAAGAATGAGAGCTGGATTATTTTCACCCACAATCAAGTTGACCATTATTTGCCCTGTTTCGCAAATTCGAATCTGCAGGTTACGCAAAAAGCCAGTATGTAAACGATAATCATAAAAGCTTAGTTGGCGCTCGAGTGCATAGGATTTAATGAACAGACGAATTTGATTGGTGGGTTCAGCTTGCAAGTGACAGGTAGTAATATCTACCACCTTATCAAAAAAACCGCGTGCGTGAAAACCTGCCACATTGGTAGTGGCAGAAATATCAGGATTACTTAATTCACTGGGTAATAAAAAACGTTTATTGCTAAAGGTGTACTCAATTTTATTACGATACTGAAAAATAGACTGACTTCCGACAATAGGATCCAGCGTTGGTAACTCAATTTTCCCGATTCGTTTTAAGGTTTGTTCTACTTGCTGTTGCTTGTAACGCAACTGCCAATCGTAAGGCAATTCCTGCCATTGACAACCACCGCACACACCCATATGAGCACAACGGGCGGCAATTCGGTGGGGGGCATATTCGTGAAAATGGATTACTGAGCCTTCTGCCCAGTCTTTCTTGCTCTTGTGAATTCTAACATCCACGCGGTCCCCGGGAAGGGCGCCTTCAATAAAAATAACCTTACCATCAATCCGGGCCAGCGATTTTCCCTCGGCAGCATAGTCCTCCACCAATACCTGGTTAATGATCTTTGGTTTTTTTGCTCGCCTCATTTGACAAAGATAACGGCGCTGTCCTCTTGATTTTTAATAACTTTATCGTCCACTATGCGTATGAAAAACTGGTTAACCATTTGTTTTTGTTTGCTGGGCTTTTACGGACTGGCACAAACGGGATATGAGATTAAAGTAACATTTAAGCCCTACAAAAATCAATACATCTACCTGGGACATTATTTTGGTAAAACCTATCCGATTATTGACTCCGTTAAACTGGATAATAATAGTACCGGAACTTTCAAAGGTAGTAAGCCATTACAAGGCGGTATTTATTTGGTGGGTTATCCCAACCGCTCTGGTTTTTTTGAGATCTTACTTGACAAGCAACAATTTTTTTCGGTAGTAGCAGATTCTGCAACGGCGCCTGCCGGTATTCAGTTTATTGGTTCGACAGATAATGATTTATTTAATGCCTATCAGCGTAGCGTGGGAGAGAAAGGGGCACAAATCAACATAGTTCGGGAATCATTGAAGAGCGCAACCACTACAGACTCTGTTCGTATTAATCAAGAATTGGTTCGCCTTGACCAGGAGTTACGTGTCTACAGAGAAAAAATGATTACCGAGCATCCTAATACCATACTCAGTGCTTTATTGCTTGCTATGAAAGAGCCGATATTACCAGCTAATTTGCAAAAGCCCGCTACACGTGAAGATTCTGTTGCGGCTTTTCGCTACTATAAAGAGCATTACTGGGAAGGGGTTAATTTTTGGGATGGCCGATTAGCCTACACTACTTTTTTTGAAGACAAAGTAGATCGTTATTTTAATCAACTAGTAGCGCCTCACCCTGATTCGGTGAACAAAGAGATGGATTACATGCTGAGTTTTGCAAAGGCCAATGCTGAGATGGAGCGCTTCTTGTTACTCCGTTTTGTCAATCGTTATTATTCACAACGGTATATGTGGGAGGATGCTGTATTTGTTCATCTCTATGAAAAATACTTTGCCACTAATCCACCTTCCTGGCTCAGTGAACAAGGTAAGAAAACGATTACCGATCGTGCGTATAGTTTGATGGCGAATATTTTTGGAAGTCCGGCTACTGAAATACAGCTTCCAGATTCCACCGGAAAATCTATTTCACTTTATGGCTTGAAAAAAGAATATACGCTAGTAATATTCTGGGATCCTCTTTGCGGACATTGTAAGGAAACCTTACCTAAAATTGATTCTGTGTATCAATTACGCTGGAAGTCCCAGGGCTTGGGTGTCTATGCCGTTGCCAAAGAAAATGAAGGAACTCGTAAAGACTGGTTAAGCTTTATTCGTGATAAAAATTTGGGTCACTGGAGTCATGTCTATTACTCTAAGGAAGCTGAGAAAGAGCGTGTCAGTAATAATGTGCCGGGGTATTCTCAACTATACGATGTACAATCTTTCCCCACGCTTTATCTGCTGGATAAAGACAAACGAATTGTTGCTAAAAAGCTATCGTTTGAACAAATCGATGAAATTTTACAGCTAAAGCTGAAAGAAAAAAAATAGCCGCTTAAATATCTTTTACCACATCCGCTACTAGCTGGGGACGACCCAAGGTGTAGTAGTGTAATACGGGCACGCCAGCCTTTTTCAATTCCCGCGATTGCATCAGTAACCATTCGCGTCCTACTTTCTCCACATCCAAATCTGTCTTGCATCGCAACACTTCATTGGACAATTCAGTAGGTAGGTCAATATGGAAGGTTTTGGGAAGAATAGTTAGTTGCTTTTTGGTATAGATTGGCTTGAGACCTGGAATAATTGGTACAGTAATACCTATATCGCGGCAATCTTTTACAAAGGCATGGTACTTGGCATTGTCAAAAAACATCTGTGTAATGATATAGTCTGCACCTGTATCTACTTTTTGTTTCAGGTGTAGTAAATCAGTTTCTTTATTGGGTGCTTCAAAATGTTTTTCAGGGTAACCGGCTACTCCAATACAGAATTTAGTTTTTTGGGTATCTCTTAATTCTTCTTCCAAATAAATACCATCGTTGAGTGATACTACCTGACGAAGCAGATCCACCGCATATTTATGTCCACCTGGCTCTGGTTCAAATGCACTTTCATTTTTTGCAGCATCGCCTCGTAATACCAACACGTTATCGATACCTAAGTAATTTAAATTGATCAGCGCGTCCTCGGTATCATTGACACTAAATCCTCCACAAATCAAATGGGGTACGGTGTCCACATTGTACTTGTTCATGATGGCCGCACAAATGCTTTCAGTGCCGGGCCGTTTACGTACTACTACTTTTTCAAAATTTCCATCTGCCTTTTTCTTGAACACATGCTCACTACGGTGGTAGGTAACATTGATAAAAGAAGGGTTGAAAACCATCAAAGGATCCAGATGCTTGTACAATGCTTCGATACCCTTGCCTTTCAACGGGGGTAATACTTCAAAGGAAATAAGCGTATCCTTGGCCTGGTTAATGTGATCGATGACTTTCATAGGTACGTAATGTGCAAACTTACATACTTTTGTTCTATGCAGTTGAAGATACGCACCGAAAACCTCATGAAACAGTATGGTACACGAACAGTCGTTAACCAGGTTTCTTTTGAGGTAGGACAGGGTGAAATTGTAGGTTTGTTAGGTCCCAATGGGGCTGGTAAAACCACGTCCTTTTATCAAGTAGTCGGTTTAATCAAACCTGATGCTGGTAAAGTGTTTATCAATGAACAGGATATTACGGCACTACCCATGTACAAAAGGGCTCAAATGGGAATTGGATATTTGCCCCAGGAGGCCTCTGTATTTAGAAAGCTTACCGTAGAGGATAATATTTCAGCGGTCCTCGAAATGACTAAACTGAGTAAGGCTGAGCAAAAGGATAAACTCGAATCCTTATTACAGGAGTTTAGGTTGGGGCATGTGCGAAAAAGTAATGGAGATGTATTGAGCGGTGGAGAAAGACGTCGCACAGAAATTGCAAGAGCATTGGCTGTAGATCCTAAGTTCATTCTATTGGATGAACCCTTTGCGGGTATTGACCCCATTGCGGTAGAGGATATCCAGGCCATTGTTGCAAAATTGAAGTTTAAGAATATTGGAATCCTGATTACTGACCATAATGTAACCGAGACCTTGTCTATTTGTGATCGCGCTTACCTGTTGATCGAAGGCCGTATTTTTAAACATGGTACTGCCGAAGAATTGGCTGCGGATGAACAGGTTCGTAAGCTATACCTCGGTCGAAACTTTGAATTAAAAAGAAAAGATTGGTTGCACGAAGAAGCGGCACAGTCTTCTTTATCGACTAATTGATTTCTTTTTTGCAACACATGGATTACCGTCAACTTCCAAAAATTGAATTGCATCTCCATCTGGATTGCAGCCTTAGTTATGAGGTAGTGCAGCAATTGGATCCAACGGTAACGCGTTCGCAATTTGAAAATGAATTTATTGCGCCACTTCCAGCCATTGACTTGGTTGAATACATCAATCGTTCTTCCCGCGGCTATCTATTGATGCAAACCACTGCTCAACTTCGATTGGTTACCTTGGATGTTTTGCGTCAATTGGAGGCGGATGGAGTTATTTATGCTGAGCTTCGTTTTGCTCCTCTATTGCATACAAGACAAGGTCTCACACCAACTCAAGTAGTGAAAGCTGTACAAGATGCATTGGCAGAGGCGGCCAGTTTGTACCGAGTTATCCCGCGTTTGATTCTTTGTACGCTACGGCATTACACGGAAGCGGAGAGTATGGAAACTGTTCAGTTGGTAGAAACTTTTATCCCGCAGGGTTGGGTGGTAGGCTTTGATATAGCCGGTGATGAAGCGGGTTATCCGGTTGCTCCACACCAACAGGCATTTGATTACGCGCATGCGCATGCTATCCCGGTTACGGCTCATGCCGGTGAGGCTTGTGGTCCTTCAAGCGTTCAGGAAGTATTGAAGCATTTCAGGCCTTCCAGAATTGGACATGGTGTTCGTTCAACTGAGGATACTCAATTACTGGATCAACTTAAAAAACAACGAATTCATTTGGAGGTTTGCCCTAGTAGCAACTTACGTACCAATATCTATCCTTCCTATGCCGATCATGTGATTGATCAGTTATATCGAAAAGGATTATCCGTTAGTGTAAATACCGATGCCCGGACCGTTACACCTGTAACATTAAGTGAGGAATATCAACAGTTGGCAGAAACCTTCGGTTGGACCCTAGCGGATTTTTTGCATTGTAATTTACAAGCCCTGGATTATTCTTTTGCCCCCGCCTTAGTCAAGGATTCTTTACGGCCAATTATACAATTGGCGTATAGCTGACCGATTTTGGTTAATTTTCCTTATTAATGAATTTGCTTTCACCCGCCATATCCTCATTGGCCAGGATGCGTTCTTGGCGTATTCATGCATGGCGAGATAACCCGTTAAATGCACAGCGAGAGGTATTACAGGATTTGGTTACTTCAGCTCAATACACTGAGTTTGGTCGTCGCTTTAATTTTGGATCGCTCTTTAATGTTCGTTCTTTCAAAGAAGCAGTACCCATTCACACCTATGAAGATCTTAAGCCCTACATTGATCGGATTGTAGCGGGTGAACAAAATATTTTATGGAATACACCTATCAATTGGTTCGCCAAAAGCAGCGGAACTACCAGTGATAAGAGTAAGTTTATTCCAGTCAGTGAAGAAGCCTTACAGGAAGGACATTTTAAAGCTTCCAAAGATGTTCTCACCCTTTATTATTGCCATCGTCCTGATTCTGCTCTGTTAACAGGTAAAGGACTGATCATTGGAGGAAGTCATACATTGAGTCCACTTAACCCAGAAGCACAGGTAGGGGATTTAAGTGCCGTATTGCTACAGAATTCTCCTTTCTGGGGACATTGGCTTCGAACACCAGATTTGCAAATAGCACTGATGGACGAATGGGAGTCAAAAATTGAGAAACTGGCACAGCAAACTATTTTGGAGAATGTTACCTCTATATCTGGCGTACCTACTTGGACCATGGTATTGTTCAGACGAATTCTTGAGCTAACTGGAAAATCAACCATAGCAGAAGTGTGGCCTTCGCTTGAATTATACTTACACGGAGGCGTTTCATTTGCGCCTTACCGCCAACAGTTCTCTGCCTTGTTGGGAAAAGAAGTTACTTACCTGAATATGTACAATGCCAGTGAAGGATTTTTTGCAGCACAGGATGATCCTTCTCAAGAGGGCATGTTATTGTTTACTGACCATGGAATTTTTATGGAGTTTATGCCGGTTAGTGAATATGGTTCTTCCAATCCCCGCACTATTGGATTGCAGGATGTGGAGCTTGGGCAGCGGTATGCGTTGGTGATAAGTACCAACTCGGGTCTATGGCGTTATTTAATAGGGGATACTATTGAATTTGTTTCTTTAAATCCTTTTCGAATTAATGTAGCAGGTCGGTTAAAGCATTATATCAATGCGTTTGGGGAAGAAGTGATTGTCGATAATACAGATAAAGCCATTGCGGCTGCTTGTACCAAAACGGGAGCCACCGTAGTTGATTATACAGCTGCTCCGGTTTATTTTGAGGCGAACGCCAATGGAGCCCATGAATGGTTGGTTGAATTTGAAAAGCCTCCTTCTTCCTTGGAACTTTTTGCAGCGGTGCTTGATGAGGCCTTACAAGAAGTAAACAGTGATTACGAAGCAAAACGATATCGAAGTATTGCATTGCGCGAACCGCTGGTTCGTCAAGTAAAGAACGGAACCTTTGCCGCCTGGCTTAAGTTAAAAGGCAAATTGGGCGGGCAACACAAGGTGCCCCGCTTAAGCAATGACCGAATTGTGTTGGAGGAAATCTTACAACTGAATAACCCTACTTTTGTGACACCTTAATTTTTAAGTATGAAACTACTCGAGAATAAAGTGGCTATCATCACGGGAGCCGCACGTGGAATCGGCGAAGGCATCGCTTTACTATTTGCAGAACATGGTGCTAATATTGCTTTTACCTACGTTAGTGAAGGAAGTGCAGAAAAAGCAAAGCAATTGGAAACTCGTTTGCAAGGAATGGGCGTAAAGGCAAAAGCCTGGAAGAGCAATGCAGGCGATGCGGCGCAATGCGAACAATTTGTGAGTGAGGTGTTGCAAGAATTTGGCACCATCGATATTTGTGTGAACAACGCAGGGATCTCAAAAGATAATTTATTGATGCGTCTTACGCCTGAGCAATGGAATGAGGTGATTCAGGTTAATCTGAACAGTGTTTTTTATATGACCAAGCAAGTAATCAGACCGATGATGAAAGCTCGTACGGGGTCTATCATCAATATGAGTTCTGTTATTGGGGAAATGGGTAATGCGGGTCAAAGCAGTTATGCAGCTAGTAAAGCGGGTATCATTGGTTTTACTAAGTCTGTCGCTAAAGAGTTGGGTAGTCGGAATATTCGTTGTAATGCCATTGCTCCCGGATTTGTCGAGACAGATATGACTAGTTATTTGAAGGAAGGTGAGGCTGGCGAAAAATATAAAGCAGGTATCCCGCTGGGTCGATTCGCAACTGCACGCGATATTGCTAATGTAACCTTGTTCTTAGCAAGTGATCTTTCCTCTTATGTAACAGGGCAAACCCTAAGCGCCTGTGGAGGCTTGAATATTTAGTTTTGAATTTTAGTTCCTCGTCTTATTAAATAATCATGCCAAAGAATCATGGCTGCAATCGTGCGGTAAGGACGCCAAGGTTCTGCTATAGCTAACATTTTTTCCTTGGAAATATCGGGGCTTAATTTTTTTGTGTGTTTCAAGCTGTTGACCAGGGCAATATCTCCCAAGGGAAATAAATCGGTGCGTCTGAGTGCATGCATGAGGTATACATCAATGGTCCAGTTACCAATCCCTTTTAATTGTATCAGCTGTTCCCGCACAATTTCGTCGGGAAGCTCTTCCATTTTTTTTAATCGAATTTTTTTGGACTGCACGGCTTCAGCCAGTCCACGTGCATAGGTAATTTTTTGTCTCGTGAAATAACAGTCTCTTAGTTCCTGGTCTGTTAGTGCCAAAATTTTTGCAGGGGTTACTAATCCAATCTTATTCTTGAGTCGATTGAAAGCTGCGTAGGCTGCTGCCAGCGAAACCTGTTGCTCTAAAATGGTCAGCACTAGTGTTTGAAATGTATTAGGGCGAATCCATGGTGTTGGGCAACCATGTGCACGAATGATTTGACGAAGGTGCTTATCTCTTTTTGCAAGAATTTCGCAATACCCCTGAAAATTATTAGTATCAAATTGAAGCAGCTCGCTCATCGCTTTTTGAATGATTCAATTGCTTTTCGACTAGCCTCACTCAATATTAATTTTCCGCTGATGGCGGCACGTTCAATTAAAAGTTGATCCCAATGATCTGTGCCACTCCAGAAAACTGTTTTTAGGGCACGCAAGGCTTCTTGGCTGCTATTTAATAACTGGGTTACCAAGCGATTGATACCTTCGTCCAATCCTATTGTATCCGCATATAGCTCTGCAAATAGTCCTCGCTCATGGGCCCAGTTGGCACTACGCCATCCGGTTGCATCCAATGCTAATTGTGAAAAAGCGGAAAGTCCAATTTTTCTTTCTACCGCCGGTCCTACTACAAAGGGTCCAATGCCAACGGCTAGTTCGCTCAATTTCACAGCCGCCTCTTCGGTGGCTAGGGCATAGTCTACTGCTGCGGCCAGTCCTACACCACCTCCCACACATTTTCCGTGAATGCGGCCTACAATAATTTTACCACAAGTGCGCATCGCATTGATTACCTCCGCAAATCCACTGAAAAATTGCAATCCTTCCTGTTCGTTTTTCAATTGTGATAATTCATCAAAAGAGGCGCCGGCACAAAATGCTTTTTGTCCCTGACTGCGTAAAAGAATTAACCGACAGTCAGTATTTTTTCCTGCGTCCCGAATGGCTGCTGCTAATTCTTGCAATAGTGCGCCTGGCAAGGAGTTGCTTTGTGGATGAAAAAATTCAATACTGCAAAGTCCATGCTGTACACTCGATTTAACATAAGCCTTTTCCATAAAACTGTTTATGCGTTTTGTTCTTTTTTAGCCACCATGGTCAGAATAGTAGCAATACCTGTGATCTCGTTGGTTTCATCCAAAATTTCTACTAACCATTTTACAATTCCTTTATCAATTTCATCTCCTCGCTTCGCATCGGCTGGATCTTCCACTACACGTTTGTCTTGTAATAATTTTTCTTTACAGGTAAAACGAATTTTAATTTCGCTCCCTGGATAAACGGGTTTGGTAAATCGTAGTTCGTCGATTCCATAATTCAGCAGCACGGGGTTTTTTTCGTAGCTGTCTACAAATAATCCGGCAGCCAAACTCATGATCAGATAGCCATGTGCTACTTGTTTTTCAAACATGGTTCCTGAAAAATCAGTTTCACGGATGTGCGCATAGAAATGATCGCCGCTTAAATCTGCGAAGCGATCAATATCTTCTGCAGTGATAGTTCTGGATTCAGTGAGCAGCTGATCCCCAATCTGTAGTTCCTCAAAGTGTTTTTTAAAGGGATGTTTACCTGGATCTTTTCCTTGTGCGTGCGGCTGATAAACGTTGGTGATGGCCGTAATCATGGTTGGAGAACCTTGTATGGCCGTTCGTTGTAAATAATGTTTTACTCCTCGGATTCCTCCCATTTCTTCTCCACCTCCTGCTCTACCGGGACCACCGTGCACCAATAAGGGTAGGGGAGAACCATGACCAGTACTTTCCTTGGCGCAATCTCTATTTAAAATAAGAATGCGCCCATGATGAGAAGCTGTTCCTAGTACATATTTTTTTGCTTCTGCTTCCTGATTGGTTACAATAGTGGTTACCAAACTGCCCTTCCCCATTTTACTGAGTGTGATAGCCTCCTCAATTCCTTTGTAGGGCATCAGCGTACTGACAGGCCCAAAGGCCTCAATTTCATGAACGGCAGTTTGTGAAAAAGGCTGTGTGTTCAATAGCAATAAGGGAGAAATAAAAGCACCCTTTTTCCAATCTGCATCTACCACTTCTACACTATCGAGTGATCCGTAAATTAATTGCGAACTGGCTAATAATTTTTTTACTTGTCCTAATACCTCCTCGCGTTGCGTTTGTCCAGCTAGGCTTCCCATTCGCACTTTTTCATGGAGTGGAGAGCCTATGATTGTTTGCGCCAGTGCTTTTCGGAGTGCTTCTGCCATGGCTTCTAGGTATTGCTCGGGAACAAAAATTCGTCGTACGCCTGTGCAACGCTGACCGGCTTTTAGCGTCATCTCTTTTCGTACTTCTTTTATAAACAAGTCCCACTCCGGATCGCCGGGTTGTACAGATTCACCCAAGACTATGCAGTTGAGACTATCGGCCTCCATAGTAAATGGAACATTATTTGCTAAGATCGCAGGCGTTTTCTTAAGTAGGGCTCCGGTGTGTGCACTTCCGGTGAAGGTTACAATATCTTGGCTATCTGTCCAATCAAGTAAGTTGCCTGCACTGCCACAGATTAACTGTAGCGAGCCAACAGGAAAGAGCTTACTGGCTATAATCTCTTTGAATACAGCCTCGGTTAAATAAGAAGTGACCGTAGCTGGCTTTACAATAGCGGGTACTCCTGCCAGCAAGTTGACTGCAATTTTTTCAAGCATTCCCCAAACTGGAAAATTGAAGGCATTAATGTGAATAGCTACTCCTTCTTTGGGAACCAATAAATGTGTTCCCATAAAAGTATTTTGCTTGCTGAGATTGTGTGATTCTCCATCAATACAAAAAGATTCATTGGGAAAACGTTTCCGCAGCGACGCATTGGCAAATAAATTTCCAATTCCCCCTTCGATATCTACCCAGCTATCGGCTTTGGTAGCGCCAGTTCTATAACTCAATGCATAAAACTCGGGTAACTTTTTTTGTAAATGAAGTGCCAATGCTTTAAGACGAAGGCCCCTTTCGTGAAAAGTAAGGGAACGTAAGGCAGGATTACCGGTATTGCGGGCAAATTCGATCATCGATTTGAAATCAATGCCTTTTGTACTGGCTGAAGCAATCGGATCGCCGGTTACTGCATCGGTCAATATCTGTCCGGTTTCAGCACCACGAACCCATTCTCCCCGGATATAATGTTCTAGTTGTTTCATAGGGAAAGCTTGCGTGGCGAAGTTACCGTTTCTGTTCCTGAAATCGCTCTTACCTTTGCAACCTCAATACTATTTTATGAAATCGAATTTACTTGTTTTACTGACCTTCACTGTTGCGTTATGGGGCTGCCAGTCTGCTACTGAAAATCAACATGAGGGTCATACTGGCCATGGGAAAACGAATCTACCTAAAACACCAGCGGACAGCTTGTATACGCAAGTAATGGATATTCATGATCAAGTGATGCCAAAAATGGGTAAGATCCGTGGAGCACAAAAACAGGCACAACAATTCCTGGATTCGCTCAGTGGGCTGCCTGGCCAACAAGCAAGGGCCGTAGCACCCTATAAGCAGGAGTTAGAAACATTAATCAGCGAACTGAATTACGCTGATTTTGCAATGGACAAATGGATGGTTGAATTTAATATAGATTCTGCCAAGGGCAATCAGGAGCTGCGCATTGCTTATCTCCGTTCCGAATTGGATAAGGTTTCTAATGTAAAAAAAGCCATTTTGGGCAGCTTATCTAAGGCCGACAGCCTACTAAAAAAGTAAAGAAATCCATTTTCTTATATTGCAGGAATGGCAAGCCGGCTTCGACTATTCACAAAACGTTTTTTCATCTATCTCAACTGCCTGGTAGTATTCTTATTTCTACTGTCTTGCTTGACCCCTCTTTTACATCCACAACAATGGTGGTGGGTGTCCATGATGGGGCTTAGTTTTCCTGTTTTGTTACTATTGGTAATTGGGTTCTTTTTTGGCTGGCTATTGCTTTTGAAGTTTAAGCTCCTGTTTATTTCGTTGCTTGCGTTGATATTGGGCTATAAGAGCATTGCTGTTTTTATAGGATTTAACGCACCTGTTTCTTTTACTACTCAAAAGCAAACTAGTGCCATCCGAGTGGTCAGCTGGAATGTGGCACGCTTTATAGAATTAGCACGTAATAATAACGCTGGGAGCAACATCCGAAAAAAAATGCTGGCTTTGCTCAAAGAGCAAAAGGCAGATATACTTTGTTTACAGGAATTTCATACTTCTGAGAATCCCGGGTTTTATAACAATATCCGCGCCATCCGTGAGGAGTTGGGTTTTTCTTATCATTATTTTCCTTACGATAAGGATGGGGATAGAAATTATTACAGCTCTGTTATCTTCTCTCGCTTTCCGATTGTCGACAGCGCTTTATTGCGCTATCCCAGGCCCTCACAACCTGAGGTACTAGTGCAAGCGGATATACAAGTAAACAACGATACTATTCGCGTTTTCACTACGCATTTACAATCACAGCGTTTTGATAAGTTAGACTATGCAAGAATGCAAAAAATCAAAAGTCGGGAGGATAGTCTGGTATATCATTCGATTCCCATTGTGGCAAAACTGAAGCGCGGCATTGTAATCCGTAGTATACAGGCAGATATTATTGGAGAGGTACGCAGTAACTCGCCCTACCCGGTGCTTTTCACAGGCGACCTAAATGATGTACCAAATTCCTATACGTATTTTAAAGTGAGGGGGGAATTGCGAGATGCTTTTTTAGAAAAAGGATATGGTCTCGGCCGAACTTTTCGGGGTTTATCGCCCACACTTCGTATTGACTATATTTTTTCTGATTCACGATTTTCCGTGGCGCAGTTTAAGCGAGAGAAGAAAAATTACTCAGATCATTACATGTTGGTAGCAGATTTACAGCTGAATAATCCGTAATGATATTTTGTTCATCTTTGCACCATGCAGTCCCTTCAGATTTATAACTCCCTGACTCGACAAAAAGAAGCATTTGTTCCCTTGGTACCCGGACATGTGGGGATGTACGTGTGCGGACCTACCGTGAGTGGGGAGAGTCATTTGGGACATGCAAGACCTTATGTAACGTTTGATGTAATCTACCGGTATTTACAGCATTTGGGTTATAAAGTCCGTTATGTGCGTAATATCACCGATGCCGGACATTTTGAGGAAGAGGGAAGAGCGGCTACCGATAAGATTGCCGAAAAAGCACAATTGGAAAAACTAGAACCCATGGAGTTGGTACAGAAGTATACCAATCTTTTTCATTGGGCTATGGAGCAGTTTAATACCCTTCCTCCCTCTATTGAGCCAACTGCAACGGGACATATTGTAGAGCAAATTGGAATGATTGAAGAAATCATTAAAGCCGGCTATGCTTATGAGGTCAATGGCTCCGTCTATTTCGATGTAAAAAAATATGCATCTACTCATGAGTATGGTAAGCTAAGTGGACGAGTGATTGACGAACTACTCACTACCACACGCGAACTAGAAGGTCAGGAAGAAAAAAGAGACCGCGCTGATTTTGCTTTATGGAAAGCAGCAGCGCCAGAACATATCATGCGTTGGAAAAGTCCCTGGGGAGTGGGGTATCCAGGTTGGCATATTGAATGCTCCGCTATGGCTACAAAATATCTTGGAGCACAGTTTGACATACATGGCGGGGGTATGGATCTATTATTCCCACACCATGAAAGTGAAATTGCACAAAGCACTATTTGCAACCATCAGGCTCCCGTTCGTTATTGGGTTCACAACAACATGATCACCATCAACGGACGAAAGATGGGTAAGAGTTACAATAATGTAATTAAATTGACGGAACTCTTTAGCGGGCAGCATCCGATTTTGGCAAAAGCCTTTCATCCGATGACCATTCGCTTTTTTATTTTGCAAACACACTATAGTAGTACACTTGATTTTAGTAACGAGGCATTATTAGCCGCTGAAAAAGGATTGAAGCGATTGATGGATGCTGTAGAGGGATTTTATAAAGTTGATCCTGATACAGCGGGTGCTTCAGCAGCAGGCTCTAATGCTGAGCTGGAAGCAAAAGTGAAGGGGCTGCTTGACGAGTTGCCTGTTTTTATGAATGACGATTTTAGTACGGCTCGTATACTCGCTAATTTATTTGAGTTAGTTCCAATTTTAAATGCCATCAAAGATGGAATTACTCCAACTGGTGCTTTATCCGCTTCCACTATCACAAATCTGCAATCAACTTTACGTTTGTGGCTGGAAACAATTTTGGGATTAAAATCCGTTCAAGCCGCTGATCAGGAAAAACTCCAGGGCGTAATGGAATTGCTGATTGATATTCGAAAGGAAGCAAAAGGGAAACGAGATTTTATGACCTCTGATAAAATCCGTGATCGGCTTGCCGCATTAGGCATACAACTCAAGGATGAGAAGGGAGGCGGAATGAGTTGGACACTTGATTAATTTATTTTCTATTCTAACACTGCTGCTTAGTACTTGTTATGCAAAATGAATTTGCTCCATTTGCGCAAGCCAACTTTCTTGTATCCGTGCCCCTAAACCTGGAGTAGTGGGTACTTGGATATGTCCATTAGGAGCGTATTGTATTCCCCCCTCAACTGGATCTTCTCGAAACATTAGGGCTGTATCAAAATCGTAGTGAACAATAGCCGGGCTGCAGCAGGCAAAATGTGCAAAGGCTGTCATGGCTAAGCGGGATTCAATCATAGCCCCAACTTGTAAATGAAGATTTGCTTTTTCGGCTAATGCTACAATCTTGAGTCCAGTAAATATTCCTCCTGCTTTTCCTAATTTGATATTGAAATAATCACAAGCCTTTATTGCAATCAATCTAGCGGCATCATGGTGATTGCCACAGCATTCATCGGCCATGATCGGTATGGGGCTTTGCTCATGAACTTTTGGTAAGTCCATGTATAAGTGTCGGGAGATGGGCTCTTCGCAGTGCTGAATCTCGAAGGGAGCCAGCGCTTGTAAAGTTTCAATTGCTTCTTGCACGGTCCATCCCTGATTAGCATCAATTCGTAAGGGAATTTGCTTCCCAACTGCATCACGAATAGCAGCGATTCTCTTTACATCTTCTTTCCCGTTTTTTCCCAGTTTAATTTTAATAGCGGGGTATCCCTGGTTCTGAATTTTTTTTGCATCCAGCGCCATTTTTTCAGGGGTTCCGATGCTAACCGTGTAGTCAGTATAAATATCTTGTTTGTGTTGACCGCCTAAGAATTTCCAAAGTGGTTGATTAGCGTGTTGTGCTGCAATATCATAAAGCGCCATATCAAATGCACTTTTGATACTGTAATTTCCATAGATAACACTATCCATTGTTTGAATGCCCGCTTCAATTTGCAAAGGGTCTTTGCCGAGTAAAACTTTTGCAAAGTATTGACCTACCTGGTAACAAGTGTCCTGGCTTTCGCCATTGATAGGCATATAGGGACTGCATTCTCCAAAACCAATAAGGCCCGAATCGGTCTCTATTTTAACTACAACATTAAGTGCATCTGTGTCTACACCTAAGGAAGTAATAAAAGGTTCCTTGAGCGGAATCTTTAGTTTATAGAGACCGATTCGAGTGATCCTCATTTAGCAAGTGTCAATTCGTTAATCAAGTGGGGGGCTCCTCCTAATTTATCAATACACCAGAGCACATAACGGATATCCACACAAATCGTACGATTCAAGTCTTTATCGAAGGCCAGCTTATGACTGAGTGCTTCGTAATTTCCGTCAAACGCTAGTCCAATCAGTTCACCTTTATTATTTAATACGGGTGAGCCTGAATTACCCCCTGTAATATCATTGGTGGTAATAAAGCCAATTACCAGGTCTTTGCGAGAAGGGTCCATGTATTGACCAAAATCCTTTTTACGCAATAACTCAACTTGTTTGGTGGGTAGATCAAACTCATAATCGCCCGCTTTATACTTTTCAAGCAAACCACGTGAGGTGGTTACGTAATCGTATTTAACTGCATCGCGAGGCTGATAGCTTTTTACGTTTCCGTAGCTTACTCGCATGGTGAAAGTAGCATCAGGATACATCTTTTTAGCTTTTACTGTGTCCATCTCAATTACGCCTTTGAGATAAATCCTACCAAACTCAGCATTCTTTGCATTGAATTGCTGAGAAAAGATTCCATACTTGGAATTATAGTTAGTGATAAAAGTGCTGGCATAAGCAAACGCCGGATCAGCTTGTAAAGTTGCCGCATCCGGTTTTGCAACAAAAGCGGCCCAACGTGCATCATCAAAAATGAGAGTCTTAGTAAACACATCTGCTGCATAGCGACGGTAAGTTTCATCATCTTCTAGACTACCGTATTGATTTTTTAGGGTAGGGAAGAAGGTGGCAGGATGTTGTTGCTTATCAATTTCCTGGAAATACATTTTAGTTACAGCCCCCAGGATCTTTTGATCAGATACTTTGTTTTCACTTTCTAGAAAAGCTTTTCTTCCTTGATCAGCTGCTTCAATTGCCTTCCTAACATCTGCTGCTGCAGTACCTGGGCGGGTAAGCGCTGCTTCTACTTGTATTAAGGAGCTTGCAAAAGACACCAAGGGGGAACCTAAAATTCCTTCGCGCATGAACATTTGGTGTTTGGCATAAGGTCTCCAGGCATCATAAGCTTTGCCCCAGTCTGTAAATAAATTTTCATAAGCTGGTTTCCCTTTGGCCCATTGGTTAAATTTCTCTTCGTCTTTCTTTTTTTGTCCTACTACATCGTATTTCAATAATTGCTTTGTTTCTCCATCAAAGAATTTCCAATAGTTGGCAATGCTTGCATAGGAGGAAGCCAACTGTAATTTCACAGCTGGATCTTTCTTCATTTCTTCAAACATATACTTCAAACGAACATCTCTTAAGCTAACCAGCGTTGGGTTGTTGATATCAGTCGCCAACCGTATTCCATAGCTGCTTTCATATCGGTTAGTACTTCCAGGATAACCCCAGATCATGGCAAAGTCGCCGTCTTTCAGTGGCTTTAATGAAACGGGTAAATACCATTTTGGTTTAAAGGGAATATTCGCTGCGTTATATTTTGCTGGTTTACCCACTGCATCTGTGTATACACGAAATACAGAAAAGTCTCCTGTGTGACGAGGCCATTCCCAGTTGTCGGTGTCTCCACCAAATTTTCCAACGCTTTCTGGAGGTGTACCTACTAATCTGATATCGGAGTAACGCTGGTATACAAATGCCAGAAACTGATTTCCCTTGAAGAGTGAGCTTACTCTGGTTTCGATACTCTCTGCTGCATTACTCAATCTTTTATTGATTACAGCTAATACGGCCGCTTGTTTTTGTAAACGCTCTGTACCGGTGAGTCCTTGTAAGGAGTCCATTACTTCTTTAGTTACATCGTCAATACGAAGCAGAAATTGTACAGATAGTGAAGTTTGAATTTCCTCGGCTGTAGTTTTTGCATAAAACCCGTCACGCAAATAGTTTTTCTCTACACTGCTGGCGCTGGCGATCGCATCGTAGCCGCAATGGTGGTTGGTAAAAATGAGTCCCTTAGAGCTTACAATTTCTCCCGTGCAACCTCCCCCAAAAATGATGATCGCATCTTTCAGCGAGGGTTTGTTGATTTGATATAATTGTTCTTTGGTCAGTTTAAGACCTTTCTTGACCATATCGTCATACACTTGCTTCCCGAGCAAGAGGGGTAGCCACATTCCTTCGTCAGCTACTGCACGACTTGCCATACTGATTAGCAATACCGCAGCAAAAAATAGTTTTCTCATGGGTTCAAAATTTAGAGGACAAACCTACGAAAAACGAGTTGTTGCTCCTTTGCCATTTATCGATAAATTTGAGCACCAACTGCACTTATGAGAATCAATCGATTGCTTATTATCGGGTTCGCCCTTATTTTTTTTAGTACCTGCCGAAAAAAAGACAGCACTCCACCACCGCCCACTCCTTCTGTTCCGGGTTGTGCAAGTGCGCTAGCACCAGCCAATGGGGCTTTTGTAACCGGTATAAGCGTACAGTTGTCCTGGTCCTCGGTAAGTACAGCTAGCAGTTATGATGTTTATCTTGGCACTACGCCTTCACCTACTACATTAGTCGCTAATGCGGTGGTGGGCACCACACATACTGTCACTATTCCTTCAACTCCTAATGTTACTTATTTCTGGTATGTAGTACCTCGCAATACAACGGGTCCTGCTACAGGGTGTGCACCCACGGCTCGTTCCTTCACTTATATTGTAATCAGCAACCCTGCATCGCTCGGTTATCATGTGGTAGGTTATTTTCCTTACTACAGACCTATTGCGGATGTACCTGATGTGAAATTTAGAATGACTAATGTGGTGGTCTATGCATTTTACCAAGTTAATGCTGCTGGTTCTTTAGTTCCTCCTGGTTCTTCGACAGCAAGTTTATCTGCGGTTGCTGCTAAAGCACGTTCCAATAATGCAAAAATTTTATTGGGGATTAATGATGGTGCTGGAGATGGGAAAACCAATTTTAAAAATATGGCCTCCAGTCCGCAGGGACGTACCAATTTTATTCGTGATATTATGAATGTCGTGCGTACGCAACAATTGGATGGCGTGGACATGGACTGGGAATTTCCCACTACTTCAGATGGAACGGATGTAACCTTTACTGCACTGATGAAGGAGTTGTCAGATTCTTTACACCGCGATGGTCGTTATTATTTATCCTGTGCTATTACTGCAGGAAAATATGCCGGAGGGATTCGAGACGCCGTGCGTAATGAATTATTTCCGGTGGTTGACTTTTTCAATATTATGGCCTATGACGACTTTAGTACCACCACTCCTTATCGTCATCATAGTGATTATGCCTTAGCCAATCTTTGTTTGAATTATTGGATCAATACCCGAGGAATGCCTGCGTCAAAAGCAGTGTTGGGCGTACCTGCTTATGGCAGACCGTCAGGAATTACGCAAACAAACACAGTTCTCTCTTATCGAAATATACTTTCTCAGGGTGGAAATCCACAATTAGATTCTGCTGTGGTGAGTGCGGGTAGTTTTTCTAACTATACTATTTATTACAATGGGCAGTACACGGTGAAACGAAAAGCAAAGTTGGCAAAAGATATTGCAGCGGGTGTGATGTTCTGGGAAAAGTGGCAAGATGCGCCTGATGCTAATTCACTCCTCAAGGCTGCCTGTGATACGGTCGGTAGGAGTTATTGATTCTTTTTTTAGCAACAGATTGGTGTCACAATTATCACCATCACAACAAGGCATAATATTGGTTCCGCATACGGGGCATTGATAGTGGCCATGTACATGCACGGGTTCAACTACATGGGAACAGAAAAAACAGGATTGCTTCATTCGTTGTTAATCGGTTCGTTCAAAAGTGTCCACAACTTATCTTTCAGTGCAGTTAGCCCTTGGTTAGTTACAGACGAAATAAACAAGAGCGGTACCGTTTTGGGCATTTCGTTGGCAATTGCATTTTTGAGTTCTTCGTCCAACATATCCGATTTACTAATTGCAATCAGAAATTCTTTGTGCAACAATTCAGGATTGTATTGTTCCAGTTCATTCACTAAAATATCAAATTCCTTTCGATGGTCTTTACTATCGGCCGGGATTAAAAAAAGTAAGGCGGCATTACGTTCGATATGACGAAGAAAACGATGACCTAAACCACGACCTTCAGCTGCACCTTCAATGATACCCGGTAAATCGGCCATACAAAAACTGCGTCCATCTCGATAATCTACTATACCCAGATTTGGGGTGATGGTAGTAAAAGCATAATCAGCAATCTTTGGTTTTGCCGCTGTAATGACTGACAGTAGTGTTGATTTTCCTGCGTTTGGAAAACCAACCAGACCAACGTCTGCCAATACTTTTAATTCTAATACTTTCCATCCTTCTACTCCTGGCAAACCTGGTTGAGCATGTTCGGGGGCCTGGTTAGTTGGCGTAGCAAAATGTGAATTTCCTAACCCGCCTTTTCCTCCAGATAACCAAATAACCTCCTGACCATCCTCTAAAATTTCTACTTCTTGATTCCCTGTTTCTTCGTCTCTTGCAATTGTGCCTAAGGGTACTTCAATTACAATATCCTTGCCATCGCGTCCGTGACAATTATTGGCACCTCCTTTTTCTCCATCCTCTGCTAATACATTCTTGTAATAGCGCAGGTGTAAAAGTGTCCAAAGATTTCGGTTACCCTTTAAGATAATATGAGCCCCTCTTCCACCATCACCGCCATCGGGTCCTCCCATAGCCGTGAATTTATTACGCATGAAGTGTTTATTGCCGGCACCCCCGTGGCCACTGCGGCAAAAGATTCTGATTTGGTCAACAAAATTGGATTTTTCCACGGATGTAATTTATACCTGGCAAAGATACTCGGATCAGGACTTCTTCTTGGTGCCTAATGTGAGGAGTAATGCGGGTAAAAGAATAAGATTAGTAAGTGTTGCTGTTACCAGTGTTAAAGAAGTTAACCAACCTAATGCCTTGGTGCCCCCAAATTCACTGAAACAGAAAATGACAAACCCGGCAATCAATACCAGTGAGGTATAAATAATACTGATACCGGTACTGTAAATGGTTTGTATAACCGTGCTTCTCACATCGTTTTGATGGTGGGGTAATTCTTGTTTATAGTTTACCAAAAAACGAATGGTTACATCAATGGCTATTCCTAATGCTACACTAAACACCAGAACGGTAGAAGGTTTGAGTGGCACACCCGTCCATCCCATAACACCTGCAGTAATGATCAACGGGATGATATTGGGAATGAGCGAGCATAAGAGGATACGTGCCGAACGAAACAGATATAACATGCAAAGACTAATGAGCAGGAATGCCCAAAAAATACTTTCCTTAAGTCCATTGATAATAAAACGACTTCCTTCTAAAAACGTGACACTGGTTCCAGTTAATTCGATGTGTAACTTTTTTTCCTGCCCCTCATTAAAAATAGAATCAGCTTTTTGCTGAATACTATCTAACAAGCCTGGTAAGCGATAGCTTCCAATATCCGCCATGTTCACGCTGATTCGTGCCTGTTGTTTGTTTTGGTCCATGAAAGAACCCACTAGTTTACCGAGTGAGTTTTTTTGTGCGGTGGTGTCTTTGAAGCTGAGATACTGTGCCAGTGCCGGTAAGTCGTAACTATTTGGAAGTGTATAACTGGCAGGATCGCCTTCAAAGAATGCTTGTCTTGCAAATTTTAATCCTTCTGTAACACTTAACGGACGTGCAATTCCTGGTATAGCGGTAAGATACTTCGACAGTGAATCAATACCTTCCAGATTACGCAGATTACGAGTAACGCCTTGTTTCTTTTTGGTATCGATCACAATTTCTAGTGGCATTACGCCTTTGAAGTGTGTTTCAAAAAATTTGAGATCCGTATAAACTGTATTCGATTTTGGTAAGTCGTCTACAATGAAGGCTTCACTCTTCAGTCTAAATAATCCTGCAATTGCCCCTGCAACACAAACTGCTGTAATCCCATAGATCAGATTCCGATGATTCAGAGACCACTTTTCCATTCTTGCCAACCAACGATTTAATCGTGGATTATCGAGATAGCGAGTATGTCTTGTTTTGGGTGGAGGCAGGTAGCTGAGTATGGCTGGAATAAAGAACAAAGAGATAAAGAACAAAGCCATGATGTTGATCCCAGCTACTAATCCAAATTCTTTTAAGATCTGACTACTAGTTAGGGCGAACACGGCAAATCCAATGGCAGCAGAAACATTACAAAACAGGGTTACAACGCCCATTTTGTCAACCATGGTTACCAGCGCACGATTTTTATCGCCCGTTTGATTCCAGGCAACGTGGAATTTGTTCAGGAAATAAATACAATTTGGGATTCCTATTACTACTACCAAAGGGGGTATCAGGGCCGTTAGTAAACTGATTTTAAATCCAAATAATTCAAGGGTTCCTACACTCCAAATTACACCAATCCCTACCACGGCAATAGATAATAACATGGCACTGACGGATCGGAAAAAAAGTAAAAGGATCAAGGCAGATAACAATACGGAGGCAATCAGGAAAAATTTCATTTCGTCCTGAATCATGATGGCTACTTTACTCCGGATATAGGGCAGTCCACTTAAATGCGTGGTTATCCCTGATTTGCTTTCAAATTTTTTAGTAATGGATTCGATGCTTTGCACTACCGCTACTCGTTTTTTAGAGTTCATCAGATCCTTGTTGATCCGAAGTCCCATGAGGTAGGCATTGGTTTCAGGGTTATATAACAGTCCTTGATAAAAGGGAAGATTACGAAAGCGTAGTACACTGCTATCGATCTTTTCCTGTGAAAAATTTTGTGTGTCAAATAAGGGAACCACTTTCAAACGCTCCGTTACGGAGTCTTTTATTAATTCCACTGCAGCCGGAACTGAAAGAATATCCTCGACGCCGTTTACTTTCTTTAATTCCTCTTGTAATTGAACATAGGATTGAAAAGTGCCTGCCTTAAAAAGCTGATCAGATTGAACTCCTATTACCAGTAAGTTTCCATCCTCCCCAAATTTTTCACGAAAGGCCTGGTAGGACTTGTATTTAGGATTGTCCAGTGGAATAGCACGGGTGAACTCATAACTAAGTTCAACCTTACTTGCCAGATAGCCCATTCCGGCTGTAACCAGTAACAGGATAATCAGGAGAGGGAGTCGATATTTAAGTATCAATTGTCCAAGCCGTTGCCACATAATTGGAAATTTTGTCCCGTGCAAAGAAAAGCAAATTTGATCGGGTTCGATTTAATAGGTTTGCTTTCTGAGAAACATGTCGGCGAAGCTATTTAAAACCAGAGGAATCGTACTTAGAACGGTTAAATATGGGGAAACCTCCCTGATTGTAACTGTTTATACCGAATTATTTGGATTGCAATCCTACTTGGTTAACGGAGTGCGAACTGCAACAGGTCGTAGTAGCGGAAAGGCCAATTTATTTCAGCCATCCGCTTTATTGGATTTAGTGGTATATCATCAGGATGGACGCTCGCTAAATCGTATCCGCGAATTTCAATGGGGGCATTTATATGAACAGATTTTCCAAGATGTTACTAAAAATGCGGTGGCTTTATTTATGGTGGAATTACTCACGCATTGTTTAAAACAGCCCGAGGAAAATCAACCCTTATTCCAGTTTACTGAGGACTGTTTACTTCACTTAGATCAGGCTTCACCGGGGATAACCGCCAACCTATCCTTGTTCTTTGCGCTGCACCTTACTCATTTCTTTGGAGTTTCCCCACGGATTGTCGAAACTCAGGAGGGGGCACTTTATTTTGATTTAATTGATTCGTTGATCACCACTACTCCTCCCTTGCACGAAAACTATTTGGAAGGCAAAATGGCAAGTATTTGTGCTGAATTATTAAAAACAAGACAACCGGAGGAGTTGGAAGAAATAAAGATGAATCAGGAAATGCGTCGTCAACTACTACAAAATATGGAGTATTATTTCTTGAATCACGTGCAAGACTTTCGTCCCTTAAAATCCTTATCTGTTTTGTCGGCTGTTTTGCAATAGATTAGGCAATACGTTTTGAGAGACCTGATTCAAGATTCAATAAAGTAATCCCAGGCTGTTTTCCTTTTGTAAAACTTCCTAATTCATTTTCCCATTGCAGTGCTTGGGCACCAGCTGAGGTAGCCCATTGTAAAATTTTTTCAAGTGGCAGATTCGGAAAATGTTGGCGAAGCGATTGCATCTCTTTGGCAATACTCAATTCCCAATTACTACTATAGCTATCTGTGCCTAACACAATTTCACATCCGTGAGCTTGCAACAATTCTACCGGCGGTACTTTATTCTCGATATACAAGTTTGCATTGATGCAAAGACAATAAACTAATCGGATGTTATTGGCGGCAGCCCAGGTATTAGCCCAGGTTATATCTGCATGAGTCATGCAAGTATTATGTATCAAAAAGATAGTTTGACCCTGATTGAAGTAGGGCAATACGGATTGAATACTGTTCAGGCCCGTCACAGGAAATGGAGAAGTTTCGATTCCAAAAATTTTGAACAAACGCAAATAATCTCCACCACCCGTTTGGTAGAGTTCATTTTCTGCCGGATGTTCTTGGTTGTGAATGGAAATAATTTGTCCAGCCGTATGTTGATTGATTAATTCGAATGTTTTGGGCGAAATACTATAGGGAGCGTGGGGAACTAAGGTAGTTCTGCTTGGTGTGGGGCGTGGCTCCAAGGCTTTTTGCAGGAGTGCTTGTTGTTGTTGATAATGGCTGAAATGAGCAGCAGCATTTTGATCGGTGAAGCTGAGTACTTCCACAAAGTTTTGCCAATAAATTTTACTACTTGCTTTGGTGGCTGCAGTGTCTGCAGTATTTCCAATATCTCCTACCGCTACAATGCCATTCTCCCACATTTCTTTTTCTGCTTCGACAATACAGGCTTGAATGATGGCCGGATCAAATCCTCTTTTTGTTACAACCGAGCAAAGAAATTCTATCAATCCTGTATGCGGAGGAATTACATCCTTCAGATGGCTTAATTCAAGATGGCAGTGACAATTGATTAGCCCAGGCATTAAAATTCCATTCAGGTTTCTAACATCTTCCCCAGCTTCCTCCTCAGGAACAATAGCTTCAATGGTCCCATCCTGTTTTGTAACTAAAACACTATTATCAACAAACTTTGTGCCGTCAAACAGGCGGGAAGCTTTGTATTTGTAAAAGGCCATGGTCCAAATTTATTCTTATTACTTTTGCGCTCCTAATAACTATGCTAGACCGTCTCGAAGCCATAAAAGCCCGTTTTGATCAATTGGGCGTAGCCCTGACCAATCCTGAGATTGTAGGGAACAATAAAAAGTTTGCAGAGACCAGCAAGGAATATCGAAGTCTGGAAAAAATTGTGAACGCCTATCTGTCCTATAAACGAGTATTGGATGATATCGATTTCTACAAAGAGGCTTTAGCGGGATCAGACGAGGAATTACGTGAGTTGGCCAAGGAAGAGGCCCCAGGTTTGGAAACCCGGAAGGAACAACTGGAGGCTGAAATTCGTCAATTACTAATTCCCAAGGATCCTCAGGACGAAAAGAATGCCATTCTTGAAATCAGGGCCGGTACCGGTGGGGACGAAGCCAGTTTATTTGCCGGGGATCTGTTACGCATGTATATGCGTTATTGCGAGCGCAGGGGTTGGAAAACAGCTGTACTAAGTGAAAACGAAGGCACGGTGGGAGGATATAAGGAGGTTCAGCTGGAAGTAGTGGGAGATGATGTATATGGGGTTTTGAAATTTGAAAGTGGCGTACACCGTGTGCAACGAGTTCCAGATACAGAAGCCAGTGGGCGTGTTCATACTTCGGCTGCTACGGTAGCCGTAATGCCCGAGGCGGAGGAAGTCGATTTTGAATTGAATCCAGCTGATGTTAAAATGGAAACAGCTCGAAGCGGAGGAGCTGGGGGGCAGAATGTAAATAAAGTAGAGACTAAGGTAATGTTAACCCATATTCCTACGGGAACGGTAGTGATTTGTCAAACAGAACGTTCACAGTTGGGTAACCGGGAAAAAGCGATGCAGATGCTTCGTACAAAGCTTTATGAAGAACAGGTTCGTAAGCAAGAGGAAGAGATTTCCCGTCATCGTAAAAGCTTGGTTAGCACGGGTGACCGTAGTGCTAAGATTCGAACCTACAACTTTCCGCAGGGCCGCGTTACTGATCATCGGATTGGCCTTACACTTTACAATTTGGATGCAGTTCTTAACGGGGATGTTCAAGAGTTGATCGAGGCATTACAATTTGCTGAGAACGCCGAGAAATTGACCCGTCAGCAATAAGTTTTCTTTTCTTTAACACCGAACCCGCAACCCCCATCGTAAATTCACGTTATAAGAGTGAACGCGATAAATAACGTTCATTTTCTCATAAGCAGTTAGTTTTGGTTGCGACCCCTGTTTCCACAGGGGTCTCTTTTTTTACAGGGGGTCTGCCGTCTGTTTACGGCGAATAAAGGGCAAGGAGGCCAAAAGGGCCAAGCCACATCCAATACCGTCAGCGATCATATCCTTGACATCATAAGATCTTCCGTTTTGCAAATACTCCTGTACAAACTCCATGGCAATTCCATAGAAAAACCAGGTTTGCGCAACTATAATAAAGGATAAAAACTTACTTAGGTAAGAAATTTTTAATTCAGCTACCGCCCAACACCAGAGGGCAACCAGTACAAAAAAAAGTCCGACGTGAACAATCTTATCGGCTTCTAAATCCTTTAAGTATTCCTCAAGACCAAGCGTCTGAATCCAACGCATTAACTTACCTCCTTTCCCATCCGATGGCATCACCAACAGATAGGTGGTCAGGAAGAGCCAGCTGAGGCTCAGCGAAAATGAAATGATCAGTCTTTTCAAAGCGGTAAATTATCCAACTAGGGCTTCGTAACCTGCTGCATCAAGTAAGGCTTCTACATCAGCAGGATTATTCACGGTCATTTTAATCATCCAGCCTTCTCCATAAGGGTCACTATTCACCAGCTCAGGAGCACCACTAAGTGTAGCATTTAATTCATTGATTGTTCCACTAACAGGTAAGAAAAGGTCGGAGACTGTTTTAACAGCTTCAACAGTGCCGAATACAGCGCCTGCCTCCAGATTTTTTCCAATGGTATCTACTTCCACAAATACAATATCGCCTAACTCGCGCTGGGCGTACTCGGTAATACCAATGGTGGCAACATTGCCATCTAGGCTGATCCATTCGTGTTCTTTCGTATAGCGGAGATTAGAGGGGTAACTCATAGGATGATTTTTGGGAGCACAAACCTACTAATAATGCAGGATATCTTTTTAGTGTTTCTTTCGTTTTACCAATTTGGCTTTTATGATGGGCACGTCTTGTAATGGACGGTCTTTGTCCTTGCCCTTGCTGGTGGGAACGGCTGCGATTTTATCAACCACTTCCAATCCTTTTACAATCTCTCCAAAAACGGTGTAGTTCTGGTCCAAGTGGGGCACACCACCCAAGGTGGTATACACTTTTCGCTGGTCAGCAGGAATTTTTCTTTTTAAACGATAGGTCTCAACGGAGTCCAGTCCTGCTTCAGAAAAAACTTTTCCTTGCGTCAAATAAAATTGGCTGGCACTACTGGATTTTTCAGGATTATTATCTCTTGCTGCTGCAATCACTCCTTTTTTATGAAAAAGGGTCGGACGAAATTCTGCTGGCACTACATAATTAGGTCCTCCTTCTCCAAGGGGAGCACCTGGCGCAGCTCCCCGGCTATCCGGATCACCGGACTGGATCATAAAATTTTGTATTACCCGATGAAATAGGATCCCATCGTAGTAATGCATTTTCACCAACTTTAAAAAATTATCCCGGTGCAAGGGAGTGGAATCCGAAAGTCGAACCCAAATATTACCCATTGCCGTTTCTATTAGCACATCTTTTTTTCGATCTCTTTTAGTAACGGTACTGTCTTTTTGCGCTAAGGCATGCAAGACCATTGAGCAAGTGAATACCAGAAGGAGAATGTATCTCATAGTTTAAAATTCATTTTTTTCAAAATACAATAACACATGGTCTTTGATAAAATTTTCCTGCTCTATCATATTCAATGTAGGCAAGGCCTTTAGTTGCTTGAAATGGGGCCATCCGTCCTGGTCTACTTTTTCTAGTTCGTAAAAACCACTTTCTGATAAAAGTTGACAGACTGCAATATGCATCAAGTCTTGCTTTTGTTCTTTGGTGAACTTTTCACGGATATCGCCAAATTCCTGGACGCCAACCAGGAATAAAATAGTCTCGAGATCTGGCTTTTTACCAAACCGTTCCACCATTTTGGTCTCTAATTGCCACCATCTGGATTGTAAGTCGTCGGTTGCCTGCATGGAACAAAGATAAGCAAGGGGTAATCCCAACTGGCTTTGACGTTGAGGCATCAATTATCTTTGCGCAAATTAATTTCATGCTCACGTTACAGCAGATTCGACAAAACCCCGAGGCAGTAAAAGCCGGTCTGCTCAAAAAATATTTTGGGCAACCCGAGCTGGTGGATGTAATAATTGGTCTGGATGACCAGCGGAAAAAACTGCAATTGGAGTCGGATAACCTGCAGGCAAAGATTAATAGTGCCTCCAAGGAAATTGGTCTGTTAATGGGAAAGGGACAGAAAGAGGAGGCGGAGCAAAAAAAACAAGAAGTTGCAAGTTTCAAAGCGGCCTTACAGCCCTTGGCAGAACAATTGGCAACCCGCGAGCAGGAATTACATCAGGAATTAGTGCGTTTACCCAATTTACCTGCAGCGGAGGTTCCTGATGGAAAAATAGCTTCCGATAATGTGGTGGTCCGTGAAGGGGGGGCTAAACCCAATTTGACAGCTGATGCAGTGCCTCATTGGGACTTGATTAAAAAATATCAATTGGTTGATTTTGAAACAGGCGCAAAAATTACAGGAAGCGGGTTCCCTCTTTACAAAGGGAAGGGCGCTAAACTACAACGTGCCCTGGTGCAATATTTTTTAGATTTTAATACGGCTGCCGGGTATACGGAGTACTTGCCTCCTTTGCTGGTGAATGAAGCTTCTGCCTATGGAACAGGTCAGCTTCCTGATAAAGAAGGACAGATGTATCATATGCCATTAGACAATTTGTATTTGATTCCTACTTCTGAAGTTCCCGTTACCAATATTTACCGAGACGAAATTGTTCCATTTGCTTCACTTCCCATTCGAATGACCGCTTTCTCCGCTTGTTTTAGAAGAGAAGCGGGCAGTTTTGGTGCGGACGTACGTGGCTTAAATCGAGTTCATCAATTTGATAAAGTTGAAATTGTACAAATTGTGGATCCCGAAAAAAGTTATGCCGTATTGGAGGAAATGGTGGCGCATGTGGAGCAGTTACTAAAGTCATTGGAATTACCTTACCGTATTCTTCGTTTATGTGGAGGGGATATGAGTTTTGCTTCAGCACTCACCTATGATTTTGAAGTGTTCAGCGCAGCCCAGCAAAAATGGTTGGAAGTAAGCTCGGTTAGCAACTTTGAGTCTTTCCAGGCTAATCGATTAAAACTTCGTTTTAAGGATGAAAAAGGAAAAACACAGTTAGCCCATACCCTCAATGGAAGTTCGCTGGCTTTGCCACGCATCATGGCTTCTTTGTTAGAAAATAATCAGCAGGCAGATGGAATAGTGTTGCCGGCTTGTTTACACGCTTACATGGGGATGAATAAAATTAGCTAAGCTGCTATTTTAGCAAACTGCTTTTCAATACGTCTGTTCATGATGGCAAACCACAGTGGTGGAACTAGCGACAGTAACATCATACCCGGATAACCGGTGGGCATCTGCGGTGCGTTATCGTGATGACGCAACACTTGATATTTACGACTGGCTAAATAGTGATGATCGGAGTGACGGCTGAGTTCAAAAAGCATTAATCGACCAACAACGTGATTACTGTTCCAGGAGTGAGCGGGCATGGCGCGTTCGTATCGTCCATTTTCTAATTGTTCACGTTGTAAGCCATAGTGCTCAATGTAATTAACTGTTTCCAGTAATAAAATGCCTATTAAAGCAGCACCAAGAAAACAAGTCAACACAAAAAATCCAAAGAACCAATAGATTAAAAACAAAAATGCTCCTTGGATCAATTGAAATTGAATCATTTCATTTTTCCAGGAAAAAGCCGTTCCATTTTTTTTACGTGATTCATTATTGGCAATTTCCCAAGCACTGACAAATCCCATGATAATGGTTCTGAAATAAAACAGATATACCCATTCTCCTTTTCGAGCGCTGCTAGGATCTTCGTGCGTAGCCACACGGGTATGGTGTCCTTTGTTGTGTTCAGTAAAAAAGTGCATGTAGAGAGAAGTAAGCAACAGAAATTTTGCAAGTGTTTGTTCATACCTGTTCACTCGATGTCCTAATTCGTGTGCCACATTGATTCCAAAGCTGCCACAAAGAATGCCCATTACGGTAATTCTTCCCACACGATCCCAAGTATCGAGTGTAGGATCTTGCATGGATACGAGAAACATATAGAGCAACGCATATTGTAAAGGCACTACCAGGTGTAAAATCCAATCGTAAAACGAATCCTTTTTCACTAACTCTTCCTCGGCTGTTTCCAAATTAGTGGGGTTAGGCTTAAACACTAACTCCAGTACCGGTACCAGGATCCAAGCTATAATCATATTGATCCAAACCATCCACCCAGTTGTTTGGAAGGAAATACTGGCTCCAATAAAAAAGATAAAGGGAGTCAGGTATTTTAAGGCTTTGATACGGTGGTGCATATCTAAAAATTACAACTTGATTATTTTTTTATCGGTTGGATAGACAACAATAGATATTAATTGTTCATCAGTTTTTGAAGTTTGCGGGTCAGTATTAATAGCATACCAGCTGCTATACCAGACATCACTACAAAAAGAATGAAGAAGTCATAAAGATTATTCATCTCATAACCCATGAAGTTGGTGGTTTTGCCATCGGGGTAAAGGGCGCTGAGTACACCAGCCAGTTTGTTGGCGGCTGCACTGGCTAAAAACCAGACTGCCATCAATAAGGAAGCAAATTTGATGGGAGCTAATTTATTAACGAGGGAAAGTCCAATGGGAGATAAACAAAGTTCGCCCCAAGTATGTAACGCATACATCCCTAACAACCAGATCATGCTCACTTTTGTTCCTACGGCAACATCTTTCACACCAAAAGCGATCCATAAGTAGCCCAGTGAAAGTAAAAAGAGTCCCAGTGACATTTTGGTAGGAGAGGAGGGTTCGCGTTTTCCCAATTTTAACCATAACCATGCAAATACCGGGGCAAAGAGCACAACATAAATTGAGTTCAGTGAGGCAAAAAAGCTAGAGGGTACAGTAAAGGAACCCAAATCACGCTGGGTTTGTTCTTCTGCAAAAAAAGTAAGTGAAGCACCTGCTTGTTCAAAAGCACTCCAGAAAAATACCACAAAGAAGGAAACACTAAATATCACTGCAACGCGCTGCTTTTCGATTTTGCTCAATGTCTTGTCTGAAAAAATAATAGAGCCAATCAGAATTGGAGACGCAATGAGTACATACGTGAGATAATCAACTACACGCGTATCAATGTATAGCGCTGTAATCATCACGGCAGCGAGCAAGGTTAATCCAGCAATTATATTCAGTGGACGAGTCCAGGCGGTCGGTGCATTAGCAGGCGTAAGACCCAATATATTTTTATCTGGGTCCAACACATATTTTTTATGAAAAACAAGCTGGACTACCACACTGATCAGCATAGCAATTCCTCCAGCAAGAAAAGCCCATTTGAAATCCTCAGGGTTGCCGGTATCACCTACCAGACCACAAATAATTGGACCTAACGCACCACCCACATTGATTCCCATATAAAAAATAGTATAGGCGGAATCAGTTCTGCGATCTCCTTTTGGGTACATCTGTCCAACTAAAGCAGAGATATTTGGTTTAAAAAAGCCGTTACCGGTAATCATTAAACCCAGTCCTGTAAAGAACAAGATGGTCGATAAGTCAGCGGAACTTTGATAAGTGGAGGCGCAGAAAAAGAGCACAAATTCACCCAGTGCCATTAGGAGTCCACCAATTATGATGGATCGTTGATTGCCCCAGTAACGGTCTGCAATATATCCGCCCAGCAATGGAGTCAGATACACCAAGCTGGTATAGCTTCCGTAAAGGTTGGAGGCGAAGGCTTTGTCAACTAAAAGGGCTTTTGTTAAAAAGAGAACCAAGATGGCTCTCATGCCGTAGTAGTTAAAACGTTCCCACATTTCGGTGGCAAACAATACAGCCAATCCTTTTGGATGGCCCGTAGGGGTAGTGTTGGCAGACATAGGGCTTGCTTGTTTAAGTGATTGAAAATAAAGATTATTATCTAATCCCCAATTACCCGTAGGCTGTTTACTTTCGCAGCGAACTTTCCATCTACTATGAGAATACTTTTGCTGGGATCTGGAGGACGGGAACACGCGTTGGCTTGGAAAATCACTCAAAGCCCGCTTTGCAAAGCGTTATTTATTGCACCCGGTAATGCTGGTACAATAGGATTGGGTCAGCAATTATCGTTTGGAGTTACTGATTTTGATGCCATTCGTACTTGCTGTATCGAGCAGGCAATTGATATGGTGATAGTAGGTCCAGAGGAACCATTAGTAAAAGGGCTGGTGGAATATTTACGTGCAGAACCGCTACTTCACTCCTTATCTATTATTGGTCCAGGTCAGCAAGGCGCTGCACTCGAGGGGAGCAAGGCATTTGCAAAAGCGTTTTTGCAAAGACATGGGATCCCAACTGCCTCCTACCGAGAGTTTACCAAAGAGAATTATCAAGACGGGGTGGCCTATTTGCAGGCACATCCATTACCTATTGTTTTAAAGGCAGATGGTTTGGCTGCGGGCAAGGGTGTATTAATTTGTTCTACTCATCAAGAGGCATTGCATGGGTTTGAAGAAATGATTCAGTCAGCCAAATTTGGGGAGGCAGGAAAGAAAGTGGTAGTAGAAGAATTTTTACAAGGTATCGAGATCTCGGTGTTTGCGCTAACTGATGGGAAAAATTATGTGTTGTTGCCAGAGGCTAAAGATTATAAGCGAATAGGGGAAGGGGATACTGGTCTTAACACAGGGGGAATGGGTGCTGTAAGTCCGGTCCCTTTTGTAGATGCAGTTCTTTGGGAAAAAATAAAAACACGTGTGGTGGAGCCAACCATAAAGGGATTACAACAAGATGGCATTCCCTATTGTGGTTTCATCTTTATCGGTTTTATGATTGTCAAGGACGAACCCTTTGTGATCGAGTATAACTGTCGTATGGGAGATCCTGAAACTGAAGTGGTAATGCCACGTCTTCAAAGTGATTTGGTTGAATTACTTGCGGCGGCTGCGGCAGGCGAATTAGCGGATCATGTTATCAAAACTGATCCCAGAACTGCTTGTACTGTGGTGGCAGTTAGCGGAGGTTATCCCGAGGAGTATAAAAAAGGATTTTCTATTGAGGGGCTGGATAAATTGCAGGACTCCTCGCTTGTTTTTCATATGGGTACGCAGCAAAAAGGGGATGATATTATTACAAGTGGAGGCCGCGTTTTAGCAGTAACCGCTTTTGGTAATTCAGTGTCGGAAGCTTCTGCTGCAGCTCGAGAAATACAGGACTCCATTCAGTTTGAAGGGAAATACTACCGCCGCGATATTGGGTTTGAGTTCAAATGAACCCCTAACCATATTGCAGCCAATGTTGCTGCAATTGCTGTAGTGATGAATGTAGCAGCGGCACCCCAGTTAGTCCATATAAATCCAGCAAGAATGCTGGCCGTTAACGCCCCGATACTTTCACAAGAGCTAAAAAAGCCCAGTGCAGTGCCTCTTTCCTCAGGAGCAGACTGATTGCTGACCCATGCTTTGATTACTCCCTCGGTGGCCCCGGCATAAAGACCATAGCATCCAAAAAGAAAAATTAACCCCTTGATACCTGGATTGGTTGCAAAACCTGCATAAACACTTGCAAACAATAGGAAACCTCCAATTAAAACAGGTCTGAATCCCATTTTATCGGCAAGCGAACCCAGGAAAGGGGCACTGCTTGCATAGATCAGGTTGTAAAAAATATAAACTGCAATGGTTGCCGTATCTGCATCGAGTTTGATTTGTCCCCAGGTAAAATGCTGTCCTTCCAATAGCGTTCTGGTAAAAAGGATTAGAAAAAAATCAGCGCTATTGAATAAAAGAAATATCCAAAATCCTGGCATGACCTTTCGAAAAGTAGGGGTACTTCTTTTCCAATAGTGGAAGTAGGAAAAGAATCCTTTTCTTTCGGTAACCAGTGGGGAAAATTTTTTCTCGCGAATCAAAAAAGTCATCAACACTGATAGAACTCCTGGAATAAAGGCAAGCAAAAAAAGAGTCTTGAATGCCCCCGGGTGAGAGGAAAGATAGATCAGCGCCAACAGTGGACCCAAGGCAGCACCGAAAGTGTCCATTCCGCGATGAAATCCAAAAACCCGTCCTCGGTTTTCAGGGCTGGCCTCTTGCGCCAGCATAGCGTCTCTGGCCGCAGTGCGGATTCCTTTTCCCAGTCGGTCAGCAGTTCTGACTAAAAACACCGAAAGTACCCCGCTCACCAAGCCCAGGAGGGGTTTTGAAATTGCGCTTAGTAAGTACCCCCATTGCACAAAGGGTAATCGGGCTCCCTTCCGGTCACTCCAGGCGCCGAAACTACCCTTGCTAATTCCAGCCATGAAATTGACTACGCCTTCCAACGTGCCAATCAGCAACACGCTAAATCCTATTTGTTTCAGATAGACAGGTATTACCGGATACAGCATTTCGCTGGCCACATCAGCAACCAGGCTTACCAGCGATAAAATCCAAATAGTTCGGGTCAAGATCCGCATACCTGAAGTTACTATGAAACGTCTTTGAGAAGTTCTCAATTTCCCGCACCTTTGTTCCAATACAAAAGGTGGGATAGAATATGGGACTTTTTAATTGGTTTACGCAAGAGATTGCAATTGACTTAGGCACGGCTAACACGCTCATTATTCACAACGACGAAGTAGTGGTGAATGAGCCTAGCATTGTTGCCTTAAATAGAAATAATCCAAAGGAAGTATTGGCCGTGGGAAAGAAGGCATTGATGATGCATGAAAAAACCCATGAGAGTATTCGTACGGTTCGTCCGTTGCGCGATGGTGTAATTGCAGATTTTAATGCAGCGGAATTAATGATTCGTGAGCTAATAAAATTGGTTTACCCAAAACGTCCGTTATTACCACCCAGTTGGAGAATGATGATTTGTATTCCTTCCTCTATCACTGAAGTGGAGAAGCGTGCGGTGCGAGACAGTGCAGAACAAGCCGGCGCGAAAGAAGTGTATTTGATTCATGAACCTATGGCAGCTGCCTTGGGAATTGGAATTGATGTAGAAGAACCAGTTGGTAATATGATTATTGATATTGGAGGTGGTACAACTGGAATTACGGTCATTGCATTAGCTGGTATTGTATGTGATCAATCGATTCGTATTGCCGGTGATGAATTTACTGCGGATATCATGGAAGCGTTGCGTCGTTATCATTCCTTATTGATTGGAGAACGTACGGCAGAACAAATTAAAATTCAAGTGGGTGCTGCACTAAAAGATATTGATAATCCCCCTGATGATTTTGCTGTGAATGGTCGTGACCTGGTTACAGGTATCCCCAAACAAATTATGGTGAGCTATCAGGAGATTGCAGAGGCACTCGATAAAAGCATTTTTAAAATTGAGGAAGCTATTTTGAAAGCGCTTGAGCAAACACCACCGGAATTAGCTGCTGATATTTATCGCCGTGGTTTGTATATCACTGGTGGAGGCGCCTTGCTGCGTGGATTGGATCGCCGTTTGAGCAGTAAGATAAAACTGCCTGTGCATATAGCAGATGATCCGCTGAAAAGTGTGGTGCGTGGAACTGGTATTGCGCTCAAGAATTACGATCGGTACCCATTTGTAATGCGTTAAAGGATGCAATTAAAACGGAACCACGTTGCGTAACGTCATCCTATTTATTCGTCGTTATCTCACTTTTTTTACCTTTCTGTTTTTGCAGATTGTATCACTTTGGTTTTTGTACAGTTTCAACCAATTTCATCAAGCTCAGTTTTTGCAAACGGCTAATGAGATAACAGGAGAAGTTAACAAGCGGTATAAAAATTTTGAAAACTTTTTCTTACAGGGTGAGGAGAATCGTCGGTTGCATCGTGTGAATGATTCTTTGTTGAATTTATTATCGCAGCAACTGGTTACACCCGATACCACCCGTCGTTTGGTAACTGATACTGTATTGATTGATTCATCCCGTCAATATCGGCGCTATTACTTTAGGCCTGCCAGTGTGGTTTTTAATTCCACCAACAGTGAGAAAAATTATATTCAACTGGATCGAGGTTCTCTTCATGGGATCACAGAGAATATGTCGGTGCTGAACTCAGATGGCAGCGCTGTAGGAATTGTGGTACATGTCAGTCCTCGCTTTGCGCAAGTCATGAGCTTACTACATGTGCGACAGAAAGTAAATGTATCGCTTCAGAAAACAGGTGATTTTGGTACGTTGGAGTGGGATGGGAAAGATCCGGGTTTACTGTTGTTGAAAGGGTTACCCAAGAGTGTTCCAGTCAAAGTAGGTGATCCGGTGGTAGCCAGTCGGTACTCTTTTAATTTTCCTCCTGGTTATCCGGTGGGAACGGTTGCAGAAATTATCAGTGATAAGAGTACTAATTTTTATTTATTGAAAGTGAAGCCGGCGGCTCGTTTTAATAATCTGCAACATGTATTTGTAGTTGAAAATCTGCAGTATGCAGAACAAGCCACCTTGGATCAGGAAACGCGTAAGCGAATTGAAGACTCAAAAAGGACGCCCCGATGAAAGAAATAATCAGAAATCTTCTCAGGCTGGTCCTCTTTTTATTTATTGAAGTATTTGTACTTCATAAAATGCCACACTTGCATCGATTTATCTCTCCTTCGCTTTATTTCCTTTTTTTGTTTTGGTTGCCTTTTTCGATTTCACCACGGTTCCTGCTCTGGATAGGTCTTATCACGGGGCTGCTGATCGATTATTTTTTACAAAGTCCCGGTTTACATGCTTCCGCATGCCTTTGGCTTTGCTTTCTTCGTCCCTTTATTATTGGGGTACTGGCTCCTCGAGAAAGCAGCGAGTTCAATTATCGTGAGCCTTCACCACAATCCTTACTTTGGGCTCCCTATATTATCTATATAACCTTACTCACGCTGGCTCATCATACCTGGCTGGTATTTCTGGAGTGGTTGAGTTTTGGGTCTTTTGGCGATTTTTTGATCAAAGTGCTTGCTTCCACGGCTATTTCACTTTTATTGATCATACCCATTGAGCTGTTGTTTCCCCGCAGCAATCGTTTTCGGACCAATGTGGGTGGCTGATTTGGAAGCAAATTTGGAAAGCCGTTGTTACCAACTTATTTTGCAAGCGGTATCGTGATCCATGGCTGTCTATAATCAATCCCGAAGCAATACAATACGCTTAATCGTCATTATCACATTTGTGGTAATTGCGCTTCAGTTATTCTATTTACAAATAGTAGATCGTCGTTATGAACAACTGGCGATGGACAATGCGGTTTATCCGAAAGTTATTTATCCTGAGCGCGGTATTATTTATGATCGAAAAGGGAAAGCTATTTTGAATAATACCATCATTTTTGATTTGATGGTAACGCCTGCCGAAGCAAAAGGAATTGACACACTTGATTTCTGCCGGTTGATGAATATGGATACTAGTGAGTTCAGAAAAAGAATGGTGGATGCTATTCTAAAGAATACTAGTGTTCGTCCCTCCGTATTCAAAGCCATGCTTACCAAAGAACTCCAGGCAAGATTTGAAGAAAATAGTTGGCGATTCCCCGGATTCAATTTAGTGGAGCGTCCATTGCGTACCTATCCTTATCATGCAGCAGCGCATATTTTAGGGTATATCCGTGAGGCTGACAAGCGAGATATTGAACGCTCAAATAATTTTTATAGACAAGGTGACTACATTGGTAAAACTGGTTTGGAAGCTTATTATGAATCTGTATTGATGGGGCAGCGTGGTGTGCAGTATATGATCAAGGATAATAAGAATAGATTAGTGGGTACGTATGAGGGAGGTGAATATGATACAGCTGCTGTTGCTGGAAGAAGTTTGCGTACCCATATTGATATTGAGTTACAACAACTAGCAGAAGCATTGATGAATAATAAAGTGGGAGGCTTGGTTGCCATTGATCCTAAAACTGGGGGCATTCTCTCTATGGTATCTGGTCCCAACTATGATCCTAATGATTTATCAGGTCCGGATGGGAGTAAAAATTTTAGTCGGATGCAATTGGATGTATCAGGTCCGATGCTCAACCGTGCCATAGCAGGACGTTACGAACCGGGTTCAACTTACAAGCCGCTGGGTGCTTTGATTGCGTTGAATGAAAAAGTGGTGAGTGCTTCTTATGGTTATCCTTGTGGGGGTCGTTATACACTTTGCGGACATGGTAAGCCCGAATGTACTCACGCAGGTGGCGGACATGCGGCCAATGTGCGCTTGGCAATTGCCAATTCCTGTAATGCATATTTTGCACATATCTATCGATTAACCGTCGACAACCCCCGCTATAAAAATGTCTACGAGGGTTATTTACATTGGAAGGAATATATGAATGCGTTTGGGTTGGGCGTTCGTTTGGGAGTTGATCTTCCAAACGAGAATACCGGTGGAATTCCTGATACTGTGGTCTACAATCGGGAAAATGCCGGCCGTTGGACATCCTGTACTAACCTTACACTAGGAATTGGACAGGATAAAATGCAAACGACTCCCTTACAAATGGCCAATGCGATGTGTGTTATTGCCAACAAAGGTTATTATTATACGCCGCATTTTGTAAAGGGTATCGAAGGAGAAGGAGATGATGATGAGGCACTCTTGAATCGTTTTCAACAAAAGCATGATGTTCTTACTAACATTCCAGATATTGTATTCAACGAAGTAATTGAGGGTATGAGTGATGTGGTGAAAGTGGGTACGGCCCGAGGTGCACAAATTGAAGGAGTAGAAGTTTGTGCAAAAACAGGAACTGCAGAAAATTATACTATTCTAGATCGGCGTCGTATCAAATTGCCAGATAACTCCATGTTTGTATGTTTTGCGCCCAAAGAAAATCCAAAGATCGCGATAGCAGTTTTTGTACAGAATGCAGGTTTTGGAGCTACCTGGGCTGCACCGATTGCGCGTATGATGATGGAGAAATATTTACTCGATACGTTAACGGCTAAAAGTAAAATTGATTCGGCAAGAATAGCCTCTACTAATTTAATGCCTAGTTATTTTAAGCGCTTACAATACAAAGAGGATTCGATTCGGGCTTTCAAATGGTTTCAGGTAACAAAAGATAGTACGTATATAGATCGTTTTTCGCTGCAAGAACCTGCCCGTGGACCACGTTCACCGTTTCGAAAAACTCCAACTGAACCGGAATTACCTAATTGGGTGAAGATATTATCAGCAACCAGCTTGCCAGAACGCGGCATTGAAAAATTAAAAACTTTTTCTGCTTGAGAAATAATGCTGCCATATCGAAGGGAATTGACTGGAGTTTGGTTTGGATCTATTTGGCTTTAGTATTGATAGGGCTCTCTGCAATCTTTGCAGCTACTTACCAGGAAGGTGATCCTGTTCTTCAAAGTTTTATTGCATTTAAAACTGATTATAGTAAGCAATTTTATTTCTGGGGGATTGCGTTAGTCGTAGGATTTTTTATTTTACTCACCGATAGTAAATTTTTTCCGACAACTGCTAATTTCTGGTATGCAGTTGGGATTATTTTATTGCTTCTAGTGTTTCCATTTCATTCAAGAATTAAAGGAACAGAATCTATCATTCGAATCGGAGCTTTTAATTTTCAACCTGCCGAGTTTTGTAAAATATTTGTGGCCCTGGCATTGGCAAAATACTTTTCCCGTCCTGAAACTAATTTCAATCGTCCGGGTAGTCAGTTTACGGCTGCCTTGTTTGTATTGATTCCGGGTGGCTTAGCTATTCTTCAGCGTGAGACGGGATTAGCGTTGGTTTATTTCTCCTTTTTTCTCATGATGTATCGGGAAGGCTTACCCTCCATTATTCCTACGATTGGATTTGCTTTTGCCATCTTGATTATTGCCAGTATTCTAATTCCCCCTAATATTCTTGCTATTCTACTTTCAGTAATTGCTATCTTATTGATTTATTTTTCAAGAAGACAAATTCGTAGACGTCGGCAGATCTTAACCAGTATACTATTTATTTGGGCTATTGCGGTAGGAATACAGCGATTTGCGGTGCCTTTTATTTTTGAGAAAGTATTACAAAAGCACCAGGTAGAGCGAATCTATAATCTCTTTGGCAAGGACAATCCCTACGATCCGCAGCAAAAGGCTTTGTCTGAAGACGCTTCCAGAAAAAAGAAAGAAAGTGGTAGCAGCTATAATGTCCGCCAATCAAAAATTGCAATTGGAAGCGGCGGTTTTTTTGGAAAAGGAATCTTTAGTGCTACGCAGACTCGATACGATTTTGTGCCTGAACAGCGCACAGATTTTATTTTTTGTACTGTTGGTGAGGGATTTGGTTTTCTGGGGAGTATGTTGCTATTAGGACTTTATCTAGCCCTCCTAATGAAAATGATCAATCTTGCAGAGCGACAGCGAAGTACGTATAGCCGGGTATATGCGTATGGCGTATTGTCCGTGTTCTTTTTTCATATTGCTGTAAACATCGCCATGACTATCGGATTGGCACCTGTGATTGGTATACCCCTTCCTTTTATAAGTTATGGGGGTACTTCTTTGTTAACCTTTACCGTTTTGCTTGCTATTTTGGTTCGTCTCGATGCGGATCGTCAGATGGTACTTCGCTAATCCTACCTTTGCCGGATGAAAATTATTCCATTGGCTGAGGGCTGGTTCACTGTTGATAAGACCAAACAGTTTGTTCCCTTCAATTCCTCCCATGATCAACTTCGTGATCGGCCAGCGGGTAGTTTATTGGTCGAAATCCAGCCCTTTGTAGTCTGCACTGCTAAGGAAGTTATTTTATTGGATACAGGCTTGGGATACGAAATAGATAGTATGCTCCAATTGCATATTAATCTGCGCAACGCAGGCATCGATCCTTTGTCGGTGACCAAGGTTATATTATCTCATTTACACAAGGATCACTGTGGAGGTATGATTAAAAGGAAAGAAGAGTTCATCGAACCCGCTTTTCCCAACGCAACTTATTATGTGCAAGAAGCAGAGCTGCAACATGCACTGCAACATATCGGACCTTCTTATCCAGCTGCACCAGTGGAATGGCTGGCCTCGTATGAAAAGGTAGTACGCTTACAGGGTGATCAAACTATTGACGGTTTAATTACCTGTGCAATGTCTGGTGGTCATGCCCGTTTTCACCAAAGTATCTTGATCAGCGAGAATAATGAGTTTATTTTTTATGGTGGCGATGAAGCTCCTCAATTACAACAAATGCGGCATCGATTTGTGGCTAAATATGATTTTGATGGCAGACGTGCCATGGAGTTGCGACAGCAGTGGTGGAATCAGGGCGAACAGGAAGGATGGACTTTTCTATTTTACCACGATGTCAAAAATCCAAGTTTCTCCTTTCAGCAATCTTAAAATTCTCTTGGGGGAGGAGGCGGACCCATTTTCCCGGGACCACGACGATCGCGTACGCGTTCTTCCTGTACATCACGAAGAATTCTAATAAAGTCCTCTTGCAAATCATAGATCTGAATGACTCGTTTTGCTCCAACAATGGGACTAAATTCCTTTCGGTACTTAATTTGTAATTCAATTAACTGCTGACGAGCTAGTAGTCGATCCTCCCGATTTTTTCTCATGGTCTCTCGCCATTCTTTTTGATACCGAGCAAACACCGGTCCAAAGGCTTCGCGTTCTCCACCGGTCATCCGCATTTTTTTCTGGATAAAGAGATTCATCTTTTCCGGAATTCGCTCTCCCATGGGAGGTTGCGCATCAGCGACAAGCACTATCGTTAGAAAATATATAAATGTGATAAGGTGTTTCATGGCATTTCAGTTGCTGGGAGATCGTTTAATAAGCGCTTGATTTCTTCGTGAGGTATATCCTGAATTAATACCGCTAAGTCATTACTTTCTATTTTTTCTGCAGTAGCGGTTTGTAAAAATGCATTTGTATTGTCAATGTAAGCTGAGACGTGTTCCTCAGGAAGTTTGCTTATTTCCTGCTTAGCCCATTGATCAACAGCACCCGTTTCTTCATTTAAAGGATTTCTGAAGTAGTATAGGCTAAAAAAGAGAATACTTATTGTTACAGCAGCAGCTGCGAAAACTGTCCAGCGAGGGGATCGGAAGAAAATTGTCGAACTATTTTTTTCTTCTTTATTAACCGCCGCAATTAGCTTGTGAGGGAGTTGTTCAAAATAACCAGTGGGTACTTGAAAGGTCGATTGCTGTTGATGAAGTAGACTCGGAGCAACTTCTCTTAATTCGTCCTGTATCGTTTCCTTTTTTTCCATGTGCTATTGCTATGACAAGTTAAGTAGGTCTTGGTTTAATGATTCAAAATATACTGTTCAATTTTTTTAGCTGCATGGTGGTAGCTGGCTTTTAACGCTCCCTCACTGGTTTCCAATAGTTTACTCATTTGTTCATAGGGCATTTCCTGATAATACCGAAGTATAAAAACCATGCGTTGTCTTTCTGGTAATTGCTGAATGGCCAATTCCAGTTTCCATTCCAGTTTTTGTGCATCAAAATGTGAATCTGCTTTTACCTGTTCGGCTCTTTCCTGATCCTTTTCGCTTAGGGAAGCCAGCGACTTTCTTTTTTGTTGCTCTAAAAAACTCAGACATTCATTGGTGGCAATCCGGTAAATCCAGGTATACAACTGACTGTCCTCTCTGAATTTTTCCAAACCATTCCAAACTCTGATAAATGTATTTTGTACCACATCGTTTGCATCTTCATGCGAAACGACCATTCGGCGTATGAGCCAATAAATCCTTTCCTGGTATTTTTTAACCAGCATGGTAAAAGCGGCTTCTTTCGTAATAGGATTACGAAATTCCTGTAAGAGTTGTTGGTCAGAAGTGGAGGTCATGTACCGGTTATACCGTTAGACCTTGAAGATACGATTAGGTTTAACCTTTACGTTGCAGGGCACGCTCTGCCGCTGCAACGATATCCGGTACATCCAGGCCATATTTCTTTAGCAACTGAGCAGGAGTACCACTTTCTCCAAATGTATCCTTGGTACCTACATATTCGATGGGAACCGGGCAATGCTTGGCAGCTACTTGTGCAATTGAATCACCTAATCCACCTATGATATTGTGCTCTTCGGCTGTTACTGCACAACGTGTTTTTTGTAAGGAAGCAATAACCGCTGCTTCATCCAATGGTTTGATAGTATGAATATTGATGACCTCTACGCTGATTCCTTTTTCCTCCAGTTGTGCACCTGCCTGGATGGCATTCCATACCATATGACCACAGGCAAAAATGCTAATGTCTTTACCCGTCGAAAATTGTTGTGCTTTCCCGATTTCAAATGGACGATCCGTGGTAAAAATCGGCCAAGCCGGACGACCAAAGCGCAAGTATACGGGTCCTTTATATTCTGCAATGGCCTCCGTGGCTGCTTTGGTTTGTGCATAATCACAAGGAACTATCACGGTCATACCAGGCAGCATTTTCATGAGTCCTATATCTTCTAAGATCTGATGGGTTGCTCCATCCTCCCCTAAAGTAAGTCCCGCGTGTGAAGCACAAATTTTTACATTCTTATCGCTGTATGCTACACTTTGTCTAATCTGATCATATACTCTACCAGTAGAAAAGTTTGCAAAAGTGGTAGTGAAGGGAATTTTTCCTCCTATAGTGAGTCCTGCTGCTACACCAATCATGTTGGCCTCAGCTATTCCGCATTGAATAAAACGCTCCGGAAACTCTTTCATAAACTGATTGAGTTTTAAAGAGCCTGCTAGGTCAGCAGTAAGTGCTACCACGTTGGGATTTTTACGGGCAGCTTCTACAATGCCATCTCCAAATCCGCTACGTGTGTCTTTATTTCCGGTTGATTGAATGTCTTTAAGCATGGTTACAAAAGTAGGATTTCAGCGTTAAGCAATCAATTGAAAACTGTATTTCCGGACTTTAATTCTTGCTCCCATTTCCAGGCTGTAGCCATGATATCTTCCAGATTATATTTGGTTTCCCATCCCAGTACTTCTTGCGCCCGGTTCTTATTGGCATAGATGGCAATTACATCGCCCGAACGACGGGGGCCAATTTCATAGTTGAGCGATGTTCCACTGGCTTTTTCAAAAGCCGTTATGGCTTCCAGTACTGTGTTGCCATTCCCTGTACCAAGATTAAATATTTCGCAGGATTCTTTGTTCCGCTCCTGCTCTAGGTAACGCAAGGCTAGCGTATGCGCATGAGCTAAATCACAAACATGGATATAGTCCCGAATGCAAGAACCATCCCGGGTGGGATAATCATTACCATGAACCCATAATTTATCCAGTTTTCCAATGGCTGTTTGTGTAATAGCTGGAACCAGGTTCTGTGGCTTACCCAGAGGGAGTTCTCCAATCAGCGCGGAAGGGTGGGCGCCTGCTGGATTAAAATAACGGAGCAGGATATGCTCTGCTGCAGCATTTTTTGCATAGTCCTGGATGATCTGTTCGCTGATTTGTTTGGTAGATCCGTAAGGGGATTCCGCAGTTTTGATGGGTGTTTGTTCTGTTACTGGTATTTTATCTGGATTGCCATACACCGTGCAGGAGGAAGAAAATACAAAGTGAGAAACCCCATATTCGTCTACACACTTTAAAAGATTTATTAGTGAGAATAGATTATTCTCAAAATAAAGCAAGGGTTGTTCAACCGATTCACCCACGGCCTTGTAGGCTGCAAAATGAATAACGCCGCTGATATCTGTGTGCTCTTCAAATACAGCACAGGTGTCCTCGTAATTACAGAGATCAATTTTATAGTGCTGTACATTTTTACCGGTAATTTTTTGTACCGCATCTAATGCAGCAGCATGAGAACGAGAATTATTATCAATACAAATTACTTCATAGCCGTTTTCCAGCAGATCAATAATGGTATGTGATCCAATATATCCACAACCACCTGTTACAACAATTTTTGCCATAGGATTAGTTACCCGGCAAAACTCTGTAATTCTGGCGCTGTTTGCAAGAAAAGATTAAAAGAAACGAAGAATCCAGTAAATAAAAGCGGCCAGTAATGCGCTGACTGGGATAGTAAGTATCCAAGCCCAAATTAAATTAATGGTTACCCCCCAGCGAACGGCGGATAGACGTTTTGTGGCGCCCACTCCCATGATTGCTCCTGTAATAGTATGTGTGGTGCTAACTGGAATTTTTAATGCTTCTGTGAGAAAGAGGGTCAGGGCTCCAGCAGTTTCTGCCGCTACGCCTTCAAAGGGAGTTACTTTAGTGATACGCGTACCCATTGTTTTTACAATTTTCCAGCCACCACTCATGGTACCTAATCCAATAGCAGCGTAGCAGGCAATAGGAACCCAGTTAGGCATTTCTTCAAAAGAACCAATTTGCCCTCCAGCAATTAATGCTGCGGTGATAATTCCCATTACTTTTTGTGCATCATTTCCACCGTGTCCGATACTGAAAGCTGCTGAAGAGACCAGCTGTAATTTTTTAAACCATAAATTGGAACGGTGTGCATTTAGCTTATTCAGGTATAACGCGAAAAAAGCCATGGTCAGTAGGATGAACGCCAGTAAAATCCATTTGAAATTCTTGGAGTAAAAAATTACTTGCATCAAATAACTCTCATAGTCTGTTTTGCCAGCTAATTTCGCAGGATCTGTCAGAAGATTTGATTGTAAGAAATAAATTACATAGGCAATCACTAGAATGGAGATAATTCTGGATTTCCAGCCTTTCCCAAACGAGCTTAGAAACCAGATTGACATGATAAATGCCATTAGCATTCCAATCATCGGCGCTAGTATAATAAAACTGGCTGTTTTGAGAATAACGGTTGTATTCACTGCATCAATACCTGCAGCCGCAATGCCAGCTCCGGCAAAGCCACCAATCAAAGTGTGTGAGGAAGAGGAAGGAATGCCAAACCACCAAGTCAATAAATTCCAAGCAATTGCAGCAATCAGCCCTGCGAAAATTACATTCATCATAGTGCCCCCGTTCACCGCATCTGCATTTACAGTTTTAGCAACTGTGTTAGCAACACCATGATCTTTAAAAATAAAATAGGCTACCGAGTTAAAAATAGCTGCCCAAAGTACGGCCTGAAATGGGGTTAGTACTTTAGTTGAAACAACAGTGGCAATTGAGTTGGCAGCATCATGGAATCCATTGATGTAGTCAAATACAAGTGCTAATACTATAATCGAAATTAGAAAGGTAGTCATGTGCAGCTTAGGCGTATTTGAGTACAATCGATTCGATTACATTGCTGGCGTCTTCACATTTGTCTGTGGCTAGTTCCATCACTTGATAGATTTCACGAATCTTAATCACCTCTTTAGCGTCAGTCTCCATGGCAAATAAGCGCTCGATACTCATATCAAATACATCATCGGCCTGGTTCTCTATACTGTTGATTTTTATCATTGCTTCAGTAATAGCTTTGATATTTTTCATATCCCGAAGCTGTGTAACGGCAATCTTAACCTGCTGACATCCTTGCTCAATCAGTTCAGCAAATTTTTGCATCCCCATATCATTGGTGTTGACACGATAAAAATTCATTTTTTTAGCAGAACCATAGATATAGTCGGCTATATCATCCAATGAAGTAGCCAAATAATGGATATCCTCTCGGTCAAAAGGGGTAATAAAATTTCTGCCCAGCTCTGTAAACAGGCTGTGAGTTAGGTCATCGTTTTGGTGCTCTAGGTCTTCAATTACGGCAATTAGCTTTGCCCTTTTGTCAAAGTCGGGTTCTGCCACCACAGCTTTGAGCTGGGTACCCATTACAGTCAGATTTTCAGCCACTTTTTCGAATAATTCAAAGAATACCGCATTCTTTGGAATAAAAATTTTGAGGAATGAATTGAAGCCTGACATAGATTCTTTTTAATGTAAACAAACAGTTTGTGAAAGTACTGTTTTTTGAGCTGTCCGCGGAACCTCCGAAAGGCGTAACATTTTGGTAACATTGAGGTAATAATTGCTTAACAATGCGGTGACTTACCGTTAACATGCACCGACCACCTTTGCGTCAAACAAAGGAATTATGCAGGCTCGGATCAACATACTTTTTGTTACTCTCCTTTTGATAACTACCCAGGTTTCAGCTCAATTGCTGCCATTTGTAGGCAAGGTTATAAATGTTAAAAATGAACCTTTAGTTGGCGCCTATGTAACTATTGAAGGCGGTACGACTACTACTTTGTCTACCGATGTTGAGGGAAAATTTTACACTAAGCTGGAAGGTGGAAAAAAATACACCTTCAAGGTTACCAACACAGGGTATGAGGCGAAGCAAATAGCTGACATATTCGCAACTCCTAATCAAGAAAATATACTTGAAATTGTATTACAGGAAAGTTCCAAATCAAATCTTCAGAGCATTACTTTAACAAGTTCTTCTCGCCGTCAAGAGAACACCAGTGCGTTGTTAAGTTTTCAGCGCAATAATATTTCCTTGTCAAGTGGTTTAGCTGCTGATTTTATTCGTCGTACTCCTGACAAGAATACGGGTGAAGTATTAAAACGTGTGAGTGGAACCAGTATCCAGGATAATAAGTTTGTGGTTGTTCGAGGGCTGAGTGATCGATATAATGCCGCATTACTTAACAACGCGCAGCTTCTTAGCTCTGAGCCTGATAAAAAAGCTTTTTCATTTGATCTGATTCCTTCGTTAATGGTAGATAATATTATCATTAACAAAACAGCTACACCTGACCTAACAGGAGAATTTGCAGGAGGTCTTGTTCAGATTAATACAAAAGATGTCCCTGCACGTAGCATACTGACTGTAGGAGTAAGTTGGGGATTGAACAACCAATCAACCGGAAAAGATTTTACAAGCAATACGCGTAACAGCACAGATTGGTTAGGTTTTGATGATGGTACCCGCTCTATGCCTGCCGGATTCCCAACTTCACCGCAGGCTTACCGTATT
>Ga0315899_10000445_pt1 | contig 49922 bp, 41 predicted proteins | sample LakEriMetagenome_2_FD_203518 | JGI IMG/M metagenome (GOLD analysis project Ga0315899, IMG submission 203518) | Freshwater fungal communities from buoy surface, Lake Erie, Ohio, United States - Buoy 4 MA112 | ecosystem: Environmental > Aquatic > Freshwater > Lake | place: USA: Lake Erie, Ohio...
CTAGCGAATACCTATTATTGCTAGCATTTCACATCTGACTCGTCGCGGTTCGGGGACTGTCCCCAGTCAAGGCTGCCTTATTTGCTAGCAAACCCGTCAAACAGGTCGCGGTTCAGGGACTGTCCCCAGTTTCGGGCAGCTTTCTTTGCTAGCAAATGGTGATAAAAGTCGCGGGATTTTTCGTTTTCTCTGCCCGAGTGACCAAAGGTGTCACTACCCAACTCTTCAATAAAACACGTCAGCTCCCAACTTCCAAAGGAGCACACCTTGTTCCCTCCTACTCTTTGCATCGAAGGAATGATCCATGCAAACTCAAATCCCACCTCGCTTCTTTCAAATGCTCCAAGAAGTCTGGGGGTTCTCCAACCTAAGAGAATCTCAAGTACAAGCTATCACCGCAGCTCTAGACGGAAACGACGCGTTGGTCGTCGTACCCACCGGCGGCGGTAAGTCTCTTTGTTACCAAGCTCCCGCCGTATTCCGAGGCGGTGTTACCATCGTCATCAGCCCCCTAATCGCCTTGATGAAAGATCAAGTCGACTCTCTGAAACAACTAGGTATCCCCGCCGCCCGCTGGGATAGCTCCCTGACTCCTTCGGAAAAACGCTCTATCATCTCCGGACTGAACGAACAGAAAATTCGCCTCCTCTTCGCTTCTCCCGAACGCGCCCTCCAAAAAGACTTCCTTGACTTGTTCCGCGGGAACAATGTTCACTCCATCGCAATTGACGAAGCTCACTGCGTTTCTCAATGGGGACATGACTTTCGACCCGAATACAGAAACCTACTGAACCTTCGTAACGCATTCCCAAATGCCTCGATGATGGCATTGACCGCAACAGCAACCGAACAAGTACAACAGGATATCGTAAACCAACTCCAACTTCGTAACCCCTCCATATCCGTTCACTCCTTCGATCGACCAAATCTCACTTACCGTATCCTCCCGAAAGAAAATGTCGTTGAACAATGCTGCCGCATCATCGATCGACACAAATTCAACTCAACCCCCAACCAAGACCATAGTGCTTCGAATGACACACGTATCGGCGGCATCATCTATTGCTTACGACGTACAGATGTCGATCAACTTACCACAGCACTCAAACAAGTCGGCTACTCCGCTATCGCTTATCACGCTGGACTAAGCAACGAAGAACGCCAGCGAGCGCAAGAAGCATTTATGAACGAACAAGTGGACGTTGTCGTCGCTACCATCGCTTTCGGCATGGGAATCGATCGGTCGAACGTCCGTTTCGTCATACACACCTCCATCCCAAAATCGATGGAGAACTACCAACAAGAAACCGGACGTGCAGGACGCGACGGTTTGAACTCCGAATGCATTCTGCTTTTCTCCATGCGCGACGCGAATTCCATCACAAAGCTAATTGAGAAGTCAGCAGAAGAGAATCAATCTTCACCCGAATGGATTCAGACCCAACTAAAAAACCTTCAAGACTTTGTTGCTTTCTGCAAAACCCCTTGCTGCAGACACCGCAGCATCACCGAGTACTTCGGACAAAACTACTCATTGGAAAACTGTAACGCTTGCGACTATTGCCTAGGTGAATTGGATGTTGTCAAAAACAGCAAGGTCATCTCTCAAAAAATACTATCCTGTGTTCATCGAATGGGTGAACGATTCGGCATGAACGCCATCACCGATGTGCTCATCGGTTCAAACGCACTTGAAATCCAGAAACGAGGGCATCAGTCCCTCAGCACCTTCGGTATCCTGAAGGAATTCACTCGCAAAGAAATTCGGAACTGGATCGAGCAACTCGTAGGCTTGAACGCTCTATGCGTCGATGGACAACAATACCCTGTCTTAAAGCTTGGGCCAAAAGCAAAGGCAATCCTATTTGGTTCCGATACTCCAGTCCTAACTCAACTCAGTAGTCCCATCTCCGACGAAGGTGGAAAATCACTGGCGCGGTTTTTCTACGACCAAACCCTCTTCTTTCGACTTCGAGAATGGCGCCACGAAACCGCTTCACAGGTCGGAGTGGCTCCGTCGATCTTATTCCCTGACTATGTACTCGCAGAACTTTCTGCGAAACGCCCTTCAACAATCGAAGCCATGCGCAGCATTACAGGGATTGGCGAGCAACAATTACAAGCTCATGGCCTACAGATTCTCGAAGTAATTCAATCCTACTGCGAACTCAAACTTGTATCCATGGACCAACCTTTGACATTTCCATCCTCTGCACTAAGGAGCAGTTACGACGAATTATTCCGAACTGCAAAACCTATCGCGGAAATCGCAACGCTCTTACGCGTGACAGAGGAAACCGTCACGAAATACCTTGTCGATGCAATACTGGCTGGGGAAGTCTCTAATATCGACCCTTGGGTTCCTCCCGACACCACCCGCCAAATCTGCTCAATCGCAGATAAACTTGGTGGAGATAGACTAAAGCCCATCTTCGAAGAACTTCAAGGACAAACCACCTACTCCGCGATTCGACTTGCTATGGCTATCCGAAAGACAGGAGCATTACAAAAAGTCACTTGATCGATTCGCACTTAACACCATAACGACTCGCTTCGATCACGGTGCACGCGACTCAGTAAGCTTGCCTGCAATTTCAAATGCCATCTCCAAAGCTTGCTCGTAATTCAATCTTGGATCCACCTGGGTCTGATATGCCGATTCTAAATCGGATTCTGTCAGCCCTCTGGATCCACCGACACATTCGGTGACGTTGTCACCAGTGAGCTCTAAATGCGCTCCTCCAAGATGCGAACCGCACGCATGATGAATCGCGAAGGAGAGTCGCAACTCATCGACGACATCATCGAATCGCCGTGTCTTACGACCGTGGGCAGTGCTCACAGTATTTCCATGCATCGGGTCACATACCCACAACACCCGACGCTCCTTACGTCGAACCGCTTCAATCATCCCTGGCAATCTCGCTTCAACATGCTGCCTACCTAAGCGATGAATCAAGGTTAACCGACCTGCTTCGTTCTCCGGATTTAGCCGATCAATCAACTCTATTAACTCATCCGGAGAAACCTTGGATCCGATTTTCACCCCAATCGGATTACGTATCCCACGAAAATACTCCACATGCGCACCGCTCAAAGACCGCGTTCTCTCACCGATCCAAGGGAAATGGGTTCCCATGTTGTAATGGCCTATCCCGCGAATACTCGGTCGGGTAAGCGCGGACTCGTAAGGCAACAACAGTGCTTCGTGCGATGTGAAAAAATCAACCCGTCGCAACTCGTTAACTGTACTACCTTCAAGAATTGTCTCCATGAATTTCAGTGCATCCCCCAACGACCGCACCAAATCGCGATAACGTTTCGCAACCTCCCCTTTAACCTCGTTGACAAACAACAGGTTCCAGTTCTCAGGATGATGCAGATCAGCAAATCCACCTTCACTGAGGGCACGGATAAAATTTAGCGTCGCCGCCGATCGATCATAGCCACGCAATAACCGCTTCGGATCCGGAATCCGTGACTCTTGCGTAAAGTCGAATCCATTCACGATGTCACCGCGATAACAAGGCAGGGTAACCCCGTGAATCGTCTCTACATCGCTTGACCGTGGCTTTGCATACTGCCCTGCGATTCGTCCGACTCGGATAATCCGTTTTCGAGAAGCAAACACAATCACCAAACTCATTTGCAAGAGCAGCTTTAGTTTGCTCGCAATCGATTCGGTCTGACATCCATCAAAGGTCTCCGCGCAATCTCCACCTTGCAAAAACCATGCTTCTCCACGCTGCGCAGCTGCGATCGAATCTTTTAAATGATCGATCTCCCAACTTGTGACTAACGGCGGCAAGCGTCGCAATTGATCGACGGATCGGTCCAGCTCGCCCATTTCGGGATAGTTAGGCTGCTGGGCTGCGGGAAACTGTTTCCAAGACTCTGGAGTCCAAGCTGCTGTCATTCGATTTACTTCCTCAAGGAATCCGAAGTCACGGTTGCCCAAGCACCAACACTTCACGGGTTTAACTTATTCAGCCAATACTTGCGCTCAGGCACGGCTACCACAACGCAAAAGGATAGCTTGAGCAAGGCTTTTTGAAGAGGGTTTAGTAACCTCCGGGCATCGAAAATTCCCCACCCTGAGCCGCAAAATCCGCGTGGAATTCGGAGGCCTTATTGAGGAACCGCGTGTAGTTCTTTTCCCACACTAAATCGACATCTCCAATCGGCCCATTTCGCTGCTTGGCAATGATAATCTGCGCCTGGCCTGCCACTTCCGCAGCCTCCTCCGGTTTGCGGTAGTACTCTTCTCTGTGAACGAACATCACTACGTCAGCATCTTGCTCAATCGCGCCAGACTCACGCAAATGACTTAATCTTGGCCGGTGGTCCTTGGAATCTTCCGCTTGGCGGTTTAATTGGGATAAGCAAAGTACAGGCACACTCTGTTCCCGCGCCAACATTTTCAGTCGCCTCGCAATCTTCGCTACTTGCTCCTGTCTTGGGTCTTTGGAGTTATCAGGTTCGATTAATTGCAGATAATCAATGACTATCAATCCAAGAGGCCGATTCCCCTTTTTCGTCTCTTGCTGCGTTATTCGCCTTGCTACTGCAGCGATCTCGCTCACCGTTCGACTCGGTGAATCATCAATATACAAGGGTGATGTACTGATCTCGCCTGCATGCTTGAGCAACCTTTGCTGCTCTTCATGTGTGATCGTTCCAACCCGCATCCGGGACCCATTAACCTTGGCCACCGAACACAAAAGCCGGTCGACCAACTCAATCGAGTTCATTTCCAAACTCACAAACAAAGTAGGAGCTCGCTCCCTCATCGCGACTTGCTCGGCAATATTCATCGCAAAGGCAGTCTTCCCCATACTAGGACGAGCGGCGAGAATAACCAATTCTCCATTATGCAAACCGCCCGTCATGGTATCGAAGTCGCTAAAGTGTGTCATGACACCGGAAGCTAACTGCTGACCTTGCATCCTCAAGTCAATGCGTTGCAAAGACTCAGTTAGAATGTCGGAAACCATCCGCGCATGCGACCCAGTTTTCTCGTCTTGAATCTGAAAGATCTTCTCTTCCGCTCTCGCAATAAGCTTCTGCGCATCGATCGACTCGTCATAAGCTTCTTCGAGTATCTCTGTGGTCGCTTCAATTACCCGACGCACAACCGCCTTCGATTGGATAATCTCCCCATAATAAACGGAGTGTGCGGCGTTCGGTACAGCGTGCGCCAACTCCGCCAAATAAGCAGCCCCACCCACCAATTCAAACTGACTGGTCGACTTAAGCTGGTTGACCAATAACGCGACATCGACTTTCTTACCAGAATTGAACAAGTCAACCATGGCTTCGTAAAGAATCCGATGGGCATCATCATAGAAATCGTCCGCCCGCAGAATCAACGACAATTCGTTGATAACCTCTGAATTGAGGATCACGCACCCAAGCACCGCTTTTTCAGCAGTTAAATCATATGGAAGCTCGCGGTTCACAATAGACGAAGCTTCCGATCGACCGGTCCTTCCTTTCCAATCACCCTTCTCACCCCGAGGCTTGCGATTGGCACTGCTCATGATCCGTTCCTCCGAGTGAAAACACCGACAATTCCCCAACGAGCGTCGGCATTGTATCCTGCACTAGGAATCGAAAAAAGCACGGCGTAGATTTAGTAGCCACCCTGCTGGGAACTACATAATGCAGGCAATCTGTTCCAGAGAAGCAATTATGGGGATCCAAATGGATCATCATTTCCGCTAGCGTTTGAAGTCCCGGCAGGAGCACCAAATGCATCGTCATCTTGCGCAGCCTGGCGTCCAGATGTTGCTCCTGGCTTCGCCCCAGTATTCTTCTGCCCTGCATCTTTATCAGGCAGTGCATTGACCATCGTGGGCATAATGGCTCCTTCTTCACGCAAACAACTCAAATGCCCATCGCGAGTCACTAAAAACAATCGATCGCTCACATTGTTAGGTATCGCAACGTCGATTGGCACGTTCGAAACTCCATCTACCTTTCCATCAGAAAGCCGAAGTCGGTTCAAGTGACCGTGATCATTTTTCACATACAAATGCTCTTTACCAATCGAAAGCACGGCTTCGACGTGTCCTACGTGTGCATCCCAAGAATGTGCTCCGGTGGTCAAATCCAGAGCTACCAAGCGACCGTCGTCCGATAAGACGAAAACTTGCTTGTTACTCACCACAGGCGTTTGGCTTACGGGCATCCCTAAATTCGCACGCCATAGATAGGAGCCGGTCCGATTTGTTGTGGCATGAATGACCGTCCCGTAACTGCTCACAAAAACGAACCCTTGCGGTGTCGCGACAGGCTTACTGTCAACCGGTTCGCCCAAATTCACCTTCGACCACATTTTGGGAACATTTTCATTGCGAACGAGGAACATTGCGCCTTGGGAAACCCAAGCCAAATACTCGCGATCCAACGAACCAGCCACACCGTCGCGATTCTCGGTCCCACCCCTCAAAACCACAGGTGCAATGTTGGGGTTCTCGATCGAATAACCAACCAAGCGTCCTTGTGTCGATGGAACGACCACTCTCGTCTCTAACGCCGTCGGTGTTGCAACAGGAGTAAACGCTAACCTCGCGTTGTTGACCAAATTCCCTGTCTTCAACTCCAATGCATAAAAGGAATTGCCGTTGAGTACCACTACATAATCGTCCGACACGCCAGGTCCAAGAATCGGTAAGTCAGCCCTTGGAACGGAGTTCTGCCACAGCAATTCTCCCGATTCACCATCGATGGCTGTGATCACCCCATTCTTGGCTACAGCGACCACATAAATCACCGGTTCACTGAAAGTCCTTACGGCTGCCTGCTTGCCCAACACCGCATAGGTCTTCACCAACTTATCCGCTTGCGCTTTAGCACCTTCGAGCCCTAAAACAGGAACCGGACTGGTCGGCTTACCATCCAAGATCAATTTATCTAAAGCTCCACGATCGACTTGCCGAGCGTCGATTCGCTCAAGCAATCGATTTCCCACAAAGACATCTACAAACTCACGTCTGTCCTGCGAATGAGGCCAAACCACCAAACTTTCCGTACCTTGAGCCAGCGCTGCTCCGCCGACACTGTTTTCCCAAGCGACCTCAAGCCCCAAGGGAGTAACGGCGCGACTGTTGACCTGAGCCACTGCGACCGACGAGAAACTTTCACCTAGCATGCCGCTAACAAGCCCAAGAGACAAACAAGCCCCTGCGATCCACTTTTGGATCAAAAGCGAATGGCCCCTGGCTGCATCCTGCTGAAGTGAACCGGGCTGAATTGAATCGCTACCAAGGTTTGCATTGCGCAAAGTATCACCTACGACTAACTGGGACAGTTTTGCAGTTCTGAATCTCATCGTGCCAACCTTCAATGTTTTCACTCGCCAAGCGCCCTTGGGCACTTTGGTTGTCTCAAGCCATGCAATCCATCGATTTCATCGGCCTTCATCGTACTCTCTACCCCCAGAAATGCGAGTTTTTTCCGGGGCTTAACCTGAACAGCCCCGCCCTTCTCCGAATGTACGAATAATTCCGGCTTGCACCGCCTCACTGGCGTCCCCCCCTGAAAAACCTGGAAAAATCAGAACAATCGGAATTTCTTCACTCTAAAACCATCCACACCCACCCCACCCTCACCCCTTTCATGAAAAAATGGAACTTACCAAGAGAAAGTTTGACGATAGAAGGGGGTCTGTTTACGATCTAGGAAGATGAAGTCGGAGAAGGTTCGTGTACTCCGATCAGATTGATTTTTTGATGACGAGGTAGTTCATGGCTCGCGATCGCAATCTCTATGTTTGGCAAGCTTACGTCATCGTGATGTCGTTCGTGAGTCTTCTTTGTATCGGGGCCCTTGCCTACGTAGCCTTCCAAGCGGAAACCAATTACAAAACCGTTCAGGAAGCCCGAAAGGCCGCCAGCGATGCTGATGCGAAGTTACGAGAAGAAACGAAAAAATCACAGCTGCTCGAAATGGTTCTCGGTGCTCGCCCATCGAGCCAAGCGGAATTTGATCAAGCTGCCTCGTCCTTCTCGGGTAACGGAGACATGGCAAGCATTCAGAGCAAGTACGTAGCTGACATGGCTCTGCTCGGTCAGAACGTCACGGAAAAGAACTATCGAAAACTCGTCGAAACCCTCATGCAAACCGTCCGTGAGCGAAATCTACAAGTCGATGCTCAAGCCAAGCGCGAAGAAGATCTTAAAGCGAAGTACGATGCGACGATCAAACAGGAAACCGAAGCTCGCGAAGCGGAACGCAAACGAGCAAACGAGCTCGCCCAACAACTAGAACAGACCCAAGTCGCATACGCTCAAAAAGAAAAAGAGCGTCAAGATGAGATCACCAAGATCCAAACGGACCGTCAAAAACTCGCTCAACAATCCGAAACTGAAAAACGAACCTACTTGGGTGAAATTGACAAACTCACCAAGAAACGTGATGAACTCGCTCGACAAAATGAGCTTCTCGGGAAACAACTCGAGGAGATGAAAGGAGAAGACTTCCAGTACGTGCAAGGCAAGATCACAGAAGTCGTCGACGGGGGCCAAACGGTCTATCTAAACCTCGGCAAAGCAGATGGCCTTCGACCCGGCGTGCGATTCTCCGTACTCGATGACGAAGCGAACCGCGCAGCAGACGCCGAGCCCAAAGCTCGAATCGAAGTCATCGAAGTCAATCAGCAAACCGATCACCTTGCACGCGCTCGCGTTCTGCCAGACCGTCGAACAAACACCATTCTTCGAGGTGACCGAATCTACTCTCCAGCTTGGCAACCAGGCCGCAAAGTTAGCTTCGGCCTCGTAGGAAAACTCGATATCGACGGCGATGGAAAAGACGACCGAGAAACCGTCAAAGCTCTCATCGCTCAAAACGGTGGAGAAGTTTCCGTAGACCTCCGACCCGACGGTCGCACGGAAGGTGCCTTGAGTGTCAACACGCGATGGCTCGTTGTGGGTGACGAATTCAAAGTTCTCGGGGGAACTCTCGATGGAGCCACCGAAGTCATGGCCAAACGCCGCGCTGAACTTGAGCAACAAGCCAAGTCGATGGGTGTCAGCCGCATCAATCTCGATAAACTCATGGGTTACCTCCGTGGTACCGGTGACGAAGATGTCGTACCGCTTGGTAGCGCTACCCGCGCTTCGGACTTCAAACGCCGAGAAGCACCACCTGCACCAGGCCGCGGCCGAGTTTCAGGGCTGTACCAATCACCCGACGGAAAACTCATTCCAAATAACGAACCCTAATTCGATTGTGTTCAGCCGATCTTCTGCCGCCGAGTGGCGTCAAGCGATCGACTTCAGTCGATCGGCTCAAACGTTGACCACGCGATCCAATAAACGCTCCTCGGAGTTCAAACTCTGAACGACAAACCACTTATCGGGTCGCTAGTCGATGTCATTGCCGACGATAGAATCAAGCTTCACGGGTTTCTAGTCAAACGCTCGCTCAATCCCATCGAAGACGATTGCTCGGCCACTGACATCCGATCGCAACCATCCAGTTGCCTTTGGATCATAGTCCACGGCGTAAACGGAAACTTCTACGGGTCCACTCTCCTAACGGATCTCGCACGAACGGCCCTTGCGGCAAACCACGACGCACTGCTAGTTAATACGCGCGGCCATGATCTTGCCACCTTCGGATCTGCTGAATTCCCCGCTCGCCTTGGGGCCATGTATGAATCGCTGGGCGACGCATATCGCGACCTACAAGCCTGGACGGCCTTTGCCCATTCGTTGAACTACTCCCAAGTCGGGATCATCGCTCACTCCCTAGGAGCGGTCAAAACCACGTATGTTGCAGCCCACCACTCCCTGAACGTCCACCGAATCGTCGCTCTCTCACCTCCACGCCTGAATACCGAACTTCTGCTTACAGACCCAGAAAAACAGAAACTCTTCAAAAAGCATTTGGAACTAGCAAATCACTGGTGCGAGCAAGGCGAACCCCACCACATCATTCGAGTCCGATTTCCTATGGCAAATTGGGTGTCGGCTAGCACCTACATCGATCGGTACGGAAACGGCAACAAGTACGATTACCTTGCGTGGGCGACGAAAATCCAAATCCCAACTCTTTGGATGTTCGGCGAAATAGAAGTCACCAAAGGATCGGTAAACTTCAAACATGCAGATCAAGCATTAGAAGAACAGTTTCAAGCGACCTTCGATGGGAAGTCAAAACGACTACATCGAACCATGGTGATTCCGGAAGCCGACCACTCTTACAATGCCACTCGCAACGCGCTTTCGAAGTCCCTGCTCTCTTGGATCACTAACTTGAATCACTAACACGGAGTCCTCCTTAGCTGTACATCGAAGTGGGCAGGGCTTGAAATTAAGCTACAATATCCCGATGTACTCGGCGATCCTTCGACCAAGTCGTCGCAAGCGCGTATTTTATCTCGCCAATTGTCCTCAAGATATCACCTGACTGAATGCCAATCATGACTGGAACCTCCCCCGCCTGGCTCGCTAGCCCATCCGACGTATCCGAAGCCAAACAACGCCTCGATGCGCATACCGTAGAAACAGTCCAGTGGCACTTCCACGAATCCACCGGATCACCATTCTGGCTTGGAAAAAAAGCGGAATTGAAATTTGATCCGCTCAAAGAAATCAAATGCTTTGATGACTTGAAGAAATTCCCTATGTTCGAAGATGAGTGGCTCCGCGGTGGCCCTGTTGAACGCTGGATTCCAAAAGGCCTCGCAGGAAAACCGACCTACGTCTTCGAGACCGGTGGGACGACAGGAATCCCCAAAAGCCGCGTTGTGATCGATGACTTCCGGATCGATTACGAACTCTTTAGCCACACCCTTCCCGACGAATATTTTCCTAAAGGTGCGAATTGGTTGATGCTCGGCCCCTCCGGCCCCCGTCGCCTGCGACTTGCCGTTGAACACCTCTGCCAATATCGAGGAGGAATTTGCTTCTGTATCGACCTCGACCCGCGTTGGGTGATCAAACTGATCAAGAAGGGATGGATGGAACATCTTGAAGAGTACAAGAAGCATTGCATCGACCAAGCAATCACAATCCTGACGGCCAACCATAACATCAAATGCATGTTCGCAACGCCGAAGCTTCTCGAATCCCTCGCGATGGGACTTGCAGAAAAAGGAACCACGCTACGTGAATGTGGTATCACCGGTATCTTTTCAGGCGGAACGGAATTCACCCCGCAATGGACTCGCTTCTGCGTCGAAGAACTCCTCGAAGGCCTTCCTGAACAAAGCGGCGTCTACATGACTCCAACCTACGGCAACACTTTGATGGGCCTAGCTTGCTCGCGACCTATCACCGACGAAGACGACTACACCATTGCGTACTATGCGCCGCAACCGCGGGCCGTAGTCGAAATCGTCGACTTCGATGACTCAGATAAGGTTGTCGAATACGGCAAAACCGGACGTGTCAAACTCTACACGATGACCAAAGAATTCTTCGTGCCAGGATTCCTCGAACGCGACGAAGGCGAACGAGAACTACCATTCGACAAGTATCCTTGGGATGGTGTCTCCGGTGTTAGACCCTTCCACGGTTTCGCTTCCACAACAACCGTTGGTGTCTACTAAATTACCCTTCGCAAAATACCGCCGGAGTCGCCACTTCACCGTTCAAAATACACGAGTGAATCCGCAACTCCGGCTTTGCGTTTATTTCCAAAACAACTCCTCCATTCCATTCGAATCTCAACATGCTGACAATCCAACCCCTGCGATGGGGAAAACCTTACAAGTCCCTCGACACCTTCGATGTCATCCACTTCGATACCGGCGAATCCATCGCAAAAATCGGCCAAGTTAATGGCGGTATGGTGCAAATGGATATGCGGAAAGCTGACCAAGCTCGCAAGGCACTGCGTGCATTCTCGTGCGATGACTTGATCAAGAAATGCGAACATGCAGCGAAACTTTTCGAACATGAACCGCTCCCCATCGGCGATGGCATGCAGTCAGTAAGCGACTTCATCCACCAACAGTCCGCCAGCACCGGGTTACCGGAGCACATGTGCCAAAGCAACATGAAGAAGAATTGCTTTGTGCTAAGCAACATGAGCAAAATCCTGAGTTGCCTTACCCGTGGACTCCCCCTGGATATCTACACCAAAGGATATGGAGACGAAGGTCGCGGAGTTACTGTCAGCTACCAATGCCAATCACCGGTCCTTGGAGCTGTTCTTCCGAACAACTCCCCTGGCGTCCACACACTGTGGCTTCCCGCTGTCCCTCTCCAAGTAGGACTTGTACTCAAACCCGGTTCTCAAGAACCTTGGACTCCATATCGAATGATCAGCGCGTTCATTCAAGCTGGAATTCCAGCTGAAGCGTTCTGCCTTTATCCAGGCGGGCACGACGTCGGCTCGACAATTATGAGCAAATGCTCTAAGTCCATGATCTTCGGTAGCGCACAGACTGTCCAGCAATACTCCGGCAACCCTCACGTCCAAGCTCACGGACCAGGCTTCTCCAAAATCCTTCTCGGTGATGACATTGTCGATCGTTGGGAAGACTACCTCGACATGATGGTAGAAAGCGTCGCAAGCAATTCGGGACGTGGGTGCATCAACTGCTCCGGCATTTGGGCTTCAAGACATACGAAGAAGATCGCCGAAGCGATCGCTGCACGCATAGGACCAATGGAAGCCCTCCCACCTACCGACCCCAAAGCGGAACTTGCTGCGTTTACAAACAAACAGATGGCAACCGGCACATGGGCAATGATCCAACAAGACCTTGCAGAATCAGGCGTCACCGACATGACTGCCAGCTATGGACCACGCCTCGTCGAACGCGAACGATGCGGGTACTTGCGTCCAATGGTCATCCACGCTGACTCACCATCGCGCGGAGTGGCAGCCAAGGAATATATGTTCCCATTCGTCTCAGTCGTAGAGTGCCCTCAAAAGGACATGATCAAGTCGATTGGGCAAACCCTAATCGGTTCCGCTATAACTCACGATGCCGCTTGGATCGACGAGCTTACAAACGCAGTGAACATCGATCGACTCAATATCGGTTCTATCGCAACAAACCGCTTGAACTGGCTTCAACCCCACGAAGGCAACCTCACTGAGTTTCTCTTCAGAAACCGAGCATATCAGCTTGCCAACTGATGTTCGATGCCAACCAATTTTCGACTTGAACCTTGCTTTCAAAGATATGTGCTTTCAAAGCTAGGTGCTTTGAAAGCTCCGTGCCGAGTGTTAGACTCGGACAGGTTTAAACGTCGATGAGGCTACATCGAGACAAGCGATTCGTTCGCCTCTGCTGAAGTATCTACGTACCGTACCGGGTAGCTTGCGCTCGCCGCACCGCTTCGAGCAGATCATTTCGCTCGGTGGTCCCCTTGGACAACACGTCTAATACCCGACCGTTAAGCCTTGCGTGATCCTCCGGCGTCAACATCTTGCTAGTCAACACCAACACAGGAATCTTCGATAACGTCGGATGCGTCCTTAGCCGGGCAACCAATTCAAATCCATCCATCTCTGGCATCATCAAATCTAGTAAAACCAACGAGGGTGGAGATGCCTCCATACAAGCAAACGCCTCACGCCCATTGCTTGCCTTTTCAATCCTCCAACCATCCTTTTGAAGTATCCGCGTAACAAGCTCGCTGCTGGCCGGATCATCTTCAACAACCAAAATCCGATCAGGATCGTTTCGGGGAAGCAATCGATCCAAGCAAACCTGAAGCTTCCCCCAGTCGATGGGCTTCGTCAAACAATCGGTGGCTCCCAAGGCCATGGCTATTTCGTTGTTTTCCACAACCGAGAGCAATACGACCGGGGTGGTCGAAAGATGCACATCGGCTTTGATCGCCGCTAATACCTGCCAACCGTTCATCTGTGGCATCATTACATCAAGCGTAATGATGTCCGGTCGGTGAGAGCGGGCAAGCACCAGTCCGGCCTCGCCGCTCGTTGCCATGATCACCCGATACCCGTCCTTCGATAAGCTGCGGCTAATCAAATCCAACGCATCAGGATTATCGTCGATCGCAAGCACTGTCCCGCGGATCGCTTCTCCTCGTATCGTTCCTCCTCGGATCACATCCGTGTTAATCGCGGAGTTTGCTGGAGATTGAGAATCCCCCGCACCACCAAGTCCGCTCGGCTCCAAGACAGCCGGTGCGATCCGAGGTAGTTCAATCGTAAAGGTCGAGCCTTTTCCAAGCTCGCTTGACACACGGATATCTCCACCGAGCATTTGGCATAACCGTCGGCTGATCATAAGTCCTAAACCAGTACCGCCATACTTTCGAGTAGTCGATTCATCCGCTTGAACAAACGCCTGAAACAACTTGGCAATTTGATCACTGGTCATACCTATGCCGCGATCGCATACGGCAAAAGACACGTACTCCTCGCGTTCATGTGACTGCTTCGAGATCACCAAATCGATCACGCTGTTTTGCGAGAATTTACATGCGTTCGAAAGCAAGTTCATCAGAGACTGCCGAACCTTCATCGCATCGCTGTACATCGCGCCGATTTCCGCAGGGCAATGCACTACAATCCTATTGTGGTTCTTCAACGCAATCGGCTCAATCGTCGAGACAATGTCTTGAACAAGCTCACCGATCAAAAACGACTCATGATGCAAAGTCATCTTTCCTGACTCGATTTTGGAAAGATCCAATACATCATTGATCAATGCCAACAAATGCTTCCCTGCATTCCTGATCTTTTGCAAATCAGCAGAGACCTCCTCAGAACTCATCAAGCCAGCGTCTTCGATGAGCATTTCCGAATACCCCAAGATCGCATTCATCGGGGTACGCAATTCATGACTCATGTTGGCGAGAAAAACCGTTTTAGCTCGACTCGCCTCTAACGCTTGATCGCGAGCGACGATCAATTCGGTATTCATACGTTCGTTCTCATGCTCTACGCGCAATCGATGCAAGCTCATCCCGAGCTGGCAACCAATCGACCCAAGGAACCGAACCCATCGCTCCGACCATGTGGTATCCGTATTTCCAACTTCCAGCCGTATGTATCCAACCGCTCGCTGAGAAACATAAATTGGAATTGCGAAATGGCCATCTACTACTACAAGCCCCGCGTCATCTGCGACGCTACAATCGGGTAAAGCATGCTCCCCAGCAGCCTTCTCGGTCGAAGATCTACCCATGCGGTGTACGTCAGGAAGCATCTCAACGACGTATGACTTCGCACCGAGACTCCCCGTTGCTAGTAACTCAGAAGCGACTAACTCAACTAAACGTGATTCCACCCGTTCATGCTGCATCACCAAATCCAGACGGGTCTGCAAATCAAGCTCCTCGCCCCGTCGGACAAGTTTGGCTTCTCTCTCCTGGGCTTCCTCCAATGCTGCCAACAACTCGGCAGCATAAGCATTCGCGTCCGCAAGCGCTAGAACTTTGCGATGCAATTCCGCATTGGAGTCCCTTAAACGGATCAATTCACTCTGTAAATTAACGTCCGATTCGTCGTTCATGCATATCGCCTATCGACTATTAAATAAACAGTGTGACCTTGGACTTTGCCGCGTCCTCCAAGTAGGTTGCGACCCCTCCGAATTCAACGCCGGGCAGCAACTCCTCACGAGTTATCCCCATCACGGTCATCGAAGTTTCACACGCTACCATTCGAACTCCCATCTCTTGAGCCATCTCTATCATACTGGGCAACGATTCAACATTCCGTTGGCCCATCAAGTACTTGAAAAAGATGGGCCCTGCCCCACCCATATTCATACGACTCGTCGGCACGCTCTTCGGGCCGTTGGGCAACATCGCCGCCACCATCTTCTCTCCGATAGATTTGCCGGCATACTTCTTGGATACTCTCAAAGCGTTTAGCCCCCAGAAGGTGAAAAACATGGACACTTCCATGCCCATCGCAACAGATCCTAGCGCGATAGTAAACGCCCCAAAGAGAGGATCAAGTTCACCGGAAAATACCACCATGGTGGTTCGATCCTCTGGTACGTTTCCACCACCTTGCTTAACCATTCCTCGCAAAGCCGCTAAATCCCGCTCGACCCCCGCAAGCCGTTTCGACACTCGTTCTTCGACGAGCCGATCTACCAGCTTCGTAATCTCGTCTTCAGTCAAGCTCATAAATCACCTAAGCCCGTTTCTCAAGCACCACTTTTTGCACCCCTTGCGATTCCTCAAAGGACTTCAAATCATGTCCCATTTTTCGCACCCAAGCTTCAATGTCGCTCTGAAAAGAAGGATCGGAGGCCTCTACCAGTAAATGATCCCCAACTTGTAGCTCTTTCATCGCCCTAGAAATTCTCACAATGGGCATAGGACAATTCAAACCCTTGCAATCTAGTTCTACGCTTGCCATCGCCCAACTCCCAATTAAAAAATCTACGGAGCAATTCCAGTCTATAGAGTGTAGAGCTCGAGGAGCGTTTATGATAGGGAAGTCAATCACGAAAAATATCCTAAACGACACGTGCAACCGCCATCAAGAATCAGTGAAAACGAATATAATCCCTAGCGAAAGCCAACTCTAGCCTAGCGGTCGTTCCGCGTACTCGCACTCCAATATGATGAACGACTCTCTCAGCTCCAAACTTCAACGCTGGATCGGATGTGCTGCTGCTCTCGTTTTTGCTTCCACCCTTGCACTTGTCTACTTCGCCTCAGCCCGAATTCTGACCGACCAAGCGGACGCAAGGTCGATGAATTCCGTTTGGAACAATACGTTCCGCCTCGATGACCTCATCCTTCGCGCTTCGGTGATTCCAAAACTAACCGCAATCCGACAGCAAATCCACGGCGATACTCCAGACCCTTCGATGGGTAATTATCTGAAAAACGTCCTCGAATCGATTCCTGCTAAAGATGCTTACGGCATCTACATAGCATACGAAGATTTCAACTACGATTCCCCACAAGCGATGCCTTGGGTTGATCGTGACCATTTACCTGATCCGACCCTTGTTCATTACGATTACCACAACCAGCAATATGAGTGGTACAACGGTCCGAAGCAATCGAAAGAGCTCTTCATTACCGAGCCATACTACGATGAAGGTGGCTCGAATATCGGCATGGTCAGCATTACCTATCCGTGCATAAGCAACCAGGGAAAGTACATCGGCACCGCAGGATTAGACCTTTCTTTAGATCGGATCCGCGAGATCGTAAATCAGCTCGAATTCAATGCAGAGATCCCCTCTTTAGTTAGTCGTAATGGGCGCATCATCTCCCACCCAAACGCTTCTCTGATGCTTGGAGCAAACGGGCCAGGCGCTCACGTCGAAGAACTGCCGGACGGAAAAGCAACCCTTTCGAGTTCCGCAGGTATGAAAATCTTGCGGATTGACGGGGAAGACCGCCGCATCTATTGGGTCACGTCCGCCACCTCTGGCTGGAAACTTATCCTCAATGTCTCAAACTCCACAATCCTCACACCAGTCCGTATGCTTGCACTGCAAATCGGCATTCTCTCAGCGACTGCCATGATTGCGATGCTAACTCTCCTCGCATGGATCGCTCGCCGTACCATCCAACCGATCCTCACTCTCACGCAAATCGTAAACAAAGCATCCAAGGGTGAATTCCAGAATAACGAACTGAAACCTCTGACCACTCGAAACGATGAGATCGGCATACTCTCAGACGCTTTCTCGAAAATGCAACAGGAGATCGCACAACGAGAGACGCAATTGCAATCCTGGAATCAACAACTAAGCAACCTTGTTGCCGACAAAACTCATCAACTTCAATTGGCGCTCGACGAGGCTCAATCCGCGAAATTCCAAGCTGAACAGGCAAGTCGCGTGAAAAGCGAATTCCTAGCCAATATGAGTCACGAACTTCGCACCCCTATGAATGCCATCATCGGGTACAGCGAAATGCTCATCGAAGAGCATTCCGAACAACCGGAACTTCAGGAGTCCGTCGTCGACCTTCAGAAGATTCAAATGGCAGGAAAACACCTGCTTAACATCATCAATGACATCCTCGACCTCTCAAAAATCGAAGCCGGGAAGATGTCCCTATACATCGAACAAATCGATGTGGGAAACCTCTTGAAAGAAGTCTCTCAAACGGTCGCGCCACTGTTTAAGAAAGGGAAAAACGAATTCAAAGTCACTTCCACTGGCGACTTGCTTACCATCCTGAGCGACCAAACCAAAATCCGACAAACGCTACTGAACCTCTTGAGTAATGCCGCCAAATTCACCCACAATGGATCGGTCGAACTCTCAGTGTACCGCAATGAAAGAAACATCTGCTTCTCTGTCCGTGATTCAGGAATCGGAATGGATGAATCGCAAATCGCCAAACTCTTCGAACCCTTCACTCAAGCCGATGCATCCACTACCCGAAAATATGGAGGTACCGGACTCGGACTAACCATCTCTCGCCACTTCTGCAATATGCTCGGTGGCTCCATCGAAGTAACAAGCAAAGTAGGAAGCGGATCGACATTCATAGTCACGCTTCCTACGGACTCGACACCGATCACTCTCAACACCGGTGAGAACAAATCATCGCTGAAATCCGCCACATCCAATCCAAACCTCCCGAATGTTCTCGTCGTCGACGATGACCCCAATACCATCGACCTAATCTCCCGGTTCCTAACCCGCGAAGGCTACCATGTCATCGGTACCACTGACCCTAACGAAGCAATCCCAGCCATCGAGAACCACCACCCTGTCCTAGCCATCATCGATCTGATTCTTCCAGGGACCGATGGATTTGCTCTGTTGCGAAATCTCAAAGAAAACACAAAGACTTCTTCAACCCCTGTCGTCATGATCTCGATCACCCCAGATCGAAATACCGGTTTCGCATTGGGAGCACTCGACTTTCTACCAAAGCCAATCGAATGGTCGCGACTTATTGGCATCCTCGACTCTATCCAAAACCAATCCCAATCAAAAAAACAACACGCTCTGCTTGTAGAGGATGATCCACAAACCGTCGAATTAACCCGCCGCGCACTGGAAAAACATGGGTGGTTTGTAAACACCGCCCAGCACGGACAAGAAGCGATCGATTTCCTTCAAGCGATCTCCCCAGATATCATTTTGCTCGACCTAATGATGCCCGAAATGGATGGCTTTGAATTCATCTGCGAGATCAATAAACACCCGACTTGGCAACATATCCCAATCGTTGTCCTGACCGCGATGGACCTTAGCGAAACGCAACAGCAATTCCTTAGAACTCGATCGATCAACTTCTTGAAAAAAGGAGGGGTATCCACCCCTGAGCTATTGACCTACTTGCGTGACCATATCGCACTAATACAATCCCGGAACGACACACCGAACTCATAAAGAACAAGATCCGCTCGAGAATCACCCCATGACTAGAATTTTATTGGTTGAAGACAACGAACTAAACCGCGATATGCTCTCCCGCCGCCTCGAACGACGCGGTTTCACGATCTTGATCGCGGTCGACGGCCAAGAAGGTATCGACATAGCCACCGAACAGAAACCAGATATCATCCTGATGGATATGAACCTACCCGTCATCGATGGGTGGGAAGCAACCAAAGCGATAAAAGCGAATCCTGTTACTGCAAGCATCCCGATTATCGGACTGACCGCCCATGCTATGGCCGGGGATCGGGAAAAATGCCTCGCTGCTGGTTGCGATCAATACGACACGAAGCCCATCGACTTCCAATCCCTTCTCGACAAGATCGCCAGCCTGCTAGGGAATTAATCCTTCTACCGAAATCACCATGCAAGACTCCAACCCGCAACTCGAAAACGCACTCGCCCAAGTCCGCCACGACCTGAAGACACCGCTGAACCAAATACTCGGTTACAGCGAACTTCTCCTTGAAGAAGCTGCCGACTTATCAAACACTGCCACAGCCGACGACCTCAATCGGATCCGATCGGCTTCCAAAGTCCTTCTGAATCTCATCAACGACCAAGTCACTTCAGAATTTCTCCTGAATCCTGATCGAGTCCTAAAGGAAACCCAAGACTTACATTCTAACTCCCCTACACAACAATACACGACTGTTCTGCCTCCCGGACATATTCTCGTCGTTGACGATCAACAAACCAATCGCGACGTACTCTCGCGTATGCTCGAACTTTGCGGTTTGAAGGTATCTCAAGCCGAACATGGAGCCAAAGCCGTTGAGCTACTGCGGAACGCTTCGTCCGATCAAGTACCCGCTATCGATGTCGTCCTACTCGACGTCATGATGCCAGTTCAAGACGGCCATGCAACCCTCCTGGAGATCAAATCCGATCCGGTATTGCGGCATATCCCCGTCATCATGATATCCGCACTGGATGAACTCGATTCAGTCATACGCTGTATCGAAATCGGTGCAGAAGACTACCTTGGGAAACCCTTTAACCCAACTCTTCTCAAAGCACGACTCGGTGCATCACTTGAGAAGAAACTTCTGCGAGACTCAGAACAACAACACCTTCAGCAAATCGAGTCAACGCAAAAACGACTTTCTAAAGAACTGCTCGATGCCGCAAACTACCTCTGCTCCCTTTTCCCTCCCCCAACCCAAGCTCCACTCCTGATCGATTGGAAACATCAACCCTGCTCCGAACTCGGTGGAGATGCTTTCGGTTACCACTGGATCGATGATAACCATCTTGCGATCTACCTACTGGACGTATGCGGACACGGTGTGGGAGCTTCACTCCTTTCGGCTTCCGCCATCAACGTAATCCGTAACGGATTTCTGCCGATCGCCGACATGCGACAACCGAATCAAGTCCTCGCCGCGATCAATGACATGTTCTTGATGGAACGTCAAAACAACATGTTTTTTACACTCTGGTACGGTGTCTATGATCGCTCAACCAGAATACTCAACTACGGAGGAGCCGGACACCCGGATGCGATTCTGCGAATCACAACCCCCAGCGGAACGAAGCTAGAAAAACTACCTTCCACTGGGCCAATCGTCGGGATCATGGAAGGTATGGATTACGATCAACTCTCGATCGAAGTCCCCCATGACTCCGCGCTCATCGTTCTAAGCGATGGCTGCTTCGAAGTCATCCAGCAAGACGGGAGTATGATGGATACCGCTCTCTTCGAGAACTATCTACATCAATATGCAACCGATCCGAGCGCGCTGGACAATTGGTTTATGCAATGCCAACAACGCCGTGGAGATGAAATCCTTGATGACGATTTTACTCTTGTGCGAATCCGTCTCTAATCAATCCCAACCGTCGGCAGCAACTTCTCAGCACCCCAACGCACCACATCCTGAACCAACAAACCGGTCTCAGCTTGCGTTCGCTCCACCTCATAACGAGCTTCGGCGTCCGACAACCCGTGCGTATTGAGAGCAATGCTTACTACTTTCACTGGTGCTAACGCCCCACCCGCACATGCGATACTCTCAAGCATTGCCACTACATCGCGAAGCGGTGGTATTCGCACCCACTTAAAATCGCGCAGGTGATGCATCTGGGCGCGATGCACTAACACCAGATGGCTCGGTTGCGATCCTCGCATCAATGGCAATGTTGCTGTGGAGGCCGGGTTGAGCAACGAACCTTGCCCCTCTATAAAGACCACGTCCCTATCCTTTGCACATGCCGCTAACTCTTGCTGCACCGCCCCGGAAGCAAAGTCCACACGGATCGCATCTAACGCAATCCCATCCCCCTCTAACATGATCCCCGTTTGCCCAGTCGCCATGAACTTCGATCGCTTGCCCCTCGCAACCGCTCCTCGATGAAAAGATATCGCCGCAGACATCTTACCGATCGACATATCAGTTCCAACAAATAATACTCGTTTGCAAGGTAACAACCTCGAGAGCCCCATCCCTGATACTAAGTCTGAAGGCTCCTTGCGGATATCCCATATCCAACGCCCCCCCTGAAGGTAAGGCACTAACCTTTCATCATTCGATAAGGAGGTGTGCAGTCCGTTGAGAATGTTTAATCCACCCTTCAAAGCTACTTGCAACTGCCCAACCCAATCCTGAGGCAACTTACCACCCAATGCGGCTAACCCTAAAGCCATCGTTTCAGGACCGTAATTCAGCGCCTCCTCGACCGTCGATACGATGGGAATCCGACGCTCGAGCGGGATCCCTGTTAGCTCTCCCAAATCTTCGCCGGCCGTCTGAGAATCAATCACCACGGCAACTCGCTCTGTAGCAAATCGAATCAGCGCTAATCCTGTCTTGCCGTGGATCCCCTTGATCCCCCCATGCAATAGGATCGCTAATCGATCTGTCGCGTCATATTGAGGATGCCTAGGCATGTGCTACTCCAAGTCCCGGTAAACCGCTATTGACCAAATAACCACCCTCCAAGCGACATCCGCTGTAAGGGTCATCCAACAAATTCAAATGGCTGTCCAAGTCGATGTAGTCTACCAACGCACTGATTTGGTTCGCAGCTATATTTCCTAAGGATGATTGAGAATAACAGCCCAACATCACACGCAACCCATGTGACCTAGCCGTATGAACCATTCGTATCGCCTCACTCAATCCACCACATTTGAGCAACTTAATATTGATACCGCTGCAACATCCCACCAATCTCGGAATGTCCATCGAGGTTCGACAACTCTCATCTGCCATGATCGGTAAACAAGATTCGCGATGAACCCTCGCCAAAGCTTCATGATCACCAGGTACCGTCGGCTGCTCAATATGATCCACCCCTCGCTCCGATAACCATCGCGACATTTCGATCGCGTCTTCAACATTCCAACCACCATTCGCATCTACACTCTTGCTAACTTCCCCAGGCAACTCCTCGAGCAATGCATCAAACATAGCTTGATCTTCATCAATCCCACCACACGCACCCATCTTAACTTTCACCGCACGAAAAACACCCACGTCGCACCACTTCTTCCAACGCTCTTTGGCTAACGCGGGACTCTGAATCCCAATTGTCACCGACACCGGTACCCTCGCGCGATCAGCTAACCCCATCATCTTCCAAACCGGCGCTCGGCAGACTTTGCCACACCAATCCCAAAGGGCCATATCAATCCCTGCACGTACCGACGAAGCGACCGAATGAGCTTGTAATCGCAACAGAGCTTCTTGACGATCCCAAGCCGAATACGAAGAGATCAACGCAGTGGCACGCTCAAGCTCACTACCTAAATAATCATAATCCTGCACGGAACCTGGAATCGAAAACTCAGCCGATTCCCCGAATCCACTGACCCCTTCATCCTCGACCTCGATTTCCCAATTGCGAGACCCAGCTTGCATCCCACGGCTTATCGTCAATGCAACTCGCTTGCGTACTTCAAACCCCCGAAAATGGATCTTCAATGCACGCTCCCTTTCCCAACTAAACCTACGATACCAACGCTCTATCGAATACCATCCAGTAATGTAAACCAATCTCCGGGATGTCGAACTTATCTCCCACCACTCGCCATCCATTCGACGCGTAAAAACCTACCGCCTTCTCCCTCGCCTTACACCACAGAACCCACCCCTCCTGCCGAGCAATACCCCATACATGCTCCAACATCAAACTTCCTACCCCCCTGCCCTGCAACTCGCTAACCACAGCCATCCCTCGCAACTGCACGCTCCGACCCGCCCACATATATTCGCTTACGCCACTCTCCGAAGGAATCTCACCGGGCGGCATAAGTGTCAAACAACTTGCCTCTTTACCATCCAACATACCAACCAAATGAAGCGTATCTTCAAATTCATCCCCAGGAAACAATGTCTGCTCAAACGGTAACCCCAACGGCTCTCGCAGGACAACATAACGCAAGCGTCGAACACGCTCGATGTCCATCAGACCGCGCGTGACCTCAACGGAAAATTTGCCGGAAATCCCCTCAAAGCTCTTCGCCACTACTCTTCCCATCCATTCAATTCCCCATACCTATCGGCTCACCAACTCAACTCGCACTGACTACCTAAAGCCAATTACCGACCCGGTATCGGACGCCATTGACCCGTCCTCGTCGGATTGCCCTGCAACCCACTAGGTAAATCATAAGGTGCCGACGACAATCGACCCGCTGGCCCCGGCTGCACATCCGGTAACCCACTACCTCCTATCCTGCGAGATGTACCCTCAGGACCTCCAACATCTCCGACAGATAAACTCCCAGCATTTAAATTCCCCCCACCCACATTCCCACCACCTCGATTCGCCATCCGACTCCCTGACCCACTGACCTGCAATCGAGCGATCTCGCGCTCGCTCTCTCCCAACCGCTGCTCCAACTGATAATTCCGCTTCTCTAAGTCCTCGGCACGCTTCTTCTGACTGCGAAACTCCGACAATAACCGATCACTCTCCACCTGATACTGACGCATCGCCTGATTCCCAGGCCACTGCTGACAACCAACCAACAAAGGCATCAAACCAGCCACCAATACGTAAACCCAACGAGCCCACCCACTGATTCGCTTACCAACGGCAACTATGGCTCCAGGCATAAAAGAATTCCTCAAATCATCCAAACGTCTCTTAGCGACTAGCCTACCAACTCAACTCTTAATTCCCTGTATTACCATCTTCCTGCAAACCAAGTGAAGCTCACTTTCCACCAATTCACACTCGGCTCTTCACAACTAACGCACACGCAAAATCTACCGCGTGCAAATGCTAGCTTGACAAAGTGAAAGCAACGGGAGGAGATCCAAGCAGAATGCTTGCAAAAAGAAAAACCCATCCTTGGGAAACAAGTCCATCCGTCGAAATGCCGGACTCGCCCATCCCCAAACGCCGCTTCATGCTGCGCTCAACGAGGACTTCGATTCCAGAACCCACAAGATATCCGCTCGCAAAAGTTTTGGAAGCACCCTTCGAAACTCCTGCAATGAATCCTGCCCATAGCTACATCTTGCCGCATCGCAGAAATCCTCCTAGACACGCAGCATCGCTATGCTTAATCCGGTCGACCAAGCTACATCCGATCGACCACCCCTATCCCCAACAACTCTAATCCTTTACGCAACGTTTTACCAACCAGCGAAGTCAACTGCAAGCGCGATAAAGCCTCTTCGCGTGTTGAAGCGTTGAGCACGGAACACTGATCATAAAAACTACTGAACAGCTTCGCTAACTCGTACAAATACTCCGTGATCATATTCGGGGTGTAGTCCACCATGGATTGATGCAGCATGTCTTCAAAACGCAACAAATGCAGCGCCACCCCCCCTTCCGATCCTTCGGTCAATCGAACCGGTACACTCCTGAAACTCGACTCTCCCCAACCCTTCTCCTCTGCCTTACGCAAAATACTCTTGATCCGCGCATACGAATACTGAATATAAGCCGAAGTGTTACCCTCAAGACGGACCATCTTGTCCATGTCGAAAATGTAATTACTTGTCCTGTTATGGGATAAGTCAGCGTACTTGATCGCACCTAGCCCAACCGTCTCGGCTATCAACTGCTGCTCAGCTTGATCCATCTGTCCGCTCGCACCAGTCGTCGGATCACACACGACTTCCATCGCCCTCGATACGGCTTCATCCAACATCGACTCAAGCCCCACGGTACTACCCGACCGAGTCTTGAACGGCTTGCCATCCGAACCCATGACCGTTCCAAAGCTGATATGCCGAAAGTCGGTTCGGTCGTACCCAAGCTTTTTCAGAACGGCGAACAGTTTCGTGAAATGCTCTCCCTGGCGATGATCTACCACATACAACGAAATGTCCGGTGCGAACTCACGTTCGCGAAACATCGCGGTGGCTAAGTCGGTCGTTGCATAAAGATAAGCACCGTCTTGTTTTTGCACGATCATCGGTGCATCGAAACCGTCCAAGAACACACACACCGCTCCATCGCTATTAACCGCCATCGACTTGGCAAACAACTCTTCGACCACCGCGGGTAACATGGCGTGATAAAAGCTCTCGCCATACTCGTGATCAAACTCCACATTGAGTCTTCGATACACACTGTGGATTTCATCTTTGCAATTGGGCAAGAACGCATGCCACAAGCCTAGATTCCCTTCTTCGCCGCGATGCAATGCGGCCGTTTCCGCGAGAACCTTTTCGTAAATATTAGAGTGTGCTTGCGAGTCCCGAATCAAACCTTCGTCTCGCTGCGCCGATTCGACTTTTTCTCTCTCTGCTCGCAACTCCTCCTTCGCTACTTCCACCCCTCTCTGAGCTGCAGCTAGTTCCTTGATGACTTTCTTGTCGTTTGGCGTTCCTTGCAATTTCTCTTCGACCATCCGAACACGATTGTGCGCCTGCTCAACCCCCTGCTCGAGCTTGGGGAGATTCCCTAACGACTCTTGATAGCCGCTGATCCCCTGCACCTTGCGATAAAGCCGACTTAGTTCTGCAACCGGTTGCGCCGCATATCGACCTTCATCGCGAAAATGCTTGTAACCATAGATAATCATCCCGAATTGCGTTCCCCAATCACCTAAATGATTGTCGGTTATTACGCGATGCCCCAAGAACCGCATCACCTTGCTGATCGCATCCCCGATCACCGTCGAACGAATATGCCCCACATGCATCGGCTTCGCCACGTTCGGCGATGAGTAATCAATGATCGCGGTCTTGGGCTGCGAAACCCTTCCGACCCCAAGTCGCTCGTCGCGATCTGCCGCCATCACCTCGCTAGCCATCCACTCTGGCGACAACCTCAAGTTGATGTACCCCGCTCCCGCAATGCTCACGTTCGAACAAATATCGGAAACTTGCAATCCATCAACTACGCTTTTGGCAATCTCCAACGGTGGCTTGCCTAACACCTTCTGCAACGGCATCGCTATGTTGGCTTGATAGTCGGCAAGCTGCGCTTCACGCGAAGGAACAATCCGCTCTAACGTTGCTCCCAATAAAGCGGGATCCTGCAACATCGGCTCGAGAACAACTCGGAATCGATCACGAATCAACTGTAATATCTGCATGCTTGCCCTATCTCAAACGCCGGCAATTGCCCGTAGACTAAAAAACGATTACTTCTTGCGAGTCGGTGCTAAGGGAATCGGCATCGGCCCTGCAAATGCATCCATGATCACCAACAAATTCAACAACCCTGCAATCGCTGTATATAACGATCCAAGATCAAAAGAAGCCGATCCGTCCGAGTGCCACTTCGATAACCAATCGGGATTCACTCCGTCGGCCGGAGAACCAACCGGAGGTGGCGCCATAAACCCGCCGAGCAATTGCTGATCCGGGGTCCGCTGACCATAAAAGGATTGCCATATCATCGGAAACGCCGGCACTCCTACCATCGCTTGCGCATAAGCATGAATTCGAAACTCCGGACTGCGGGTCGCTCCCATCGACGCTCGCCCGGCGCGCGAGAACATCTTGGGTAAATTACTGAGCTTGAACGTGTTCTCATAAGCATACACAACACGTCCAGCACCCAAGAAATATCCAAAAACAAAAAGCCCCAAGATACAGACACCAAACAAGATCGCCTTCTGCTTGCGCCCCTGGTAATAGTGCCCCGCTCCCGGGACCAAATAAGCCAAAACGGCTGCGACATAACGGTTCTTCAAGTCGACTTCGATCCCGTCAAACTCCCGCTTCGAGCCCTGCTGATCCTTGCTCATGGCTTACCCCTAAACCTTCCTCGGTTCAATGAACTCTAAAGCCGACTCGATGATCCCAACGGCAATGTCGATGTGCTCGTTCGTCGTAACGCCCGGCGGTGGCAAAAACCGCAGTCGCGTCGGATTGCTTCCTGCCACAAACCCCATCAATCCCAAGTCGTAAAGCTTTCCTAACATCAATTTGCCTGTCTCTGCACTCCCATCTCCAGGAGTAAACGCAATCATCATCCCTTCGCCATAAGGCCCACTTAAACGCCCTGGATACTTCGCCGCTAATGCTTCAAGCTTGCTTCGGAAGTAGCGATGCCGCTGCATGTTCCAACCATCATCGCCAAAGCACTTCTCGTGCTCGAGATGATCCAAAACCGCTAAACCACCTCGAATCGCCGCCGTCGACGCAGTAAAGGTTTGCGACAAAATCGGACCTCGCGGCTTGAGCTCCTCACCATAGAGTGTGGCACACACTTGGGTGATTTTCCCCAAGGTCACGATGTCCGCAAAGCGATCCAACCCGAAATGCTGAAACGCAAATGGTCGGCTCAAACGCGAAAACGTTTGTACTTCATCGAAGATCACTAAAATCTTGTGATCGTGACATATCTGACACAAGGTCTCAAAGTACTCTTTCGTGCCCGGGTAATATCCACCCTCACCCGCAACTAACTCTAACCACAAACAAGCGTGCTCGCCTGGGTAACGCTCCACTAAATGCTTGAGCGTTCGAATCGCCCCTTGAGTTGTCCCCTCCGGATCCGACGGATGAAACATCGGTAAGTAATCTACATCGAGCGCCTTGGGTACCCCAGTTCGGTACGCCGGTCGGTCGGTAAGCGACGCCAGTGCAATCGATCGTCCCGCAAAACAATTGTCGATGCAGATCACGCGAGAAGCAGGTGCCCGATTGTGGAACGCAATCTTCAACGCATTCTCGTTCGACATCGCTCCACTTGTGCTCAACAAACAATGCGCTAACTTGGAACCCTGCGCCCGGGCCAGACCAATGAGCCTCTCACACATCCATAACGAAGCCGAATCATGCTGAAGATTCCCCTGCATCACGGTGTCTTCCAACCCAGCATCCAGCGTACTGCTGAGCATCCTCGGATCGCTGTGCCCCATCCCATGCACACCAATCCCGACGATGAAATCTAACTTCACACTCCCATCACCAAGCTGGATCCAAGGTCCATTTCCCATGCCGCTTGATATGTAAGGGAAAAACGGAGCACCTCCCCGCGCTTGAGATAGCCTTGCTAACTCCTCCTGATAAGTCGCCACCAACTCCGGATCCGCTCCACGCACTCCGACAATCTTCGAACGATGCTCCTGCAAAGCCTCAAGCAATAAACGCCTCGCCTCGGCAACACGGGGATCCGTCACCCAACGGGCGTACTGCAACTCACCCTGCGGACGATCGATAGAACTTGTGGACTCGCCCTGTTTAGACTGCGATCGGGTCAACGAAGCACCTACTGGGAAACAAAGGAACAAATGGAAAACTTATGCCCACTAAAGTTTACCATCCCGGCCCCGTTTCAACCATTGCCACAATCAATACAAATATCCCTCGAAAATCAGCTCACAACCCTCGCCAAGTTCCGGAAAAACTGACCGATCGGATAAGAAGGCAATGCCGCCGTGTCTTGGATGTCCTCCGGCCCATGCGGCCAGTCTAAACATCGATCGACGTAACCTTGAACCCACCCATCAGAATACGGATACATGCTCAATCCCTCTAACCATCCTGGCGGAATCCCCTTGCATCCCCCATGGACAGCGACCAACCCACCATAAATCGCTGCAACTCCACCCAAATTACCCGGCAATCGCAACAATTCCTGCATCCCCTCAAGCATCCCTTCGGAATGCTTCGCATAGACATAAACCCCCAACAAAGCGTTCCCGATCAAGTGATCGCGCCACCCTCCCTTAACCCCCAACGAAACGACAACTTCCCTTAATTCATCTCCCTTGTCCAAACGATGCTGCAACGCATTCAACCGTTGAGACAATTCACGCGACTGAGTTGCCTGAGCAAGCCGACCAAGCAACTTCGCGGGCTCTACGCTGTACTTCGTTCCATGGAACTGTGCACACTGCGCCGCCGTTGCAACCAAAAAGGACCCCTGCGTATTCAATCCATCGCGATGCGTTAACTGCGTGGATTTGTGAACCCACCGCAAAACACCTTCATGATGCCCCTGCATCACAACACTCAATAACATCGCTCGAACCAGCGGATCATTCCCAGCGAATCCCCCCCGAGTAAACCAACGACTAATACTCGTGCGTACTGGCATCGACCAACGATACCATCCCAATCGACGAGATAAGTTACGACAGAAATTCTCAGTAGCTGCTTGTGAAAGCAATAACGATTGAATCGTTACAATCATCCCCTCGGCTCGATATCCCGACCGCAATCCACCACGATATCGCACCACATCCCGCCGCCATCGCTTCGAAAGCCCCCCTAACCCCTCGCCGATCGCACAGCCCAACAACACCCCTTCAATCGATTCTTGCCTTCGCATCGACGGGACAATCGTCGACCAAGAAAACGGTGACTCCCACCCAATCCGCCCCGCTCCAGAAACTTCTCCATGTTCATCTACCCCCTCCACTCGACCCTCTAACATGGGGAATACCATCGGGATCGATGAAACATCTTCTCGCCCCTCCTTGCTGCTGCCCCCATTACCGCCAACACCATACCCAAGGGTCCCGTAATTGCTCTCCCGCAACTCGCCTCTACGGTAACCTGCACCCCTGTACTCATTCGAAAACTCCAACGAAGCCGACATCGCAAGCCTCCTGTCCCCGCCCTATAGGCAACCGTCGATTTCCTTCGGCACTCGCCACAGCTTCGTTACCGCAACCGCTGTATCCCTGTAGGTTTTCGGAGTTCTTCCAACAAAACTCCAGTAAACGCCGTGGGTTCAACGATTTGCAAAACCACCCTATAGGTCCCACCCCAAACATCCGACAATCCAAGCACCAACCGAATTCCTTAACATTCTTCCTACATACTTAACAATATTCAAGCATTTACACCCCATGTTGGGTAATCCTACCTGCGAAATACCTCCTCCTTCTCCCTCTAAACCAGTAAAATCTCAAGGACTCTTTGTTTGCAGTCCACTCCGTTCGCACCCACATCCAGTTTTCCAATTCCTGACTAAATCCCCCAAGCCCACGAAAGCCTCCCGCAATGCTCGAATTCCAACTGCTTGATTCCCGTCGCAAATTCCTGGTTCGCGCCGCTATCGCAAGTGGCCTTTCCCTAAACACAATCCAAAAAGCACTCGCTGAACTCCCACCAACCGCCCCACAAACCAAAGGCCCCTTCTACCCAATTCCTGACATCGAAAAACAAAAGCACTTCGATGCCGACCTGACACGCCTCTCCAACGACTCCCCAATCGCCGATGGTGAACAAATCGTCATCAAAGGAATCGTCGTCGATGTCGACGAGAAACCCCTCGATAATGTGATCGTCGAAGTCTGGCAAGCTTGCGCATCCGGCCGATATAACCACCCCCAAGACAAAAATGATCGGCCCGCCGATCCGAACTTCCAGTACTGGGCTCGCATGCTCACTCCCGCCGAAGGCTCCTTCTCCTTCCGCACCATCCAACCAGGAAAATACCCCGGACGTACCCCACACATCCATTACCGAATCCTCGCCCCAGGACGACCTGAACTCGTCACGCAAATGTACTTCGACTCTCACACCGAAGAAAACAGGAAAGACGGCATCTACATGAACCTCAAACCCGAACAGAGACTCGCTGTTACCCTAGGCCTCGAACCACAACCCATCTCCAACGATGCAAACAGCGATAGACTTCCCACCGGCCTATTCAAAATCGTACTCGGCCCACCGAACAATCCTAAATCCACTCAACCGATGTAAACCATCCCATCAATCATGCCAGCGAAAAAAACTCCAGTGGATCCCGACGAAGCTTTCTACCTAAGCCAAATCCCCAAACAAAAGACCCCTCCACTAGAAGCGTCCAAGGTATCGAAGGTCCTACGCCAAGTCATCCAACGACGTGGCTACGCCGCCGTCCAATCCGCTGACCAACTTCGAGTCGCTTGGGCCGAGATCGTCGGCCCGCAACTCGCAAGAAAGTCCCAAGTAGGTAAAATCGTGCGAGGACAACTTATGATCCTCGCATCTGACAAGGTCGTCGCTACCGAACTCGAGTTCGGTAAATCGCAAACCGTCCGACAACTTCAAGCCCGCCACCCTGAATTCTCCATCCGCTCCCTGAAAATTCGCGTCGATGGCCCCGAATGACCCCAAATCCCCACCCACCGCAACTCCACAGAGCGACGATGCATCACAAGTTCGCAAAGAGCGAACTTTCGCACTGACTGTTGCTTACGATGGCTCCCTCTACGCCGGCTGGCAACTCCAACCCAACGGACTGGCGATCCAACAAGTCCTTGCCGACGCAATCCATCAAGTCGTACACCATACATGCATCGTAAATGGCTCCGGACGAACCGATGCAGGCGTCCATGCCATTGGCCAAGTCGCCTCGTTCCGCTCCCCTACCTGGAAACTACCCGCCTCGCGCCTAATCCAAGCCATCAACCGCCACCTGCCTCGCAACATCTGTGTGGTCGATTGTAAAAATGCAATCCCAGGCTTCGACCCTATCCGTCACGCAACCGCGAAACGCTACCGCTACACCCTTCGCTCCTCACGTATCCCAGACCCACTGCAATACCCTTTTCATTGGTTGATCACCAAAGATCTCGACATTGGCGAGATGCAAGCCGCCGCAAAGCTTCTCCTCGGCACCCACGACTTCAAAGCCTTCGAATCCCTGGGCTCTCCCAGAAAATCCTCGGTAAGAACAATTTACGCGATCGATATATACCAACGCCCCTTTCCCATCGGTCTTCAAAACACCGGTGTCGAAATCTGTATCGAAATCGAAGCCGACGGATTCCTATACAACATGGTAAGAAATATCGCAGGCGCCCTCGTCGAAATCGGCAAAACTCGCTTCTCGCCTCTCTGGATAGAAACCACACTGAAGTCCGCCGAACGCTCCTCCGTAAGCCAAACAGCACCTGCTCGCGGTCTTTGCCTCCTGCAAGTGAAATATCCATCCAACCTCTTCCTACCCGATGACTACCAAACGTAGCCACTCCCTTTGAATGACTCCTAAATCAATCCCCGCAAAATCCCCGTTGATCCTAGCTGCTCAATTTCTTCTTGGGCTCCTCACATCCACTGGCTTAACCCATGCGGATCTGATTACCCTCTACGACGGAAACGCTTTACCAGGAGATCAACCATGGCTCGTCTTTGCTGCTGATACCCTCACAGGCTGGTCGCAATCCCCCGCTGCAGGTGGCACTCAACTCATCACCAATAACGCGACCCGCGCCGGCTACAGTAACTACCTTCCACTCCCTACACCCTCACTTAAAAACACTCAATTCCCAATTCTCAATCGTTCCAAAGGGTTCGAACTGACCTTCTCCTCAAGAATCCTCTCCGAATCCCACCAAAGTACCAACCGCGCAGGCTACAGCATCATCCTCTTGGGTCATGACGCTAAAGGTATTGAACTCGGTTTTTGGACAAACGAAATCTGGGCCCAAAACTCTGACTTCACGCACGCCGAAGTCATCGCTATCGATACAACAGTCGAACGTACCTACCAACTGCAAATCCTCAATGAACAATACAAACTTCTTGATGGACAAAACACGCTTCTATCCGGAATCTTAAGAGACTACCCGACTCCCTCTGCCCCCCTATTCCCTCCCAAACTATGTCTTCCTCGGTGACAATACCACCAGCGCCGCTGCGTCCGTCCTTCAAGGACCTATCTTCCTTCAAAGCAACCTATCGAGTGTCCCAGAACCCAACACACTTCTCTTGCTCACTTCATCCTCCCTCGTGTGGTACTTTCGGCGACGTCCATACGCACTCATTCGATCAATAACTAAACGAACAACCTAATGATCCTAATATTTCTTTTCGCTTGCCTACTCCTAACCATCGCTCTACTCCCCTGCGCGATGGTCGCAAGAAACCTTCAACTCTTTCAACCCGCTCCAACCGAGCCGAATCAACTCTCCCTCGCTCGGGATATCCCCATAAGCGTCCTTATCCCGGCTCGCAACGAAGAAATCAGTATCCGACACTCTCTAGATTCCCTAACGAAATCCAATCAAAACACCTTCGAAGTCCTCGTACTCGACGATGCGTCCGAAGACCAAACAGCACACATCGTTGAGGAATACTCGAGAAAATTCCCATTCATCCAACTCCATCGATCCACCGGGCTGACTCCCGGCTGGAACGGAAAGCAAAACGCTTGCTGGCAACTCGCAAACCTCGCCTCCTTCGACCGACTCCTCTTTCTCGATGCCGACGTACGACTCGCTCCCGATGCACTTACCCGCATCCTCGCCGAACAAGAACTCCGCAATGCTCCTCTGGTCAGCGGCTTCCCCTTCCAAGAAACGGGAACCTTCGCTGAAAAACTACTGATCCCAATGATGCACTTCGTCCTCCTCGGTTACCTACCCATCGATCGCATGCGAGCTTCTACCGACCCAGGCTTCGCCGCCGGTTGCGGCCAACTCTTCCTGGCCAAGAAACAAGCCTATTTTCAAACCGACGGCCACCGAGCCATCGCCCCCTCCCGTCACGATGGAATAAAACTACCCAGAGCCTTTCGTAAAACCGGACTCGCAACCGATATCTTCGATGCATCGGATATTGCGAAGTGCCGTATGTACCAATCGCTCTCCCAAGTCCAACAAGGCCTCCTGAAAAATGCAACCGAAGGCATCGCGAACAAATCGCTTATCGTGCCCTTTTCTCTCCTCCTGCTCGGTAGCTCCACAATCCCTCTATGCCTCGGTGCATATCTTACCTACGGGCTAGTCGCCAACCGCTTCGCCGCTCAAACCACTACCAACGCGCCGACTCCAACCCTCCTGCTGATCAGCATAGCCATCCTGGCTCTTGCTACCGTCGTCGGATGGGTACCTCGATGGATGACCCGTCGAGCTTTCCATCAGTCCACCTTGGGTGCACTGCTCCACCCTCTCGCTGTCGCCTGGTTCATCGCTCTGCAATGGATCGCACTAATTAGAAAAGCCCTCCGCTGGCAAACTCCTTGGAGAGGAAGACTAGATACACCTATCTCCTAAACTCGCTGAGCTCCTAATCTCTCTGAGCATGGGGCTCGATATGCACAAACGCATCCGCTATCCGCAAATCAGCCCTACGCAACACGGACCGAACCACCCCCCCAATCCGATGGCCCTCGTCCACTGTCGCTCCCCCATCAACCTCAACGTGAATCTCGACGAACAAAACAGTTCCACTCTTGCGAATACGGCATTTTTCAACAGCAAGCACCCCGAGGACCCCTGCTGCCAATGCGCGGACTTGATCCTCTGTCTCCTTCGGCGGGGCCGCATCAAGGATATCCCTCGATGTCATCATCAACAAACGTATACCGCTATATCCGATGACTGCACAAGCCACCAAAGCAGCCCAGTCATCCGCCGGTTCATATCCGGCCCCCCCAACTAAAGCGATCGATATACCAATAAACGCGGCGATACTTGAAATCGCATCGGCTCGGTGGTGCCACGCATCTGCTTGCAACGAAACACTATCGGCCTTCTCTCCAACACGACTGGTCCATCGCGCAAGACTCTCCTTCGTCGCGACCACCAACAACAACACCAATAGCGTCGACCAGTGGGGCAAATGGTGCGGCGTAAGTATCTCGCGAATCGCTTGTACCGCGATCACCACCGCTGCTACCAAAATACCTAAAGCTGCAACCACCCCAGCCAACGCCTCGGCTTTGCCATACCCGTACGGATGGCGCTCATTGGCCGGCGTTTCCGCAACCCTCAATCCACCCCAAACAACCAAACTCGTGACGATATCCGCTGTGGACTCTATTCCATCAGCAATTAGCGCATACGAATTTCCGAACACCCCTGAGAGTATCTTTAACGATGCCAGCATCGTATTGACCGCAACCCCTACCAAGGGCACTCGACTCAAGGAAGTGTTCGAAAACGAATCCGTATCAACCGGCCCCCGCCCCATTACGACTTGCGCCTATCTTCGGCTTGATACAAAGCCAAATTGCTTTCGAACAACTCGCTCGATATCTCGTAGTTCGGTGCTTCGGATCGATAACGCTTGCAATGTTCGGCAATTAACTGATACAAGTATCGAAACACGTTGCGAGGCGTTCGCAACGACTGTAACGCCGCTATCAGACGACCTTCTGAAACATCACTTGCAAAAAACCGACGAGGTGAAGGACTCGTACCGCTGACCGCACAAGCCTTCATGCGAGATGCCAGCAAGTCATAAAGCGCCTCTCCTGTCCAATCAAACGATGCGACGACATTCTGCTTGTCCAATCGAGCCCGCTCATGAAACTCGCGTGTCTCACGCTCCGCATAAGGTTGCAACTCACTTGGCAACAACATCTTGATCCCAAAACTCTCATGCTTGAGCAACTTGTTGTCCATCAACGGCCACACCAACTGCTTCATCCGATCCGCTTGCCCATTGATCAAATCCGGCTCATCGACCCGATCGATGATCACAATCATCCCCGGGTATCCCAGAGTACGTAAGATCAATTGGAATTTCTCCAACATCGCGTAACGATCGTCTGAACGCTGCGACTGCGGTACAGGCTGCTCGTCCAATTCCTTCGCGTGAAATGACTGCAACATCGGCCGCAATTGACTCGTCTCACGCTGCAATACCCGAACGTTCCGACGAACACGAACCGCCATACGATGACGCAAATACCACCTTGCTGCATACCAACCCCAACCACCGATCAACACAGCAGGTACCCAATACAGAGCGGTCAACAAAGTGATCGCTCCAGATTGTGTCAGAGCAATCAGTATCCATGCCGACACAAGGCTTACCAACAAGCCTAATGCGAATGGAGCCCAAGTCCCTATCGAACGAAACCGCAACTTACGCTTCAATCCTCCAAAACGGTCCCGGACATTGCTCGACTTCGACCGATCATAAATCGCAGTCAACAACATCAAATCTCGTCGCTGCCCGCGATCAAGCCGATCTAAATCCAACGCGACTTGCGTTCCACCCCCGACAGCACTCGCTGCAGTTGCCGCATGACCGGGTTGCAAGATTCGATCGACTAACTGCGTAACACCTTCGCTGATAAGTGCGTCCATGTGATCCCATAAACGCAAAGCACCCAAAACACGATCCGGATTGCCTCGAACCCGACGCGGCAAATGCTCCTCCAAAGGCCCTAAGTAAGCGTTGAAGTCATCGTAACAAACTAAGAATACCCGCTGATCCGGATGCTCCGCGTTATGTCGCGAAACATGATTGATCAACTGCAAACGCATCGCCGTTTTGCCCGACCCCTTCGCTCCAAATACGATCGCCGTCGCCGGCTGCTTCGCATCCCCTACCACCTTGCTCCACGATGGATGAAATGTCCCGCCGATACAAAAATCGCGAAACACAGTGTCGGTCTGCGCATCTTCATCCACAAACGGATTACGAACCAAATCATGGTGCTGCAAAAATTCTTGTTCTGTCATCGATGCTGTTTCGTCGTGTTGAGTAAGGAATCTCGGCCATCCAATACCCACACATCATCCTAGACATTCTCGACTTCGGCAATCCTTCCCCACCTAGTTCTTTAACACGAAAAAAATTCTTCACCACGAGAAATCTATCCAACTGAGGGACTACTTCACTCACCGACCCGCTCACGCTTCGTATACCACCACAAAATCCCACTCCCGACCAACGCACTTATCGCAGAACCAACCAAAGTCCCAATCTTCCCCGCTCCCTCCAACACAGGAAACTCATCCGTGGGAAACGCCAATGCATTAAGAAACAACGCCATCGTAAAACCCACCCCCCCCAAACAAGCCCCCCCAAAAAACACCTTCCAATTCACACCCGAGGGTAAACGGGTCAGGCCAAGCCCCACCGCAATCCAACTGAACAAAAAAATCCCCAACGGCTTGCCGACCGCTAACCCCGTCGCTACCGACACCGAAACTCCACTGCGCAAAGCCACCGCATCCAATTCCACCCCAGCATTCGCTAACGCAAATATCGGCATGATCACAAACGCTACCCAAGGATGTAATCCCATCTCCAATCGATGCAGCGGGGAATGACTCTCTTTAGCCAAAAAACGCAACTGCTCCAGATTCACTGGGACGATTTCATCGCTTGCACCGTGACCGTGCCCCGCACCTTGGCTGTGACCGTGCCCCGCACCTTGGCTATTGCCGTGCCCCGCACTCGAAGCATCCTCCGAAACCTCCCCGTCCTCGTCCGCTTGGATCCGATCCCAAAAATCATGCATCACTTCCAAAAACGTTCGACGAGCAATCCAAGCCCTAGCGGGAGTCATCAATCCTAAAGCCACACCTGCGATCGTCGGATGAATACCCGCCTTATAAAATCCAAACCATATCCCCACCCCAACCAGTGCATACAAAATTACCGATCGCACCCCTATGCGATTGAGAAATGCAACCAAACCAAATCCCAGCATGGATGCGGCAAGATACTCCCATGAAATCGAATCGGTAAACACCGTCGCAATCACTAACACCGCTAAGATGTCATCGACAATGGCCAAAGTTAATAGAAAAATCTTCAATCCAAACGGTATCCGCTCTCCAAACAACGCCAAAATCCCAACCACAAACGCAATGTCGGTCGCCATCGGAATCGCCCATCCTCGCTCTCCCTCCTGACCATACTGCATCGCATAATAAATCAAAGCTGGCGTAACGACCCCACCAATCGCGCCGACGATGGGCAACAATGCCTTGCGCGGATCACGCAACTCTCCACCCACCACCTCTCGCTTGACTTCCAAACCAACCACAAAGAAGAAAATGGTCATCAATATGTCATTGACCACCAAATGCCCCAAGTCACCCTCTACCTTGAGCTTACCAACCACCACTGCCACATGCGTGTGCCAGAACTCCTCAAAAGCATGATCCCAAGGACTGTTGGCTACCAACAATGCGATCAACGTACATAAAAACAAAATGATCCCACTGGTCGCTTCGATCTGCAAATATCGCTTCGCAGGAACCAACCAACGCTCGACCTTCCCAACGGGAATCTTCTTGCTGCTCTCCACCGATGTGCGTTGAACCATGTTCCAATCAACCTGACTCGCTAAAAAACCAAAGCCGAAAATAGCCCTACATCCAAACCGAAAAATACTTTCCGAAATTTTAAGGCCTTAGCCAAGCCCACAACCTCAAATCATTCGATGTGGATCAAATCAATCCAAAAATGATTAAACTAACGCGTTCGAACTGCCCCAATTCCTCCGAAATCCCCTTGAAAAATCCCTGAAATGCCCCATCCAACGCTTTCACTCCCCGTTGCTGTACACAGACGAAATACCACCCTGATGGCCAGCCTATTAGCAACCGCTCTCGCATGCACAAATTTCTTCGTTTCGCTCAACTCAGTACTACTCGCCCCAGCCTTCGCCCAAAATACCAATCCCACTGAGAATAAAACCTGGGTGGAACTCTCAGCCCGCGCAAGCGAAATCGATACTCGAACGAAGTCCTATCCCGATATCGATTTCCTTCTCGAACGCAATAACAAACCGACCGATATGGGACACGCTTGCGTTCTGCCTTCTACATCAAAACCAAATTCGCCCCAAAAACAAAATAAACTTGTCATCTGGATGATGGGCCATAGCCCCGAACTCTTCCACTTCCTCGCCGACCAAGGCTTCCACGTCCTGCGAGTCCACTATGCCAACGGTTGGTTCAACCGCTTCGGAAAAGATCCCCACCCCGAAGACCCAATGGCGTTAGGACGTATTCGCCTCGAAGCCGCCACCGGAGAAGACCACAGCCCACTTGTCACCATCGATCACCCTGATGGCATGCAGGAACGAGCCCGACAGTTCTTACTCTGGCTTCATCAAAATGACCCAGAAAGCCACTGGAACCAGTTCCTCGATGAGAACTCCCAAATCCGCTGGGATCAAGTCATTATGTCTGGGGCTTCGCACGGAGCCACAACCTCAGCCCGATTCGCTATCCATCAACGCGTCGCACGCGTTGTAATGTTTTGTGGCCCAAGAGACCAATACGAAACTTGGCAATCACTCGATTCCGCAACACCTCGCGAACGCTTCTTCGGCTTCTCTCACATCCTCGATTCCGGCTGGTCCGGCGATCACTATTGCCGAAGCTGGGAACTCCTAGGCCTAAATTCCTATGGGCCTATCGTCAACGCCGACATGCTACCCCCTCCCTATGAATTCTCTCGCCGAATCATCACCAATGCCAACGTCGATGGTGACGAAAAACGCGCCCATAGCTGCATCACCCCAGGAAAAGCCGCAATCCGTAATAAGGACGGGTCCTACTCCCACGATCCTGTCTGGAAATACCTTTTCACCCACCCGACCGAACTCACCGGATCCCCCTCTGCGACCGACCCGGACTGCACCAAAAACCACCTCCCTAAACCCTAACCCCCACCCTCCTAAACCTACAGACCCGCTTACATCTGAACCCACAAAAGCCAACTTGCGTATTTCCGCCCTATCGCGTCCAATTATCCTATATCGATCAATCCACCCCTATTCGACCAACCACCAACTATCCACTATGAAACACTCATCCATCCTAACCCTAGGACTTCTTCTGTGCGTCCCCTGCTACCTCGGATGTGACGCCGGATCTGTTTCAAAAAACAAACCGGCTGCAAGCCATGATCACGACCACGATCATGATCACGATCATGACCACAGCGAGCCAGCGAAAACCAAAGCGGATGAGCACGCCGGACATAGCCATTCCGAGCACGGACCAAACGGTGGCCACGTCGCTCACTTCGACACCAACCCGACCACCCACTTTGAATGGGCTCACGACGACGATAATCACCTGTTGACAGTGTACTTCGAAGACCTCGTCAGCGCTGGTGCGAAAATCGAAGCCGTCGAAGTTGTCATCACCTCCGGCGGAGAAGAAAAGAAGTACACGCTCGCTCCCCTAGAATCCGCCAAAATTGCCGGTTCTGTGTTCCAAGCAAAAGACCAAGAAATGCTCACCTTGGTCGGCGCAAGCGGCGATGACGAGAAGGGTGTTCAAGCCCGACTCTATGTGACGATCGATGGCAAAAAAGAATCCCTGCTACTCAAAGACGATCACCACCATCACTAAACGATGGCACTCCAACACCATTCGGACGCTGTGTTTGAACCTATCTATCGCAAGTTACCTCCGGGTACCTCCCCGGAGGTTGTTTTTTCTATACTGCGCGATCTGAACGGCTGCATCTGGCTCGATAGCGCACTCGCAGGTGACCCCCGAAGCGAATACAGCTTCATCGCGGCTGCACCCATCGACACCTTAGTCATACGCACACCTCAAGCGGATCCGCTTGCAACCGTCGACCAATGGCTCGAGCAATACCGCGACGACGTTCTTGTCTCCCTACCTTGTGCAGCACAAGCCGACAGTGAGACTCAGCCGGTACCCTTCCAAGGCGGCATCGCAGGACTACTTGCATACGAGTTCGGACGCTGCTTCGAAAAATATCCTGCACCTGAATTCGATGAACTCGAAACTCCCCTATGCTCATTGGGAATCTACGACGTTCTCTTCACTTGGAAACACTCTAACGACGGATCAGAAGACCAAGGCTGGGTCTTATCACAAGGCTATGCTCGATACAACGAACAAGCACCTGCTGAGCAAGAACGCAACAACCGCGCGAAGACCCGTCTCGAGCAATTCTGGCAACTCGTCGTAAACCATCAGACCGATATCTTGCAAGACTCGCACAAACCGGAAGGTAAAACTAACTTTCACGCGATGGCTCATGGACTCAAAGCTTCCCAATTCGAAACGAGACTCGGAGGTGGTTGGCTCGGTAATTTCGATAGCCAATCCTATCGCTCTGCTATTGAACGCGCTAAGGAATACATCCGGGCCGGTGATGTGTTCCAAGTCAACCTATCCCAGCGACTCCTCTGTCCAGCCAAATGCTCCGCCAGCGATCTGGCACTTCGACTCAGAAAAGTCAACGCAGCACCCTTCGCTGGCTACTACGATCTTGGACAAGCACAAATCGTTAGCGCATCCCCCGAACGCTTCATAAGCGTCCGAAACCGATCCATCGAGACTCGTCCTATCAAAGGAACACGCCGACGCACCGGAGATCCAACTCGCGATAAAAATCTCGAAGAAGAACTCATCCATTCCGAAAAAGATCGCTCCGAAAACATCATGATTGTCGATCTGCTTCGAAATGACCTTTCGCGCATCTGCGAAATCGATTCACTGGTCGTTGACCGACTTTGCGAAGTCGAAACGTTTCCGTTTTTGCTTCACCTTGTAAGCTCTATTCGCGGACACCTCAAACCCAAGACAAGCTTCAGTGATGTCATGGCCGCCGTCTTTCCCGGAGGCAGTATCACCGGGGCGCCAAAAGTTCGCGCTATGGAAATTATCGCTGAACTAGAACCTACCGCACGCGGGCCATATTGCGGAGCTCTCGGATATGTTTCGCCAACGACCAATATGGACTGGAATATCGCTATTCGCACGTTGACTTGCTCCATGGGTTGGTGGCAGTTCCAAGTCGGTGGAGGGATTGTGGCTGACTCCAATGCTGAGCACGAAGAAGAAGAAACTTGGACGAAAGCAGCAGGAATCGTAGCTGCAATTCGAAATTCGCTCGGATCGTAATCAGCTCAAACCCTGCGTCTGAAATCTAACGTTTTCGCTCACCTTACTCCCAGAACGAGGGGTTTTCGAATTCTCTCATCCCTTGAGGGATTTCAACTGTAGACCGAACATTTGCGAGTGATTATCCTTGTGACTCTTTTCTGCTAGCCTTTTTAATTTCAAACGCCCCGAATTCTCCGCTTGTCGAAGTCACTTGTATTGCAAATGGTTGAACCGAAACTCAAAGGAATCACGCGCGTCGACTATGAAGGAAGTAGTACACGCGGGTGGATGGTCCGATTGACTCGTCAAGGAAAACGCAAGCAGCAGTTTTTCAATGACCGCACCCTTGGGGGGAAAAATAAGTCCCTTCAAGCAGCAAAGGCTTGTTATGCCAAATGGCTCGAACAAGCCCCGGACGTTAAGACCGCAAAAGGACGTAAAACCCATCGCAATACGACCGGCCAAGTTGGAGTGCACCTTGTTAAAAACATAGACGCTCGATGGAAGAACGCCGAGTCCTATGCGTTCTGCGCTTCATGGATCAATTCCAAAGGCAAACGATCCAAAATCAGCTTTGCTTGGAATCGCTATGGCAAGAAACATGCTTGGAATCTCGCATGCATCGCACGAGAGCGTGAACTGGCTGATCGCGTTAAAGTTATCGAGATTTACGACAACTCGAAGACCAAACGCAAGCGTTAAGCCCTACGACTGTGCCTCATAATCGGATTTTGCAAGTCGATCCAAGATGGCTTGGCGACGGTATAGAAACGTCGGAAGGGCGAAGCACATACCGACTAGAAAGATCGCCACAAAGTGCCAGCCAAAGCCAGGGAGCTTCAACCTCTTCGCTTCGCTCCCCATCCAGACCGCACAAGCCGTTGCGGTAATCATAAGATCCCAACTGAAACCCGAGATCACCCAGGTCGCAAAGGGAGCAGCGAAGAACTCCCCCCAAGCGTTTTGGTCTGGGCGGCTAAAATGGATCCCAAAGCAAATCATCGGAAGAATCAACCCCAGCACCGACAAACAAGCATAGACTTGACGCATTGGATTTCCCGATCATTTCATTAAATGGCGAACATAAACAGCCTGACTCATTCCAAAGCATAGGCGAAAAGCATCATAGCAAATCGGCCGGCAGTCAGTCATAAGACCAATTTGAGTAGCAACAAGCCGAGATCGACAATGAGAAACCCAACGGGACTTGAAAACCAACAGGACTTATCGAATAGACCTAAGGAGCTAGAAACCATTTCCACCGTGCTATATCATCAGATTGGTGACTCGCTTGCGCGAAGTCGACCTCTCAAATCTACGGTCAAAGCATTTTAAAGGTATAGATGTCGATGAATTCCTGTTTCTCGGTAACACGATGGATCGCGGCTTCCCTTTGGGTAGTGACACTCGTTTTTGTCAGCTCGGAACTGAGAATCACCAATGGGCAAGAAACTTCCCGTGAAGATTATTTGCGAAATCTCTTTGAGCAATATCACGAACGGCGCCTTATTCTTTTTCCCTTGGACGCAACGATGCAAGGGGATAATCGATACAACGATCGACTCGCGATCACTTCTTCGCCCGATCACGTCGCCGAATGCAAAAAATTCTACTTAGATACACAGCGACAGTTGCTCAGCGCGCCAGCAGGAAAGGCATCCTCAGACACCGAACTCGCAGCGGAAATCCTCACATACGAACTTTCTAATCAACTAGAAGGAATCGCTTTTGATACTCAGCGGATACCGATGCATCAGTTTGATGGTCTTCACCTCGTATTCGCCCAACTCGGCAGCGGTAGCAGTAGTCAACCGTTCAAAAGCGTCAAAGACTACGAGAACTGGCTTAGTCGTATCAACGATTTCGAAGTATGGTGCAATGCATCGATAGATGGATTCCGTCGCGGTATGGCGGATGGTTATGTGCTTCCAAGAATTCTTGCCGAACGGATGGTCAAACAACTGCTCGACCCGACGATTGTCACGGACGATCCTCAAAAGTGTCTCTTTTATGCTCCCATCACCAACCTTCCAGCAAACTTTTCTGCTACAGATAAAGCACGATTGACGGACGCATACCGAAAGGCGATTGCAGATCAAGTCGTTCCGGCTTATCGACGACTAGGCGAATTCTTACGTGACGAATATCTACCAAAAACACGGTCAACCTCAGGTATCGGCAGTCTGGCAAGTGGTTCCGAACAATACGCGTACTGGGTCAAAACCTGGACCACAACTTCACTGACTCCGGAAGCGATTTTTTCGATCGGCGAAGGCGAAGTAGCTAGAATCCGAAGTGAGATGGAGAATGTCCAAAAGCAGTTAGGGTTTCAAGGATCGCTTCAAGAATTCTTTCAAAACGTACGAACAGATCCGCGTTTTACTCCTTACAAGAATGCCGAAGAAGTCCTACAAGCGTTTCGTGATATCCAAGCGAAGATAGAGCCCAAGCTCGATGGACTTTTCTTGATGCGTCCCAAGACTCCGTTTGAGATTCGGCGCACCGAATCGTTTCGCGAAGCGACAGCCAGCGCGGAGTACATGCCCGGATCGGCTGATGGAAGTCGCCCAGGGATTTTCTACTTGCCTCTTCCTGAACCAGTACAGTTCAATGTTACCAGCGGCATGGACTCGCTCTTTGCGCACGAAGCGATTCCTGGCCATCATTTTCAAATATCGTTGCAGCAAGAAAACCAGCGACTACCCAAGTTCATCCGATTCATTTGGTATGGAGCTTATGGCGAAGGCTGGGCGCTTTATTGCGAGTCGATCGGGAGAGAACTTGGACTATACACTCAACCAGAGCAGTACCTGGGAGCACTTGGGGATGAAATGCATCGCGCAATCCGCTTGGTGGTCGATGTCGGCCTTCACCAAAAGGGGTGGACGCGTGAGCAGGCCATTGATTACATGATGAAGAACGAACCGATTTCAGAGCAGAGCGCTGTTGCGGAAATCGAGCGATACATGGCGATGCCTGGCCAAGCCTTAAGTTATAAAATTGGCTCCCTTCAGATTCGAAAATGGCGGGAACAGTACCAGAAGGAATTGGGTGATAAATTCCAATTAGCCGCATTCCACGATCAGATCCTTCGCGATGGCGGTATGCCATTGAGCATTCTGCAACGCAAACTAGACGTTTGGGCCGATCAAGTAAAAAGCGGGCAGCAATAAAGCCTTCACGAACTACCGCTCGGGAAATCAAGGAGAATTGAAACTCATCAGTACATGTCGCATCATTGGTTCAACCTACCGAAAATCTTCCTCGGGATCTCTTTTCGCCAGAATGATCGATGCCTTGCGTCGAATCCTCGAAACATAGAAGGCATCCTCGGGAGTGCTATCGGGGTTTGGCCGAACTGGATCCAAACTGGATCAAATAGTCGCGAAGCCAATAGAAGCCGCCTATGAATATCCCGACGACAGCCACGACTAAAAGAAAGGAGGATACAAAGCAACCTATTCGACTCGGGCGTTTGGATCGTGCCGCAGCCACTTCATACCCTCCTATCCCATTTCGCAACACGGGAATGGCGAACATCAATCGAATCTACAATCCAACTTGGGTTTTACTCGCTACCTTCCCGTCCATTAAAGACACTGCAATCACTCGGTTTCCATCCTTCCAAGAAACCACCTTCGCCGATGTGGACATGCCTGCAATGGATGCGGAGCCTTGCGATAGCCCAGGACTGGCGGACACCAGCGAAATGTAATTACGCAACTAAATGTGGATTTGTTTGTGCTCAAATTGGTCTGGCGAATCGTAGTTGAGCATTTGATGGATGCGAAAGGGATTGTAAAAGGTTTCGATGTACTTGAACACCGAGCTCCTGGCTTCATCGAAATTTCCATAGTTTGCGAATTTGATCTATTCATGCTTCAGTCACCAAAAAAGACCTTTCAGCCACTGCCTTGTCATAACAGCAACCCGTACGACTCATTGAGTAGGTGATCTACACGGTTCTTAGATGGGTCTGCGACTGTGGTTGTTGGTCTAACACGTCCACAAAAGCCTGCTTTTAAGCACATTTCCTTCATCGCCTTCGCAACGGTATCACGGCATGCCTTTTCCATTTCCGTTGATGTCCGTAGCTCTTCAGCGATCTTCTTGTTTTCGTAAATGCCGCTCGAGGAATCGAAGACTCGGTGTTGCCTCAAGCCACGTATAGAATTCGCTTCTGCTCGCGTCCGGTCTTTTGGGTTTGTCGGGGCGCATTTGCCCACTTGCTTCTGGCGTTATTGCACCATCGCTCATAATGCCGGAAGGGCCCATTTTATTGGGCGAGCCAACCACCGTCGATATTCCAAGCGGTGCCTCGGATATTGTTTGCGGAAGGAGAGCAGAGGAAAGTCACAAGCTCAGCGATTTGTTGCGGTGTAACAAACTGCTCCGAAGGTTGTTTCTCAGATAGAAGTTTTTGTGTTGCCAGTTCGTAGGAAAGGTTGTCATTCGTAACGCGGGCGTCGATTTGCTTTTGGACTAGGGGTGTAAGGACCCAGCCTGGGCAGATCGCGTTGACAGTCACCCCTGTAGTAGCTGTTTCCAAAGCGACAGATTTTGTGAAACCGACAAGTCCATGTTTTGCAGCGACGTAAGCCGATTTACGGGGGGAAGCGACGAGCCCATGGACGGAAGCGATATTGATAATGCGTCCCCAGTTGCGAGAACGCATCGTGGGTAGGGCTAATCGCGTGGTATGAAAAGCGGCGGTAAGGTTTGTTGCGAGGATAGAATCCCAAAGTTCGACAGGGAATTCCTCAACGGCTGCAATGTGTTGGATGCCTGCGTTGTTGACAAGTACATCGACAGGCCCGAGTTCAGCGTTACAGAAGTGAAACAAGTCTTGGATATTCGAAGGGTTTCGCAGATCGGCTTGGTAGTAACGGACTTTGGTTCCGTGAGCGGAGAGTTCGGAGTAAGTGCGATTAGCGATAGCTAGTTCGGGTGGTTCGAGACCGTTGAGAAGGACGTTTAGTCCGTTTCGGGCCAAGTCGAGCGCGATTGCCAGTCCGATACCGCTAGTTGATCCCGTGACAAGTGCAGTTCTAGCGACCATACAACCTCTTAATAATGTTCTTCGCTTACGAAGTTCGACTGGAACTTTTTAGACCGATTCCGGCGGGCCAGTTCAGGTGCCAAGTTCTGGGACTTTCCCTGAACTGGACTCACTTGACCGATAGGCTAGGGGTTGAGATTTGCTACAGTCAATCGGAGCGATTTACTTCGAGTTATCGGAGTTCGTTGATCCTTCGGTGACGATGGAACCTTCGAAGGAGATCCGTTTATCGTTTACGTTGACCAGTTCACCGAGCTCATAGACATTGCGGTAACCGTATCCGTAGAGATTGATGTAGGTTGGAATGTTTAGAGCCAATTGCACGGGGCGTTCTTGCGTTGCGATTTGCGATTGGATTGGGTTGGTTCGGCGGAAGCGGGGAGGAGCGGACTTCGAAGCGAAATCCACTTGGTTACCGGTAAAGTTATTGTTGCAGTAGATAAGGATTGTCGTTTCTGGCGAAGGGATAACATCTTTAAGGTTAGCTTGAGTGAAATCGGTGAAAGCCAAGTGTTTCGCCCCTTTGATGTGAATGCGATCGAACCGAAATGAGGAGCGAGTATCTAGAACGATCACGTTGGGTTGTTTGCTCATTTCAAGGAACTGATCAAGATTGACAACTCTGTCTTTGCGATGTGATTCCACTTCAGTAACGAGTTCTTTGAAGTCATCGTAGCTGACCATTGCTTTTGGGTATAAGGGCGGGGATAGCCGAGCAGCGTCATTTGGTGATGACGCGCGAGGTGCTAGCGCGTTTGAGTTCGCCGAAGAATTACTATTTGGTGGGATTAGACCAGGTTGGGGGTTTCCAGCAGGCTGAAGCCATTCGTTGGGCCCAAGATATGGTGGGTTAAGTATCGGTGGCACAGAGTAGCTTGGCACTGGTTGGAATGGTGCGGGAGTGTAGTAATTGGGCATTGCCGATGTCGATGGTTGAGGAAAGTAGTCCCAACCGGTTCCATCCACTTTTTGCAGTAGCGAAGCCACACGATCTGCGATGATTTTCTCTTTGTTAATTTGACGTTTATCAAGGGTTTTTTTCAGGGCTTCGAAGTGAGATTGAGCTTGTTGGACTTGTAGCGATTCAAGTTGTAGCTTTCGTTCGAATTGCTGTTTTACGAGCGTTGATATTTCAGAGGCGATTTGATTTTTTCTTGAGTCATCATCGCTCGATTGGTATTCGGAGAGCAAACGGCCGATAGCAATTTCACCTGTGTAGATTGCTTGGGTATTGGGATTGAGATCAGGAGGTAGGGGGTAAGTACGGGAGTAATAGACTTGGGGTGGGTAGGGTTGGGGTGGTAAGGTCGACGGGTAGGTTGAATATGGAGGGGGAAAAGTCGGAGCGGATCGGATTTGCGGGAAGGGTTGGTTTGTGGGAGGAACATCGGTTGGGGCAGTTGGGTCAGATTGCGGATAGGTAGCTGGTGGGAACGAAGTGGGTGGCAAGCTAGGGGCTGGCGACGTTTGTTCCGAGATCTGAGCGAGGGCGTGGTTAGTTGGAATGCATAGCGGGACGAGCAGGGCGAGAAAAGCTGCGGGGGGGTAAGGGAATAGCGTTTGAAGTTTTTTCATATTGATTTAGGGGAGAGAGGAGCGTTGCGGGAGACATTTCATAAACGGATACGACGAGTCAAGCATATCGATTTGCTGTCAGAAAATCCACATCCGCCTCATTTGCTAGCATTCTCCGCTGAGCAGACTGGGGACAGTCCCTGAACCGCCCCCCGGAGCGATCAGTTTGCTAGCATTCGCCGCTGCGCCGACTGGGGACAGTCCCTGAACCTGCATCGATTTTTAAAAAGAATGCTTGTATTCATAATCGGGGCTCAGAGTGACTCGCTTCGCCTAAAATCCCCCTCCCGATCAGCTCATTTGTGCCTGTTCGTCCCTTAATCTTCTAGCCCCCCCACACTCCGCGCGCAACCATTGCGCCACGACCGCCTCTTGCGCCCGCTTCACTCGCCTCTCACTCAAACCTCACTCGCAATGACAAACCGGATGCGAATCCCGCGTCCGTTTCGACCCAGGCTTTCTCTCAACAACGCACCCGACAACCGGACAAATACCAGCACTCCCACTATCCTCTGCAATTACCAAGATAAAACACTGTTGTCGGCAGCGATTCACTCGTTAGACGCAAAGACCAAGTGCCATCCCAAGACGCAACTCTGTCCGCAAATGCGAACGCCGCTGTTTCCTAGTATCGCGATGCTCGCCTCCCTAGACGCTACCTGAGGTCGCCTGAACGCCATTTATGCTCACATAATCCATTCCACCGTGCACCTCTTCGACAACCAGTTCGATATCTTCGGCCCACATACCTCTGGCTTGCGATGGCACTTCTACGTCCCACGGAATACGAAGCGAAGATGGATCATAGGACTTCTCCATCCCAATATCTCCTCGACCCGCTTCGCGAGGACAACAACGACTGAACTCTCTGATCAAGTCAAGAAATTGCTCCACCTTGATATCCAATCGACGCAGTGCCTCCGGCACTTCCTCCGGCTTGGGACCTCCTCGCTTTGCGACTTCATTCGATATACTCCACTGCAGCAAACCAAAGTACTCTGTCGCAGAAATCGGCAAAAACCCTTTGTCGCTACAACGCG
>Ga0315899_10000450_pt1 | contig 49639 bp, 37 predicted proteins | sample LakEriMetagenome_2_FD_203518 | JGI IMG/M metagenome (GOLD analysis project Ga0315899, IMG submission 203518) | Freshwater fungal communities from buoy surface, Lake Erie, Ohio, United States - Buoy 4 MA112 | ecosystem: Environmental > Aquatic > Freshwater > Lake | place: USA: Lake Erie, Ohio...
CGGTGATGCCTGAACCCCGCGGCGGGGAAAATGCCGCGGACGGTATCCTGCACCTCGTCCACCACGAAGAACTGGCCCGGGGCTACCCGTGCGATCAGCCGTTCCACCCTGGCGCGTTCCCGCCGCGGGATGATGGTGGTCACCACCTGGACCGGGCCGGTGGAACCCTCGGCCTGCACGCGGGTGGCGCCGAAGCCGTGTTCACGCAACATTTTCAGCAAGGGCTCGGCGTCACCCCGGGCGAAAATGCTGACGCCCAGGGTGCCGATGGCCAACTTGCCCTCGAGCGTGATGCCAAGGTAGTTGCCCAGAGTGAACCCGGCCGCGAAGGCGATGGTGCACCAGGGGTTGGAGAGGTTGCTCATCACATGGCCGATGGCGAACAGCCAGATGGAGATCTCAAAGAAACCGAGAACGGCCGCCAACATGCGCTTGCCGCGAGCAACAAAGATGATGCGTATGGTCGCCAGTGTGACCACCAGCATTTCCGCGATGAAAATAATCAGCGGGAGCAGGGTTTGCCAATGAAACAACCCGTCCGCCAGCTTGACCGAAACTTCCGCGACGCCTTCCTCGACCATGGAAACAGGGCTCCTCTCGCCACTTGGAGAGTGTGGCGTATAGGCAAGGACACCCGGCGGAGGCAACCCGTTTGGCCCTTTCGGTTTCTTAATCCTGGATTGGGTTTGGAAGGCTATTGGCGGCAATGGTTTGCGGTTTATTGGTGCCTTGCCGCACGAGGATCCAGCCGGTGCTGAAGGTGACCAACCCCAACCCGGCCCAGCCTGTGGCGTTGAGCCAGCGACCGGACCAGATTCCCTCGATAAGGGCCCCAAAGAGCACCTGCGACAGGCCGACCACCGAAACCACCGCAGCCCGGCCCCCGGTGAAGGCCTTGGTCAGGCAGATTTGGCCTGCGGTGGCGGTGAGACCCACCCCCAGCAGGAGCCAAGGCGCATGCCCCTCCAGCGCGTTTCCTGCCTGATATTCGACCGGCAGGAACAGCAGGGCAATGGAACTGAAAACGCAGGCGACCCCCGAGAAGTGAACCACCACGGAGCGGGTATCGAGATGTTTCAACTGGTTGAGGCCGATCATGGCGAAAGCGGTGGCCCACGCGGCAATGAAGCTGGTCAGCAGGGGCAACCAATCGAGCGACCAGCCTTCCCCGGACCAGGGTTGTTTGACAAGGGCCACCCCGGTCACACCCAGCAGGGCCGATAGCCACACCTGCCATCCGGGCCTTTCACCGATCATGGGCCAAGAAATCAGTGCCAGCCACACAGGGTAGGTGTTTGTGACCATCAGCACCTCGGCCAAGGGCAAGTTGGTCAGCGCGTGAAAGGTGCAAACCAGGCTGATGGATCCGGCGATGCTGCGCTGCCAGAGGAACCAAGAATCGTGCAGGACCAGTTTTGCCTTGGCGGCCAGCGCCAGAATCAACGCGAAGAAAAAAGCCAGACCGCTGCGGGCCAGGGCGACCACCTGCCAGGAAACCTGATCCCCCAGCAAGGTGGTGAAAAAACCCATGAAGCTGAAGACCAGGCTTCCCGCCAGCATCCAGGCCGAGGCTGCAAGCGGTTTTTCCGGCATCAAGGGCATCGAGGCGTCCCAATAAACAGGCAAAACAACGGTTTAGGAAACGGCCACGGCAAAATCCAGCGGAAACGGCATGCCAGACCTAAAAATGGAGGAGAATTCTGAAAAAGGTTAAGATTTCGAGATAGTCCGACGGGCTGAGGCCAGGGTTACACTGCGGAGTTTTGCCATGATACGGCCCAAATGGTGCGAGTGTTTGGCGTTGGTTGCCGGGCTGGCCTTGTGCGCGGACTTTTCCCGGGCATGGGCAGAAGGTGGCGGGGCGGCTGTCAAACGCGAGTGCCTGCATACCTTCGAGCCGGTCACAGTGGATGGGAAGGCGGACGAACCCGTCTGGAAAAAGGCGACGCCGCTGGGGCACCTGGGGCAAGCCTGGCTGGGGGAAAGGGGAAACCCGCGGGAAAGTGTGACCTGCCGGATGGTGTGGGATGCGGAGAGTCTTTTTCTGCTGGCCGAGGTGGTGGACAAGGAACTGGTTGCCAGCCCCGACAGGGAACGCCCCTGGTTGGGGGACGCGGTGGAGCTGTACCTCAAGCCAGCAGCAGACAAGCCCGGTTATTTCCAATGGATCTTCACACCGCAGGGGCAAACATACGCCCGGTTTTTCCCCAATTCCAAGGCCCGCCTGGAAGAGAAAGAAGAGGAAAAGAAAATCGGCATGCGGGGTTTCGCGGCCAGGTGTTGCGCAGTGGTGCAACAAGGATCTGGTTACACCCTTGAGGCCAAGATTCCTTGGCAGGATATGCTCCGCTGCGGTGGCCGACCGAATCCCGGGGAACTGTGGCAATTGAACATCGCCCGGATGGACCGTGGCAGTGACGGGAAAGTGACTGCCTCCTGCATCGCAAACATCACCACGAAGAGGATCGAGGCATTTTTGCACCAGACGGAGGATTACCCCTCCATCAAATTTGTCGGCCCGGATGTCGGCAGGTTGACAGTTATTGAGCGCAAGGCACTGGATACCTCGGCACTTGTGGGGTCGCCGGAGCCCCCCTCGCCTTATCGACCCAAACGCCTGTACCCGGGTTACAGCCCGCCGTTTCCCATCATGGCCAAACCGGTGCCCGGAGGACCCGGGGCCAACGCTCAATTGCTGGTGATCCACCAGGATGCGCCCTACGGGCCCACGGTGATGTCAGTGATTCCGGACCAGCCGGATTCAACAGCACCTGTTGAGGGGCGGAAAATCTGGGAAACCCCCAAGGGAGGAACCGCTTACGACCTTGCGTTCCATCCCCAGTTCCCCAAGCGCCCCTTTGTGTACCTCGGGTGGAATGGTCCCTTGGAAGGTGGGAAGCGGAAGGGCAAGGCATCCCGCATCACGCGGCACACTGTCGCCCGGGTTATTCCGCTCGAATTGGAGCCAGGGCCCGGTCAGGTGGTGATCGAGTGGGAGTCGGATGGTCACAACGGGGCAGCCCTCTGCTTCGCCCCCGATGGCAAGCTGTTGGTGACCACCGGGGATGGCACCGCCGATTCGGACAACGATGTGATGGGACAGCGCACGGATACCGTGCAGGCCAAAGTGCTTCGTTTGGATGTGGATGGGGCAGCCGATGGCAAGGGTTACTCGGTTCCCCCGGACAATCCTTTTTATGCCGACAAGCGCTTCGCTCCGGAGACCTATGCCTACGGATTGCGCAACCCATGGAGGATATGCTCAGACCCATCCACCGGTCAGATTTGGGTGGGCAACAATGGCCAGGACATGTACGAGCAGGCCTATCTGGTGAAGCCCGGGGCGAATTACGGCTGGAGCGTGAAGGAAGGCAGCGCGCCCTTCCATGAAAAGCGGGTGGCCGGTCCCACCCCCATCTCGCCCCCCACGGTGGAGCATCATCACGCGCAGTTTCGATCGCTGACGGGCGGGGTGGTGATCCCGCCAGGCGGGGCGACCTTGCTAGAGCTTGCCGGGGCCTATGTGTATGGCGATTATTCCACCGGCCGCATCTGGGCAGTGAGGCACGATGGCAGCAGGGTGGTGTGGAACCGCGAGTTGGTGGATACGCCCTTCCAGATCACCGCCTTCGGGTTCAACAGCCGGGGTGACCTGATCTTGTGCGACCACAATGGGAAGGGGGGGATTCACACCCTGGAGAAGCGACCCACAGAAAGCCCGACGAAGCCGTTTCCTTTGGAACTCAAGGACACCGGGTTGTTTTCGTCAGTTTCCGGTCACCGGGTGGCCGCCGGGGTGGTGCCTTACCAGGTGAATGCGCCGTTTTGGTCGGACGGATTATTGAAAGAGCGATTCATCGCCCTGCCCGCCGGCAAGGATGGGTTGCCGTCCAGTCCCGCGACCATGACGGGGAAGGGCGGTTGGAATTTTCCCGATGGGACGGTGATCCTCAAAAGTTTCGCCACGGTGCCGGATTCGGGAAATCCAGAGCGGAAGCACTGGATCGAATCGCGGTTGATGGTGAAACAGCAGAATGAATGGGCCGGCTACAGCTACCGTTGGGACGATTCCGGTGAAACGGCCACCCTGGTGGGATCTGACGGCGACGAGCGGGAAGTGATTCATACCGGGCCGGATGGAAAGGCCCGTCTTCAGAAATGGAGATTCCCCAGCCGGGCGGAATGCATGGTGTGCCACACGCGGGCCGCAAACTTCACCTTGGGGCTTTGCACCGTCCAGACGAATTTGATGGCGGATTACATCGGCGGCAAGGCAGGTCAAATTCAGATTCTGGGCGCCTTGGGATTGGTCAGCCCGGAGGTCGACTATCGCCAGACGGTATTGGCTGAAGCCCGGGCCCAGGGGGTCGCGCAGGGATTGAAAGACCAGATCTTGGCCGATTGGGAAAAAGCCTTGGGGCCGCAGGCTGGCCAGCGTTCCTTGTCGGACCAGGGGCGGTTATTGCCACCGGCGAATTACCCGGCCCTTGTGAGCCCGCGTGATACTTCGGCGGACCTGAACCTGAGGGCCCGCAGTTGGCTGCACAGCAACTGCTCCGCCTGCCATCAGGAGGCGGGTGGCGGCAACGCCCGGATCAATCTGGAATTCTCCACCCCGCTGGATCAGATGAGGCTGCTTGATGAGAAGCCGATTCATACCACCTTTGACTTGCCTGATGCCCGTCTGGTGGCCCCAGGGAGCCCCGAGCGTTCGGTGCTGCTGAAACGCATATCCACCCGCGGCACCGGGCAGATGCCACCCTTGTCCAGCCACCTTCCCGATGAGGAGGGAGTGCGGTTGATCAGCGACTGGATACGGTCCCTGGGAAAGAAGTAGTCAGCCAACCGCCAACCACCCGGTATGGCGGAGCACCTCTTCCAGAATGACCAGCCATAGCCCGATGCCGACGATGGCATTCATGGTGAAAAAAGCAGCGTTCATCCGCGTGAGGTCATCCTCACGCACCAGGGCATGCTCTATGGCCAGCAAGGCGGCCACTCCCCCCAGCGCCACCAGATAGGGGATTCCCAAAAGATCTCCTGCCAGCCAATGAATCGGGACCAGCCATGCCAGCATGATGGCGTGGCAAAGCCGGGCCAACCGCAGGGCGCCCCGGACCCCCAGTCGCGCCGGAACGCTGTGCAGGCCGGCCTTTTTGTCGAAATCGGCATCCTGGGTGGCGTAAAGGATATCGAAACCCGCCACCCAGAACATGACCGCCAAGCCCAGGAAGCAGGGGACCGGCAGTTCGCCCAAAGTGGCCCAGCCGCGGATCGCGATCCATGCCCCCAACGGTGCCAGGCCCAGGGCCAGTCCAAGCCAGAAATGGGCCAGTGAGGTGAACCTTTTGGCAAGGCTGTAGCCGCACAGGAATACCAGCAGGGGTATGGAGAAAATCAAAGGAACAGGGTTCGATTCCAGAAGAAAGACAGCCGAGCTAGCGACGAAAAGTGCGCAGGAAATCCAGAAGAACAAGGAGACCGCGCGCACGGACAGCAGCCCCGCCGGGATGTGCCTTCCCGCGGTGCGGGGATTTTGGGCATCGATGTCTCTGTCGGCCAGGCGGTTGAAGGCCATGGCGGCGCTGCGCGCCGTGACCATGCAGGCGAGGATTCCCCCCAGATTCACCCATGAAAAACCGTGCCGGCCCCAGGCGATGGTGGCGGCGGACAGCGCGAAGGGCAGCGCGAACAGGGTATGGCTGAAGCGGATCAAACCCAGGTATTTGGAGACGGTGTCCCGGATGGGTGGCGGCATTCCTGTCCTTTCGAGCGAATCACGGGTGTTCGAGCATTAATATTTCTTTTGCCACCCTTTTTGTCTGAATGACTCCGGGAGGTTCGCGGCGCGGGCTGAATTCGCTCCGGACGGGCCGCTTTTTGCTTGACATCAAACCCCGATATCCGTTGCACTAGATGATAGAGGGTCGGGGCGCGCTTGCTCACGCCGAGACCATGATTTTTCACGGGCCTGGAATCTTCCTCATGTTGAACTGCCAATGCGACCTGTGTGGCCGCCAGATGGAACGGGAAGAATCGCGTTACGAGATGCGGGTGGAGGTTCGGTTGGCCAACCGGGACCGCGGGTTGGTGGAGGATGATTTCACCCGTGACAACCTGGGCGCCGTGACCCGGTTGTTGCGTGGTTTGCCCCCGGATGAGCCGGCTCCCGTGGAACCCGCCGGCCACCACGCTGTTTTCGACCTGTGCCCCTCGTGCTGCCGCCGGTGGAGGCGGAATCCCCTCGGGGCCCGTCCCGCGGCCGACCCCCGAAGGGGCTGAGCCGTAAAGCCGACCTTTTGTTGGCTTTACGGTGCCCCGTCTAGCCCCATCGTCGCACCCGTGTAAATTCCTACAACAATAGGCAGAAGCCGGGCCCGCTGTGGCCTGGCGCGGGGGATGGATGTTCCCCGATATTTCGGGCGATTTATCAGCCCGGCCCTGCGCAGGATCGTTCATGGCCTTCCCGCCACCCGGAGCCCAGGACCCGAATCCGTCGAGCCTGCCGTCCGGGGGGCCGATTCCCGGCACCCTGCATTTGTTGCCCCTGCGCGAGCGTTTGGCGCTGGTCACCGAGACCATGCGGGAGCTCAGCCGGCAGACTGATCCGCAGAACATGGCCAAGGTGTACTTGCGTCACCTTCGGCAACTTCTGCCCAATGATGGGTTGGTGGCGGTGAGCCGGCGGGATCTACCCAGCCCCCATTACCGCGTGACGCGCTCCAGCCGGTGGAAGGAAGAGATCGACCCTTGGTTGCAGCGTGAAAAGCTGCCCGTGGTGACGGGCGGAATTTTGGGCGACCTGCTTTACGGCAACGAACCCCGCATCCTGGAAGAGTTGCGGGTGGAACCGGGTGATCCGGCGTATGAGCACCTGCAGGGTTTCCGATCCCTGGCGGCGATCCCGATGTATGACCAGGGGCGGGCTTTGGTGCTGGTTGCCCTGCTCAGCAAATCCGCGAACGGGTTCGACCCGGAGAAGCTGCCGGACCTGGTTTTGACAGGCAATCTGTACGGCCGGGCCAGCCATAATCTGATTTTAGCGCGGCAGCTGGAACAATCTGTCCAGGAGCTGGATTTCGAGCTAAGGCGCATGGAGAAGGTGCAGGCCTCGATGTTGCCTGCCAAGGTGCCCGTGGTTCCCTCTCTCGTGCTGGAAAGGCACCACCAGACCGCCCGGCGCGCGGGAGGTGATTACCACGATTTCTTCACCCATCCAGACGGCACACTGGGCATTCTGGTGGCGGATGTCTCGGGGAGCGGCGCTTCTGCCACCTCATTGATGGCGATTGTGCATACCTTGGCTCATGTGTGTCCCCCGGAGGAACGGGCTCCCGGGGCTTTTCTCTCGTACCTGAACCGCCACCTGACCGACCGGTGCAACTCGGCGCTGGACACCTTCGTCACGGCGTTTTACGGGGTGTACCAGCCGGTGACCCGCACCCTGAGGTTCGCCCTCGCGGGGCATCCCCCGCCCCGATTGCTGCTGCAGGGGCCTGATGGATGGCGGCGGCGCGTGCTGGACATGGCCGATGGCTTGCCGCTCGGGTTGGATCGCCATGAGCGGTACAACGAATCCCAGGTGGCCTTGGGGCAGGGGGATTTGCTTGTTCTTTACACCGATGGTGTGACTGATTTGGAAAGCCCGGATGGCAAGCCATTAGGTCTCTCAGGTCTCGACCACGCGCTGGCCTTGGCCGATCCCGCAGGGGAGAAGGCGATGGACAAGGTGGTGCGTTTCTTGCGTCACCACGCGGGGGGCAGGGGACTGCGGGATGACCTCACCCTGGTTTTTGTCCGTGTGAAATGAACCGGATGGAAAATCCCCGGATCCTTCCGACAGTTCCCCTGCCAGGCCGGAGTTTCTCGCAAGGCGAGCCGGCTCCAGCCACGATCGAACTGCCCCCATGCGCCGGATTGGATTGGCAAACGGTCGCGTATTGGCACGGGTGGGATCTGTTGCTCCTTGGTTTTCCATGGGAGGCCCACGAAGTGTGGGAGAGGATTTGGCGGGTGCGTACCGGATCCGCAAAATCCTGGTTACAGGGGCTGATCCGTTTGGCGGCGGCCCTTGTAAAAGCAAGATCCGGCAACGCGGCAGCGGTGAATCACCATGTCGCCGGGGCTTTTGACCACTGGAGGACAATCCCCCCAGGGGAACTGCCGCACCAGGGCGAAATCCTGCCACTGCTGGAAGAGTGGATCAAACCGGGCACCAGCCCTCCCACCCAGTCCGTCTGGGTGTTGGCCGCATCCGGCCTGAAATCTGGTGAACCGGGCCCGAATTTGCATCCGCCGGGGGATGGTGCCGTGCCGGGTGCATTGGTCAACGCGTTGATGGTGGCTTTTCAGCGGGAAACTGCGCCCAGTACCGCTCCTTGAAGGGATTGATGGCTGGCCCGGTTTTGTTTTCATTCACCAAACCGGGCCGGACCGACCGCCACCAGGCGTCATGCTGATCGGCCATGGCTTTCACGAGGTCGGGTTGGCTGGTTGCCAGGTCTGTTTTTTCCCCCGGGTCCTTGGCCAGGTCAAACAGTTTCCAGGGTCCATCCTTGTCGGCCAGCGGTTGGATCAGTTTCCACCTGCCATCCTGGATCGCGGTGACTCGCCGGGCGTATGCATCGGCTTTTCCCGCCGGCCAGCGGCCCAGGTGACTGACGAGCATACGGGGTTCCCATGGTGCCTTTTTGTCCTGAATGAGGGGCTTTAGGCTGCGTCCCTCTATTTGCAAGGCAAGGGCTTTCGGAACTGGGACCTGGGTGTAATCCAACAGGGTTGGAGCAACATCCAGATGGGCCGCAAGGGTGTCGATATCCCCGGGAGGGATCCGCCCGGGCAGGCTCCAGAAAGAACAACCGCGGGTTCCGCCTCGCCAGACGGTGCCCTTGGCACCGCGCATGCCGTCGTTGAATACCGGCACACCCGCGGTGCCACCATTGTCGGTGAGGAAAAGGACCAGAGTGTTTTCACGCAGATTTCGGGCATGCAAAAAAGCCATGAGTCGGCCGATGTTGTCATCGATATTGGCCACCATGCCGAAGAATTTCGCCTGCTCGGCGGTAACCTTCCCGGCGTAACGGGCCTCATCCTCGGGGCGAACCTGCAAGGGGGCATGAGGGGCATTGGTGGCGATCCAGCAAAAGAACGGCTTCTTGCCATCCACCTCCGCCATCCAGTTCATAGCCCGGCGGAAGAATATGTCTGTGCAATAGCCGGTTTCCTTCACGAAGGCGCCGTCACACCACAAGGCCGGATTGGTGTATTTGTTTCCCGGCGCGTCACCGCAACTGCCCGCGTAGGTTTGGCCGATCCCCCCGGCCCCATGGATGCAAACCTTGTCGAATCCCCTCTTGCCAGGGAGATAATCGTCTTCATCACCGAGGTGCCACTTGCCAAAGATTCCGGTGGTGTAGCCGCCCTCGCGCATCGCCTGTGGCAAGGTGGAGGCGGAAAGCGCCAGGCGCTCGCGCTCGAGAATGGTGTGGGTCACGCCGCTTTTGAACTCATGCCTGCCGGTGAGCAGGGCCGCCCGGGTTGGCGAGCAGGTCGGGGAAACGAGGAAATTAGTGAATCGCGCGCTTTGCGCGTGTAAGTTGTCCAGGTGCGGGGTTTTCAGCAGGGGGTTGCCATGGGCCCCGATATCACCGTACCCCTGGTCATCGGTGATCACGACCACCACATTGGGTCGATTGTCGCCAGGGGACAACTCCTGATGAACGGTTTGGCCGGCCAGGAAAAGCATCGCAAGTAATGTCGCGTGGGTCATGGGTTGTCTTCTTCCGATTCGCTCAGGGGAAGGATGCAGGCGACCGCGTAGGCCTGTCGCTCGAACGGGTTGTCGTAATAAGGGTTGCCACCGCGAAGCCAAACCCACAAGGAAGCCAGACCGTAGGCGGGCAGGAACAAGGGCCCCCAAACCAGGTACTGCCGCACATGAATCCGCTCATGGTCGCGGGCCACCCTGTGGGTGGCTTCGCTCCAAGACAGGACCGTTTGCCCGAAGGTGACACCCATGGCGCCGCCGAAGCAGGATTTAAGAAGCAGTCTGATGGGCCGGCCTTCAATCTCGAACACACCACGCACCAGGCGACAGCGGGCCCCCAGTGGAAACAACAGTAGCCAGGCGGTCAATCCGAGGACGGTATTGGGAAGGGTCCAAACGGATCCGAGTAGAAACAGGGTGGATTGTAAGAGGGATGCCATGCCGGAGGGGAGCCCACAGGGATGCCCCAGATTACCATGGTTTTTCGGGGCAGTCACCCGTCTGATGGGCTTGGCGGGTCACTTGACCCATTCGGGAACCCGGGACTTGTCGGGCATCTGATAGAGGTGATTGCCTCCCCGCACCTCGGGTTGCTCACCCGGGGAGGCGCCAGGCGGGGTCTTGCGCCAAAGCATTCCGGTCTGGCCGAGGCGGCGCCCCTCCTGGAACAGTTCCCGCATCTGCTTTTTGTCGAATTCGGAGGATTTCATGGTGATGGGATAGTTTTCAGGCACGGCCCCCAGATGGAAATGGATGCCTTGGAACGCGCTGACAGCGTAGATCTCCGCCAGTTCGTCGCGAACTTGCCCCGATAGCAGGGCGGCAACCGTGCTGCTGCCCAGCGACATGAGGTCTTTTCCCACTGGGCCGGGGTCTGCGTACAACTTGCCTGCAACAAGGATGTAGATGTCGGAACCCGCCAGGCTCTCCCGCGCACCACCCGGATTCAGCGCGAACGGTCGCAGGAAGACTCCTGCCGTCACGCCCCCGTCCACATGCTTTTCCTCGTAGACCTTGCCACCCACCTCGATGGGTATCGAGACAGGGGGGAACATGCCCGGGATGGCGGCGGAGGCTTGCAGGATGTCGCGGAAAAGTTTCTTGGAACTGCCGTCGGTCCGGTGCTTCAGGGCGATGTTGCCCATGTCCCAGATCACTTGTCGGCGCGTCTCCAGATTGGTGGTGCCGACATAGAGGCGGCGGCCAAGGGTGTGTTGGCCCGCAACCCGGTCGAGGTATTCGTCCGTCACCATCGCGTCGATCATCTCGCGCAGCGGTTTTGTGTCAGCCACATAACCTTGGGTCAGGCCGACCACGATGTTCTTTTTCTTGAAGATGTCGCGGTTGGAAACCGAGGTGAAAATCATTTCGCCGATCGAATCCATGTCCGGACCGGGGAAGGTGATGGCGGCGACCAGCGCTCCGGTGCTCACCCCGGTGATCACATCGAATTCGGGCCTGCCACCCGTTTCGCCCCAACCCTTCAGGACACCCGATTGGAAGGCCCCGTAACTGCCGCCTCCGGAGAGTACCAGCATGCTCCGCTTGGGCCCCTTGGCGCAGGCGATTTTTTTTGCCCGCAGTTCCTCCGCCTCGTCCATCATCGCGGCCAGATCCAAACCCGCCTTGTTGCTGGATTGGGAAAGTGCGCCCAGGTCCACCAGTGATTTTGAATCCAGGCCGGCGCCGGTGGGGGATTTGGGGGAAGCGGGTTTCAGGGACAATTTTTCAGTGAGGCTGCACCCTAGCGTGAAAACGCTCAACGCCGTCGCCACAAGGAGGGCAAGGCGTTGGAGCGTCGGGTTTCTTTTCGGGTTGCCGCTCAAGGTGCAGGTCCAGTGTGGAGTTCGTGGCCCCACGGCATTTCAATCGGGAGGTAGCATCCCCTTCCCTCAAGCCAATCCTGTTCAAGCAGTGTGATTGGACGCGGTGCTGGACCATTTTTCGGCGAATCGTCAGGGTTGGCCAACCCGGCAAAAACGGAAAAGCCCGGCTGGTTTAGGCAACCCGCCGGGCTTTCCAAAAATGCGTGTGGGTAGCCGGTTTATTCGCCGACACCCTCCGGGGCGGGATCCTTGCCCTCGTTCCAGGGCCCGGCGAGTTTCATGTAATCATTGGGGACAACGACACTGCCCCTGTCGCCGCCGGCCCAGCCCTGGATCTGGTTGGGTTTTCCTCTTTCCTTGCTGCGTTTTTCCAGCTTGGCAGCCCAGGAGCTGTCTGCCTCGACCGGCTTGCGTAGTTCGGGATCCCAGAACATGACCTTTCCGGTCCGGTAGCTTTGAACGCCCAGGGCCACCGTGGTGAAGGCCGCGGCGCCCAGTTCGGGGGTGCTCCAGGTGTTGCGGTCGCCTTTCTTGACGCAGTCGAGGAAATTGCTCCACAGCGCCTTGGTGTCGTCGTTCTTGTCCACGAAGCCGGTCTTGGACTCGATCAGGTCGCCTGGGATGGATTGTTCCAGGCGGGCGGGGATGCCGGCGCGCTTGTCGGGATCGTCGCGAATCACCTGATAGCCGTTCTTGACAAACTTGATGGTGCCCAGACGGCCGCGGATGACTTCCTCGATGGGGTAGGAACTGATCATCGTTGCGCTGATGCTCAACTGGCAGCCCTCGTTGTAGTCGGCGACGATGGTGGCCACATCGGGCACATCGCGGCCATCGTATTCCAGGTAGAGACCGCCCGCGCCCACCACCCGGCCGGGGTAACGGATGCCCATGGCCTCCAGCATGTGGGTGGTCTGGTGGACGAACAGGTCGGTGAACATGCCGCCGCCGAAGGGCCAGTAGCAGCGCCATTGGGCGAATGTGGCGCGGTCGAACGGAACATCGGGGCCGAGGGGCACGCCCGGGAAAATGTTGAAATCCTTGCCCAGGAACATGTTCCAGTCGATGGTCTTGGGATTCATCTGGCGGTAGAGCCGGTAATAGCGCCACTGGCCCTCGAGGGAGTTGCGGTAGTAGCTTGTCTGCCCCTGGGCGACGTGGCCGATCAGTCCCGACCGGATCGCCTGGTTGGCCATCCGCCAAACCGGGTCGGCCATGGACTGGACGCCCACGGTCATGACGCGGTTCTTTTTCTGCATGGTGTCCACCACCGCGTGCGCCTCGTTGATGGTGCGCACCATCGGCTTCTCGCAGTAGACATGCTTGCCGGCATCGGCCGCGTCGATGCTGATCTTGGCGTGCCAGTGGTCCGGGGTGGCGATGCAGACCACATCCACCTCGGGCAGTTCCAGGATCCGCCGATAATCCTTGGTGACATGCCGTTTATCGTCCGGATTCAAGCCCACAACCTTCGCGGAGGGATACAGGCCCTGGTTGTAGACCTTCTCCTCCTTCATCCCGCCGTTCATGCGGGTGTATTTGCCGGCGTGGCCGTCCCACACATCGCAGACCGCCACCGGGGCCACATCCTTGCGTGAGGCGGCAAGATCCTTCACCACGCTCAGGTGAGCCTGGCATCGGCCTCCCACGCCGATGAAGGCGACGCCCATTCGTTCGTTGGCGCCTAGGACCTTGTTGTAGCTGGCCGCCGGAAGTGCCATTGCCGTGGCGGCTGTGGAGGTGGCGAGGAACTGGCGGCGTTGGGGCTTAGGCTTTGCCATGGCGGCGCTCCTTGAAATATCAACCTGGGGGAGGGAACTGTTGATTCAAGTCTCTGGTTGCCGGCCCGACAGGGGCCGGGAGCCTTGGCCCCGCGGGTCGAGGAACCCGGCGGGGTGTTGATCATCGGCTGATCCAGATTGGCGAGATCACTTGGGGGCAAGCATGGCGGACATGCGTTTGCCTTCCATGCTGGCACCGCGCTCGACCTTGGCCACATCGGCGAGTCTTTCCAACACCATGTCGAGGACCTTTTTGCCCTCTTGCAGGTGCTGCATCTCGCGGCCGCGGAACTGGACCAAAATGAGGACTTTGTCCTTGTTTTCAAGGAACTTGCGCGCTGCGTTGACCTTGACCTCGACATCGTGGTCGCCGGTCTTCGGGCGTACGCGGACTTCCTTCAGTTTCTGCTGGTGGACCTTGGAGCGGTTCGCCTTGCGCGACTGCTCGTACCGGAACTTGCCGTAATCCAGAATTTTGCACACTGGCGGGCGCTCATTGGGGGCGACCTCGACCAGATCCAGGCCGGCCTCGCGGGCCATGTCCATGGCCTGGGAAGTGGGAACCACGCCGATGGGTTCGCCTTCCGCGCCGATCAGGCGAATGGGGCTGATGCGAATCTGCTCGTTGACTCGGTGTCCGCGGTCCTGCGGTGCAGGCGCGCTGCGATCAAATGGTGGACGAATGATACCCCCCTCCTTCAAGTGAAATTGGAAATGTCCAGGCGCATCAGATCAGGCGAACCAATGGCCCATGGTTGCCGATCACCAACCGCATGAACGCCAAAAGAACAAGCCACAGAACAGGCCTGATCACAAGTCCATGGTACTTTAAGGTTTGGATCAAGAAAAGAGGAAGCGAAGGCCGGTTGGGGGATTTGAGGAGAGGCTGGGAAGCGTCCGAAGGCTGGATGCACCATCCTGCAAAAGGCTCTAGGCCCCAAGGCGTTTTCCAAGCCGTTTTCACCCGAATTTGTAAAGAAGGGATGAAAACTTTCCAATCCGTGGGAAAAAAATACACAACACGGCTTGACCCCATGAGGCATTCAGGGGCATAAGATCAATCTCTTCACTCATGTTCCGACCCGCCGAGGCACGCACCCTCGGCGGGTTTTTTTATCAGGATTATGATATTATTTTATAATAATTAATATTGAATGATATTTTGATTTGATCCTTATTCGGCGGCTGAAAATTTCTTCTCCTTGGCCCGTAATAGCTTGTGGCAAAACCGATAATTTTCTCCCACGCTGGTATTCCGTTTTTGCTACCTCGCAGGTAGAATCAACCGCACAAACCGGAGAACCGGCAATGTTGGTGTTACCCCCCCCACAATCCGTGATGGACGAACTGAGCCATCGCTGGTTTCCAGGGGCGGTGGATAGCGCCGTGGACCAGGTGATCCGCCTGCTTGAATCTGCAAGTCCTTTGCTGATCAGTGGTTGCTTTTGCAAGTTGCCCCCCCAAGGGTGCCTTGCAACCCAAATCGCTTGGCATCACCCCAAAACCAGCCATCTTGGCCATGATGCCGGAATTGTCTGGCTTGACAGGGTCGCCAATCTTTCCCCGGTTACCTCCCATGTGTTGACTTACTGGGATGCCCGGGGGGCACAAGATGTCGCCTTCCGGCATCTTTTGCTGGATCAATTCCGGGGTGAAAAAGCCCGTCGCCAACGGTTCGGTTGCCTTCCAATTGGATCTCCGACCTTCCGGCAGCATTCGGAAATAAAGGCGTGCTAGACCGGGTTCTAGAGCCGGAGGTGATGGATGATCCCTCCGAGGCCGCCGCCTATCACGCAATGAACCATGATCGCGTGAACGCGATCTTTGTGAATGACCTGCGACAAGCGGTCGGGCCCGGTGATTGGAACGGGCCCATTCTCGATTTGGGTTCCGGGAACGGGTTGATTCCCATCCTGTTGCGCGAAACATTTTCAAATAACACCGTGGTTGCGCTGGATGCCGCCCGCTCGATGTTGGCCATCGCGAGGAACGTCGCTGGGGCAGCACAGGTTCGAAGGCTTGGATGGGTGCAAGCGCGGGCCCAGCGTTTGCCTCACTCAGCGAATGCCTTCCCTTTGGTGGTTTCGAACAGCCTGATTCACCATCTTCCCGAACCGGTTTTGGCATTTCGTGAAGCCTGGCGGGTGCTTGCACCTGGGGGGTGGGCTTTTTTCCGTGATTTATTCCGGCCAGATAACCCGGCCGAATTGGCGCGTTTGGTTGATAAACACGCCAAGGGTGAATCGCCGACGGCTCGACGCCTTTTTGCCGAGAGCTTGAATGCCGCCTTGACTGTGGAGGAGGTTCGGCAATTGGTTGGGGTGGTGGGTGCGACCGGTGAGACTGTGTGTGCCAGTTCCGACCGCCATTGGACCTGGTGTTGCCAGAAACCGTTCGCCGCCATGCCATGAAACCCGACCTGGCTTTCCTGAATCTTGAAGGCGTGAAGACCGTGGCCCGGCAGGTGGGCTGTATGGCTTGGCGCGCCACCCTGGCGATCCCCGGGGTCTTCCGTGAACCAGGCTGGCTGGCCGGGCCGATGGAATCGGCGTTGATCAAGGCGATGCCGCTGGCGCTCGTGGCGGGGTCGGCCATTGGCATCGTCGTCTGGATCCATGTGCGCGAGACTTTGGTGCGGGTTGCCGGTCCCGGTGCGGCCATGTACCTTCCGCAAGGTCTGGCCCTTGCGGTGGTGGTTGAATTGGCGCCACTTTCGGCCGGGTTGATGGCCGCTGGCAGGTCAGGTGCCAGTTTGGCCGCCGAATTGGCGGCAATGCGGGTCAGTGAACAGCTGGATGCGCTGGGTGCGCTAGGCAGGGAGCCGTCGCGGGTGCTGGTGGCTCCGCGCATGGTCGCCCTGATGGTGGCATTGCCCCTTTTGACCGGGGTGATCGCCCTGGCGGCGCTGGTTTCAGCGGATCTGATGGAATCCTTGTCTGGAGGTCTGACTTCCACCCGGTTTTGGGAGGAAGCCTGGCGAGTGGTGCGGATGAGGGACTTGATTCCTTCGTTATCCAAGACGGTGGTGTTCGGGTGGCTGGTGGCGATCCTCGCCTGCCACCATGGGATCCATGCGGGGGAGGGGACGGAGGGGGTGGGCCGCGCTGCGACCAGCGGTGTGGTCAGCGGGATTGTGGCGGTATTGGTTTCGAATGTGGCGCTGGTCAAGTTGATCCAGTTCTGCCTGCCGCCCTGAGAGTCCTTCTTGGCTGGGTTGTCCGGCCTGTTTAGTATGGGATTTCTGGCCCCTGTAGCTCAACTGGATAGAGCAGCGGATTTCTACTCCGCAGGTTGTGGGTTCGATTCCCGCCGGGGGTACTTGCCAGGAAAGTTTGGAGTGGTGCGCAAGCCCCGGGGAAGCCCGGGGCTTTTTTGGTGGGGCGCCAACTTTGCCTTGGAAGTGCGGGTTTTGATTCTTTTCAGGAAGATCGGGTAGGCTGTTGGTCCAAAACCTTTCGCCCGAAGAGCTTGAACGCGGCGGGTGTGACGATTTGGTCCAAAAGGGTCGAGTCGATCAAACCGCCGATCACCACGATGGCTAGAGGTTGCAGGATCTCCTTGCCCGGTTCCCCGGAGCCAAGCGCCAAGGGTACCAAGCCGATAACCGCCGTGAGGGCTGTCATCAGCACGGGTGTCAGTCTTTCCAGGGTTCCCCGGACAATCAACTCGTCATCGAAGGGCCGGCCTTCCACCCGCGCGAGGTGGATGTAATGGGAAATCATCATGATGCCGTTGCGGGTGACAATACCCACAAGCGTGATGAAACCCACCCAGTGCGCCACCGAAAGCGTGGTGGCCGAAGCCCAGACCTCGGGCCAACGCCACCAGGGGGCCGACTGCAGCAAGGCCGGATCGGGCCTGTTGATCCACATCAAGGCGGCCACAGAACCCAGCGCCGCCAGTGGAATATTGATCAGCAACACCATCGCCGAGGCAACCCATGACCCAAGGCAGCGCCCAAGCAGCAGAAAAACTGCCGCCAGCACCAGCCAGAAACTCCAGAAGAGCAGCGTGTCGGCCCGCCTGCGGGCCTCGAATTGGCCACCTAGTTCCACGCGGAGCGGTTGACCGGCGCTAATCCATTCGCGACGGGAATTGGAGACAATTCGCTCGATATCCCCCACCACGCCACCCAGGTCTCGACCCTCGACATTGCAGGCGACGACTATTCTCCTCTGCCCACCCTCCCTGTTGATGGTGTTGGGGCCGCGGGCATCGATGACCCGCACCACCTGGGCGAGGGCGACCTTACGGCCCGAGGGGGTGTCGAGAATGGTCTGGCCGATCACCTCCGGGGAAGAGCGTGATGCCTCGTCGTACCAAACGACCATGTCGAAAAACTTGTCACCATCCAGGACGGTGGAAACCACCTTGCCCTGGTAGGCCGCCTCAAGCAGGTCCGCCAACTGGCCAGGGGCAAGACCGTAGGCGGCCGCGGCTGACCGATCGACCTCCAGCCTCAATTGACGGATGTTTTCCTGCGGTTCCACCTGCAAGTCGGCGACCCCGGGGATGGAGCGCAGGCGTGCCGCCATGTCCTCGGCGGCCTCGGCCATCTGCCGCAAGTCCTCGCCGAATACCTTCACCGCGATTTGGGAGCGCACCCCCGTCATCACATGGTCCAGCCGATGGCTGATCGGTTGGCCTATGTTCACCAACACCCCGGGTAGCCGGGTGATTTTTTCACGCACATCGACCATCACCTCCTGAAGCGGTCTGCCCTCCTGCCAATACCCCATTCCGGACAGGCCGGGCACCGCCCGGCATACACCCGCCCACAGCCCTGGAACCTTGGAGCGGTGGGGCTTGACCAAAACATCCAGTTCCGAGGAATTCACCCCCTCGGCATGCTCGTCCTGCTCCGCCCTGCCGGTCCTTCTGGAAACGGCGATCACCTCCGGGACACCGAGGATCAGTTCCTCCGCACGCCGGGCGACGCGCACGCTCTCGGTGAGGCTCGTTCCAGGCCGCGTTTGCAGGGAGATGGTGATTGTCCCCTCGCTGAAGGCGGGCATGAATTCCGATCCCATCGCAAAAATGAGCAACTTCGAGCCGACCGCCAGAACGGCGACAATCACCAGGATGGCCACCGGGTGCCGCAGGGACCATCGCACCAGGCCTTCATCGAGCCATTTCAGCAGCCGAACCGTGATTGGTTCCTTGGGTTTGCGCAGGAAGCCGGCGCCAGGCAGCAGGATCGCCGCCAGCGCCGGTGTGACCGTCAGCGATACCAGGAGGGATGCGCCGAGCGAGGTCACATAGGCCAGCGCCAACGGGGCGAACATCCTCCCCTCCAGCCCGGCCAGAAAAAAGAAAGGCATCGTCACCAGGCAAACGACCGCGGTCGCGTACACGATGGTGCCCCGCACCTCGCTGGAGGCCAAACGGATCACCTCCAGGGCGGGCAAAGGAGTTGGGGCACCGGCATTCTCCCGCAGCCGGCGGAAGATGTTCTCGATATCCACGATGGCATCGTCGACCAATTCGCCCACCGCCACGGCAATGCCGCCAAGCGTCATGGTGTTGATGGTGGAACCCGTCCATGAGAAAACCAGCACCGTCGCAAGCACGGACAAAGGAATCGCGGTCAGGGTGATCAGGCTGGTGCGCAGGTTTCCAAGAAACAAAAGCAGTATCAGCGAGACCCACAAGGCCCCATCCCGGATCGCTTCCACCACATTGTCAACGGCCCGGGAGATGAAATCTGCCTGACGAAACACGCGGCGTTCCAGGGAGGCCTTGCCCGCGAGTTCGCGTTCCAACTCGTCGAGGGCTTGATCCATCCGGGCTGTCAATTCCAGGGTGCCGACACCAGGTTGTTTCTGGATGGCCAGGATCACCGCCTCGCCGCCACTGACCTTTTCGGTGCCATCAGCCGCCCGCACCAATACCCCGCCGTCCCCGCGCCTCACCGGCCCGCCCATGCGGACCGTGGCCACATCACGAATCCGAATAGGCCGGCCGTCGCGCCACAGAACGGGAGTTTCGCCGATTTCCCCGGGGGTGAGGCTCTGGCCCCGGATCCGGATGAGGCGCTCCTCGTCCTCGCGTTCGAGTAGCCCGCCACCCGTCAGCACGTTGGCGTTGCCACCCGCTTCCAGCAACTGGCTCAGACTGATGTTCCAGGCGGCAAGCCGGTCCGGCGAGGTGATGATCTGGTACTGCCTGAGAAGTCCCCCCAGCACCGTCACCTGCGCCACACCGTCCACCGCCAGTAGGCGGTTTCGGACGGTGAATTCCGCCAGGGTTCTGAGGGCCATCGCGCTTTCTGGTCCGGCTTCGATGCCCGATGGCCTCAGGCCAAGGATCATCACCTCGCCCATGATGGAGGAGACCGGCGCCATCACCGGGTTGACCCTTTCGGGCAATCTGGCCCTGGCGACTTGCAGCCTCTCCGCGACAATCTGGCGGTCTTTCAGGATGTCACTGCCCCAGTCAAACTCGGCCCAGATCACGGACAGGCCCACACCGGAGGAGGAGCGCACACGCCGGATATCGGTGGCCCCGTTGAGCAGAAACTCCAGTGGACGGGTGACCAGGGTTTCCACTTCCTCAGGGGCGAGGCCTGGCGCCTCGGTCATCACGGTGACTGTGGGGCGGTTCAGGTCGGGGAAAACATCCACCGGCAATCGTTCCAGGCGCGAAGCCCCATAGGCGGCCAGCGCCAATGCGCCCAAGACCACCAACCAGCGGTTTTCCACCGAAAAACCAATAAGTTTGTCCAGCATCGGGGGCCCCGGGTCGATTTTTGACGCGTCACTGGATCCTGATGAACCTGGTGGATACCTCAACGGACAGAAAGCCAGGCGGTGTTCAATTCCTCGACACCTGTGGCTGCGACCATATCCCCCTCCTCAAGGCCATCGGTGATCCCCGCGCAAAGGTCATCCACGGGTCCGAGTCGCACCATTTGTCGCTGGAAGATGGAGCCTTTCTGCACGAACACGAAATGGCTTCCGCCCTCCCTCAGGACGGACGCCCTGGGCACAGCCAAAACCCGTTGGCCCCCCCCAAGTTCCAGGGTCACACGGGCCATGGCGCCTTGGGGAAGGTTGGGAGGGACCGATCCTTGCATTTCGATCCATGCGGATAGCGAACCGCCGGTACTTTCCAAGGCGTCTCGGCTGCGGCTGACAGTCCCTTGCAGAACCGTGTCAGGCAGACTGACCAGTCGAGCCCGGGCTTTTTGGCCCGGGCGTACTTTCGCCACTTCGCCCTCGGAAACGGTCAGCCTGATCTGTGGGGTTGAATAATCGTGGATCTCAAACAATGTCTCGTTCGCCTTGACCATTCGGCCAATAGTGGAACGGAAACCCATCACAACACCTGCCGAGGGTGCCCTCACCGCCAGGCTTGGAATCAGTTCCCGGCGGGAAAGCAGACCTTCCAACTGTTCCGTGCTGAACCCCAGCAGGAGCATTTTTCTCCGCAGGGTTTCCCTGGTTTCCTTGGCGTTCGAGAAGGCTGCCTCCGCCTCGGCAAGTTTCCGCCTGGAGCTGGCGTCGCCGGCCATCCGCAATTGATCCAGTTGGGTGCTGGCCAATTGGGCGGCCGCATGTTCCCTCAAGATGTCGAGTTGCAGGCTGATCAATTCAAGGCTGAAAGCCTGCGCAAGCAATTTGCCTTCCTCCACAGGTTGACCCGGCCCGACATGGACGGATGTGAGGATGCCAGCCAGGCTGAGGGAAGCGGCGCCCTTCTGGTTGGGCGGGTGATCCACCTCCCCGTTTAGCTCAAGGGTTTCCCCCACGGTTTTCCATTCCACCTTCGCCATGGTCAGGCCGATGGTTTTGGCGGTTTCCGGCGTTATCTTTAATCGATCGGGTGCAAGCAGGGCCCCCAGTTCATGGGCCCCGCGCGCCACGATCCTGTCCCCCGGGAACAGGCCGACTGATTCGACCTCGGCGATACCCTGGGATTCGCGAAGCACCACAACACTTTTGGCCTTGTACTCGGAAATGGCGGCGGTGCCGGCCTCCTCGACCAGCACGAAACGGTCCACCCCGTTGTTGATCAGGCTGCGCGAGGGCACCGAGATCGAACCCTTTCTGGGCGGCAAAATAACGCGGGCCTGGCCTTTCATGCCAGGAAGCAACTTGGGAGGGGCGCCTTCCTGGTTTCGGAGTTCGACCCAAGCCTCGCCCAACTGGGATTCGCGGTCGATCGACTGGGAAATGGCTGAAATAGTGCCGGTGAATGTTTCACCCGGCAACGCGTTGAACCCCAGTTCCACCTTCAGCCCGGGGCTAACCCTTGGCGTGTCCCGTTCCAGAATTCCCACCCGGGCCCAAACCCTGCTGGTATCGACAATTTCGAACAGGTGGTCTCCCGGGTCGACCACTTTTCCAGGATTCAGATCCGCGTGAATCACCGTGCCGGACAATGGGCTGCGAATGGGGATTCCAGGTGCCTCGGCTTGCGACTTGAGGGACTCCTGCGGCAATCCCAACGCCAACCATTTTGCCCGCGCCAATTCAACCGAGTTGATCGCGATATTCACCCGGTTGCGGGCGCTTAGCACCTCTGTTTCGGGTATGGCCCCTCCCGCCTCGGACAGGATGGCCACCACCCGCCTGGCCATCTCCAATGTTGTCATGGCGGTTCGCCAATCCAGTGAGATGGATTCGGTTTCCGGACCTCTCACTTCGGCCAATACTTGCCCCTTGGTCACCCGCTGACCCGGTCTGGCGTTTAGTTTTGTCACCCTTCCAGCCAGCAGGGAATCCGCGAAGGCATGCGCGTCCCAAGGGGAAACCAGGGAGCAGTAGGCCAGGATCGATTCCGGTGGTGGTGTTTTGGCGACTTCGACAACCGACACACCCAAGGCGTCCCGCGAGTCGGAAACCAGGGTGATCTTCCCTTTGGCCAAATCGATCGTTGCCCCCTTGGTGGGCAAAGGGGCGTGGCCTTCATGGGCCGCGACAAAAATCGCCCCGGATGCGGCCAGCAGCAGGGCAACACCCAGCCAAAATCGGCTTCGATTCGCGCTCGACCAATCATTTGGCGACATAGGTTTCCGGCCCTTTCAGGTCAGCAGGCTTGTCTTTCGCCATCTGAACGAATTCCTCCACGCAAGGTGGGCAGCAGAACTGGTACTGCTTTCCACCGATGGTCCAGGTGAATGCGGGATTGGCCTTGGTCAACGATACCGGGCAGATCCGGTCGCCAGCCTTGGGCTTGGCATCGTGATTGGCCCGGATACCTTTGAATTTCTCGGAGGCGACCCGGTTGCCGTTGGCAGTGATATCTTCCCGGGTGTATGCGCCGCCCGGGCTGAGGAACAGTTTCTTTTCTGCATCCGGATCGAGCGAGGCTGGCATGCCACCGGATGATTCCGGATGCTTTTCCTCGGCCGAGCTAAAGGACAGTCGAAACCGTTCCCCGGCAACCCGGATCGCCTGCACGGTGACCTCCAGGGCCTTTCCCGCCATACCCTCCGGCAGTTTTCCTTCAAATACGGAAGTTTTGCCGGGCGTGTCACCAGACTGTGGCTTTGGATCCAGGAAAAATTCCAATGCCTCGGAGTTGCCAACCGGTCGAGCGAAGGCGGTGAGGCGCTGTTCTTCCACTTCCTGAATACGCGACTCATCCTTGCCCAAAATGAACAACTTTAGGGTGCCGCCTTTCTGGAAGACGGCCTCGGCGTGATAGTTGTCCGCCCCGATGGAAACCAGCAGGCCTCCATGAGCCCCAGGCTTGTGGCCATGATCTTCGCTGGTCAGTTTTTCAGCCCCACCTAGCGAGTTTTTGCCTTTTGTAGCCATTTCATCTGATTGGGCGCTTGAGGTGGACTGGGTTTTGGAGGTTGGTTTCCCTGAAGGACTCGTACCGCAGCCGTTGAGCCCGGAAAGAAGGGCCGAGGCAACGCATGCCAGTAGCAGGGCCCGATGGTGTGCCGATATTACTTGCGATTTCATGCTGATTTCCCTTGTGGATGGACAAGACCTGCAGGCGCGGGTCGTTTGGGTATTCAGTCAAATAAAACGATGTTTTTCCCGGGCTTTGCAGCTAGGGAAGGGTGCTAGAGAAAATGCACGGCCCGTTTTCAGATCGGGCGGGTTTTTAAAAGGACGGGCTTAGCAAGCCCAGCGGGAAAGGAAAATGCGTGATGGAGCCTGAGCGGCGCGGCGGAAGTCGAGTGAGCGACCCGCTGGTTCAGGCACAACAGTCACGGAAACTCCGGCACGACTTAGGGCGTCCGCCGGGATCCAAAAACCGGGCAAATGTGGGTTTGGAACTGGGAGGTTATTACCACACCCGTTCAGAAAGAAATCAACAGGTTTGCAGCAAGGGCCCTCGGTGGGGCTTTTGGAATTCTTTTCAGCCCCGTCCTCTAGGTTCGGGTTGCAGCAGCAACAGAGGGTTTTTTGCGAGTTTTGCGAAAAAGCACTTTGGAGGAAGCAACATGAATGCCTGGGTGCAATGGTTGCCACCAGCAGGAGAAGAACAAATATTCGCCTCAACATTCCCATGATTGCTTTAGATTAAAAACCTTATCTTCGCAGGTCAATCTGGGTTGAGTAGCCATTGGCCTTCAGTACCAGTTTCAGGCCAAATTCCACCCGAGCTTTCTCAGGGGTTGATCTGCTGCCTGGGGTGGTGAGATCCGGAGTTGGAATATCCGGGGGCCTTTTACCCAAATCCCCTTGGCCGGGGTGACGGCAACACGGTTGACGCGTTAGCTGGCGACCGCCGGGACCGGTCCGATGTCCTCTGGGGCAAGGAACTCTGGAAGTGGTTCCAAATTGGCAGAAGGTTTATCGTCAACCCGGGGTTGTTTGAAGATTGGCAAGCATTCGGACTTTCAAGAACCGCTTAGGAATTGCCCGGAATAGGCTGCTTGGTTTTTCCTTTCGGATTGAATTCACTTGTGTTGACGCATGGGGCGGGTTACTTAGTAGTTGGCTCCTGTATTTGCAGCAGGACCAGTGACCACGGGGGAAACCGATATGGCCAATTATCAGATCGAAGATGTGGAAGGAATTGGTCCCATCCGCGGGGAGCAATTCAGAAAAGCAGGCATCAAGGACACCGACAAGCTGCTTGCGGCCTGCAAGACGCCCAAAAAGCGCGAGGAATTGTCGGCAAAGACGGGAATCCCACATGGCATCATCCTGAAGCTTGCCAACCGTGTTGACCTGTACCGGGTCGATGGTATCGGTTCGGAATACTCAGACCTGCTGGAAAGCGCCGGTGTGGACACCGTGGTCGAACTCGCCACCCGGAAAGCTGACAACCTGCTGCAAACCCTCACCAAGGTCAACAAGGCGAAAAGCAAGACCCGCCGAAACCCCACCTTGGCGGAAGTGACCGGGTGGATCCAGAAGGCCAAGAAATTGCCGCGCGTCCTGGAATACTGATTCGATCGAGCCAATTTTTCCGAATAAGGGGCCGGTAAAACCTGCCCCTTGATTTTTTTTGTGATCCGTCTTTTTCCGTCACGGACTGCAACAGGTTTTCCATGGCATCCAGAAGTTGCGGAGGTTTGGCGGGCATGGATATCGGGGTTCAACGGGCGGTGCAACAGCGCCTGTCGGACCTGATGGTGGTCGCTCAACGGCATTGGAAACGATCCTTTCCCATGCCGTTGGTCAGCTATGACTTGCGGGGCAGGTGCGCCGGGCAGGCGCTACTCGGGCAAAACCGTATCCGGATCAATCGGACCCTCCTGTTGGAAAATCTGGAGGCTTTTCTTTTTCAGACGGTGGGCCATGAGGTGGCCCACCTGATTTGTTGGCAGGTCCACGGCCAACGGGCGCGGCCGCATGGGGTGGAATGGCGTATGGTGATGGCTATTTTGGGACTGCCACCAAAACGCTGCCACAATTACGACACCGCCCGTTCGGCCGTCCGGAAAAAGCTGGCCACATTCGCCTACGCGTGCCGCTGTCGGATACGGCAGATGACCATCATTCGCCACCGGCGCATGTTGAAATCCCCCGGGTATTACCGTTGCCGGCAGTGCGGGGAATCGCTTCGCGCGGTGTGAGCCTCACCAAAAGATGGTGCGGCTCCTTGCAACGGGTTCGGGGGGATGCCATGATCGGCCTGACGCTTGGCAAATGCGCCTGAATAGCCATGGAGCCTCCTATGTATGCAGCCCGCTGGTTTGTCTGCGCAGCATGGTTGATTGGATCGGGAACCTGGGCCCGTTCGGAAGAAGGCATTCGCCACGGGTTCCTGGCCAGCGGCGGCCAAACCTACCTGGTTGGGTCGGATGGCAAAACAACCTGGGAGCTGGGTGAGTCCACCCGGGATGGCTGGGTGCTGGAAAACGGGAACTACCTTTTCGCCCTATCCAAAGGCCCGAAGTATCCCGGGGGTGGTGTCAGGGAAATCACCAAGGATGGCAAGACGGTTTTTGATTACAAGGGAACCCAGTCCGAGGTGAATACGGTCCAGGCATTACCCGGCAACAAGTATCTGGTCGGAGAAGCCGGCGCCCGCCCACGTCTACTGGAAATTGACGGGCAGGGGAAAACTTTGGTCGAGGTTCCCCTACAGGCCCAAACCAAGGATCACCACCTTCAAACCCGGATGTCCCGCAAGCTGCCCAACGGCAACTACCTGGTGCCGCAACTGCTGGACCGTGTGGTGCGCGAGTATACCCCGGCTGGGAAAATCGCCTGGGAGGTGAAAACTCCCCATATGCCGTTCACCGCCATTCGGTTGCCAAATGGCAACACCCTGATCGGTTGCACCTTGGGTGACCTGGTGATCGAGGTGGATGCACAGGGCAAGGAGGTTTGGCGGGTGACCAACGATGACCTGCCCGGCAAGCCGATCAATGACGCCTGTGGTGTGCAGCGTTTGAAAAACGGCAACACGGTCATCACCAGCCACCATAATTCGGCGGGCCAAACCAAGCTCACGGAAGTGACCCGCGACAAAAAAGTGGTCTGGAAGTACACCGATGACCGCAAGGCGGGAATCCATCATTTCCAGATCCTGGACACCAACGGCGAATCAGAGGGTCTGTCGCCGCTGAAATAAGTCGGCCGGATTCACCTCAGGGGGCCCCGGATAATTCCGATGGCCCCTGATTTTCCCGAATCCTCCGCTGTTGGGAGGCCCACCGGGCGAAAATCCCGGTTTGTTCCCCCATGGTGTGGAGGAGGTGTCGGTTCAATTCCTCCTCGTGTTCCTTTGCCCGGCGGGACTCATCCCGGGCGCGCAGTTCGGCCATCCGCAATAGATGTTCCCTGGCTCCGGGGCCCAGCCTGCATTCCGGGTGAGCCAGTTCCTGATGGATCCATTCGTGACCCGCATCAAATTGAAATTGGGCCAAACTCGAACTGGCAGGGTGCCTCAACAGGGCGCGGATACTATCTGGCCAGTCTCTGCCGATCCCGGGGTTATTACCCCGAATGCTCAGCCTTCCCAGGCGCGGGAATAAATTTCCATTCGCGAAATAATCCAGCCCCTTACCTGTGGCATGGGTGGAGGATGCATCCAGCCATTGCAAGGCGGGGGTTTGTTTCCCGTTGGCGATTTGAATCCATCCTTCCTCTCCCAGAGGGTTGAAGGCCAGATTGAGTTGGCCCAGCCGTTCCCATGGGCCGAGCGCCAGCCATTGGCCCAGCCTTTCCGCGTTAACACCACATCCGGATAGGTTCAAAGATTCAATCGATCCGGCGTCCAGAATGCCCTCGAGGGCCCGGGCATCCAGGTCTCCAAGATGATTTTGCGAAAGATCGATCCGTGTGGGACCGGATAGCCAACCGCATTCGGCGAGGGTTTTCAGGGAGTGACCCGTGAGGCTGCAGGCCCGCAATGTGAGGGAACGGATTCGGTTGGCGGAAATGGGCTGAAGGGGCGTTTCTTCCTTGGCGGGTTGGGCCTTGGGCAATCGGCACCCTGTCAGGTTCAGGGATTCCAGATGGTTCCAGATCGTGGATTGGTTGAAGGTCGCCAGGGCATGGGGATTGAAATGGCACTGGTTCAGGCGCAGTTGGATGGCCCCGGCGGATGCCAGTGTCTCCAGAAAACAAGCGAGCTCTGGTCGAGGCAGGGAGAAATTTTCCAGGCTCACCTTGCGTATGGATGGGGGCAAAAGCGTTGCCGATTTGCCGAATTCCAACGGGGGCGGGATTGTGGGACCGCCGTGGGCCGATTGGCCCGATGCCTTTTCCTCCCGCCACCATGCGGACCGCAGCTCCAGCGTATTCAACGCGTTTGGAGTTCGCGTGAGGGTGGCCAGCACCCGAGAACAGGCGAAAGGGCCACCCAATCGCATGTGGGTGATATTGCGGGCCCAGCCCCTTTCCAGAGAGGTGGTGAAAGAATCGGCGGGTATGGTGAAGTCTGCCAATGAAAAGACGCGCCATCCGGGTGACCAGATGGTTGGCAAGGTCTTCAGCAGATCGGCCTGGGCCTGCGTGCCCAAACCGCGTCCCGAAAGATGCAGGCCGTTCAACCAAGGCAGGGAATTGTTATTTCTCCCCAGCAAGGCCTCCTTGCCGCCGAGGAGCCAGCCATCCACCGCGTAGACAATTCCGGGGAGGCATGTCGCCAGTTTTTTGGAGGCATGATGGATCTGGTCCGGCGCCCTTAGCGACAGCTTCAGCAGTGAAGCCATGCCCCGCTGACCGTTATCCACCAACCAATCGGCGAGGATGTTCCGTGCCAGCGGATCAAAAGGGGCCGCGCGCGCAAAATCCAGAAGTGCGAGGGCGTCCGGGTGAGTCGACCAATCTGTCATGCCTGGCTCTCCGCATGGTCGAGTCTTGCCTCCATGGGGATAGACAACCAAACCACCCGTCCGGTTTGCGAAAACCGTGTGTTTGGCGATCACTCGGCCATCAGTTTGGCCCGAATTCTTCCACCTCCATCTCCCCCCCCAGGCCATTCAGCCGGATGAGATTTTTGACAGGGTAGTCGCTGCCCACATTGACCAAGCTTGCCCGACCCAGGGAGCCTGACCGCCAGCGATGGGTATGCCCGCTCACAACCAGCGAGATTTTGTCGGCGTTGTCCCGGATGATCCCTTCCAGCCGGGAGTTGCCGCTGAACGCCTCCCAAAGCAGGTGATCCATGGAAGGGGTTTCCGGGTCAGATTCCCGGGCTGCCGCGGGAAAACCCAATTCAGGCAGGGCAGGGTGGTGGGTGAGCACCACAATTTTTCCGGCGACCGTGACCGCCTTTTCCAAGTGGTTCGCAAATCGCGTGGCCAGGTCCTGGGTGACCGAGGCGTTGGTCATCCCCTCGGGCCAACGCACATACACCCGGTCATTGTGCCGGCCCCGGGTGAAGCACATCTGCTCCAGCCGCCAGGTGTCTTTTGGAAAACGCCTGGCCAGCTCTTCCCCTCCCCAGGAGTGGTCGTACCAGTTCATGGTGCCCACAATGGCCAGGTCCCATTCGGGCAACAGCCAGGGGCCGTGGTCCAGGTAGTGGAATTGGTGCCGGGCGCATTCCAAAGGCAACAATTCGTCAAAGACCCGCCAGGAGTCACCCCGCGTGTCTTCGGAGCGAACCCAAATGTCATGGTTGCCGGCAACCAGGCCCACAGGACAACCGATGGTCGCCAAAGCTTTCAGGCAATCGGTGAAATGGAATTCGGCCCCCTGGTCCCCACCCACCAACAGCAAATCCGGTGGATTCTTGCGCAGGGATTCCACCAAAGCCGTGTTGGCGGCTTCGCATTTGGGCAAACCCCAATGCAGGTCGGCAGTGATGGCAATCTTTGGGCTGTTCATAAGTCAATATATTTCAATGCTTTGTGCTTTGCCTGTCAGGGAGTCCGGCGGGTGGCTGGCGGGTTGCCGTTGAGTCGGCTGCACAGTCCCATGGTACAACCTTTAGAAGCGTTCGGAGTTTCCATGCCGCGACGCTGGTTTCAGGCGCGGAAGTGGCAGGCTGCTGGGCAAAAAGGACGGGGTGGTCACCATGCGATTCACCGGTTGGGTTGGCTGCGTGTGTCTTGGAATGTTGGCGGGGAACCTCATGTCGGAAGAAGCGTTGCAATACCCCAAGACCCGCAAGGACGGCACGGCGGAGACCCTCCACGGCCGGAAGGTGGAGGATCCCTACCGCTGGTTGGAGGACGATGTCCGAAAATCGGCCGAGGTGAAGCAATGGGTCGCCGACGAGAACAAGGTGACCTTTGGCTACCTGGAAAAACTGCCCGGCCGCAAACAGATTCAGGACCGGCTGACCAAGTTGTGGAATTACGAGAAGGTGTCTGCCCCCAGCAGGCAAGGTGGCAAATATTGGTTTGTCCGCAACGACGGGTTGCAGAACCAATCCGTGCTCTTCGCCCGGGATACCCTCACCTCCGAGCCCCGGTTGATCCTGGATCCCAACACTTGGAGCAAGGACGGCACAGTGGCGCTGGCCGGTTGGCGGCCCACCGATGACGGCAAGCACCTGGCCTACGGGGTAGCTGAGGCGGGTAGCGATTGGGTGACCTGGCGGGTGCTGGATTTGGCCACCCTGAAGCCCCTGGCTGATGAAATCAAGTGGGTGAAATTCAACTCGCCGTCATGGAAAAAAGACGGCTCCGGGTTCTATTACGGCCGTTTCAGCGAGCCGAAGGCGGACCAGAAATTCCAGGCCCTGAACCTGAACATGAAGGTCTATTTCCACAAGGTGGGCACACCGCAGGCGGAAGACACGCTCGTCCATGTCACACCCGATCACCCCGATTGGGGCTTCCAGACCCTGGTCACCGATGATGGTAACTACCTGCTGATGATCACCCATGTCGGTACGGACCACCGTTACCGGGTGGAGTGGGCCGACCTGCGCAAGCCGGAGTTCAAGCTGGTTCCCCTCGTTGACAAATTCGAGAACGAGTGGGACTTCGCAGGCAACGAGGGGGACACCCTGTACTTCAAGTGCAACCTGGGCGCACCGCTTGGCCGCGTGGTCAAGGTGGACCTGGGCAAGAACGGCGACTGCACCAAGGGGCCAATCGAATGGGTGGAAATCGTCCCCCAGGCCAAGGAAAAGCTGGACGAATGCAATCTGGTGGGTGGAAGGGCGGTATGCACCTACTTGAAGGACGCCTACACCCAGGTGAAGGCGTTCAGCCTCCAGGGCAAGGACCTTGGCAAGCTGGATCTGCCGGGTATCGGCACCGCCGGGGGATTCGGCGGAAAACTGGAGGAAAAGGAGACCTTCTATTCCTTCAGCAGCTTTGCCACCCCGGGGCGCACCTACCGTCTCGATCTCGAGACCATGAAAAGCGAACTCCTGCACCAGTCGAAGGTGGATTTTGATCCGGATCAGTACGAGACACGGCAGGTGTTTTTCAACAGCAAAGATGGGACCCGGGTGCCCATGTTCCTCTCCCACAAAAAGGGATTGAAACTGGACGGGGCCAACCCGACCCTTTTGTACGGCTATGGTGGTTTCAGCATCTCCCTGACCCCGGGTTTTTCAGTGGGTAGGCTGGCATGGATGGAAATGGGCGGCGTGCTGGCCGTGGCCAACCTGCGCGGGGGCGGCGAGTACGGCGAGGAATGGCACAAGGCCGGCACCAAGGGTAGCAAACAGAATGTTTTCGACGACTTCATTGGCGCCGCCGAGTACCTGATCAGCCAAAAGATCACCAGCCCCAAGCACCTGGGCATCCAGGGCGGCAGCAATGGCGGCCTGCTGGTGGGGGCCGTGATGACGCAGCGGCCCGACCTGTTTGGCGCATGCCTTCCCGCTGTGGGCGTGATGGACATGCTGCGCTTCCAAAAATTCACCGCCGGCCGTTACTGGGTGGATGACTACGGTTCCAGCGACAACGCGTCCGACCTTGGCTACCTGCTGGCCTACTCGCCCTACCACAACCTGAAGCCCGGCACGCACTACCCACCGACCCTGGTCACCACGGGTGACACCGATGACCGCGTGGTGCCCGGGCACAGTTTCAAGTTCGCCGCCAGATTGCAGGAATGCCAGGGCGGGCCCGCTCCCGTGCTGATTCGCATCGAAACCCGCGCGGGCCACGGCGCCGGCAAGCCAACCGCCATGCAGATCGAGGAAATGGCGGACCAATGGGCCTTCCTGGCCGCCAACCTGGGTTTGAAACTACCCCGGTGATCTGACTTTTGGCACGGGGCCCGGCAGGACGCCTGGCCCCGGTTGAGGACAGGGAAAGGATTCCCGCATGGCCAGTTTTCCGGTTCACTTCACCACTTCCAGCACCACCGGCGCCATCCTGGGCATCGCCAGTATCTATTGGCTCGATTTTGACTGGGGAGCGGCGGTTTCCGTGGCTGTCTACTGCGCTCTGGGTGGCGCCGTTCCCGACCTGGACAGCGACTCCGGCATCCCCGCCCGGGAAATGTTCAACCTGGTCAGCGTCTTTTTCCCGCTGCTGCTTTACCACCGGTTGGAACAGGAGGGACTGACCAGCGAGCAGGTCTTCGCCTGCATGGTGGGGATTTACCTGATCATCCGGTTCGGGTTGAAGCGACTGTTCCGCAAGTTCACCGTTCACAGGGGCATGTTCCACAGCGTGCCCGCCATGCTCATCTACGCCCTGGTTGTCTACCTGACAGGTAGCCAGACTCAGGGCGCCGAGGCCGCGGGGGCGAACCAGGACATGCGCCATTTTCACCGCGCGGTGCTGGGGTTTGCCGCCGGCGTGGGGGTTTTGACCCACCTGGTGCTCGACGAGATCTGGGCGGTGAACTGGGAGGGGATGACCTTCCACCTGAACCAGTTCGCGGGAAGCGCCGTGAAAATGTGGTCTTCTTCCTGGCCGGCCACCATCCTGACCTACGGGATTTTGGCCGCGCTCGTCTACGCCACCTACCTCGACGCGAAACGGTTCAACATCCACCCCCAGAACTGGCTGGCCAATTTCGCGCCCAAGCTGGTCCCCTATGTGAATAAACTGGAGGCCAAGGCGGGGATCCAGGTCACCCCGGCGAATCCGGGCGGGGCGCCGGCGGCCGTTGTCAGCCAGCCCAAAACCCAGACCGCCCCGGCCCAACCCGTCAGCCGCCAACCGGTGCCCACCCAACTGATTCCTTCGGGAAGTCCACAACCGGTCCAGCCGGCGCCGGCACCGCCGGGGCAGTTGGTGGCGCCCTCGGGCTTTCCGGCGTTTTTCAAACCCGCCGGGCAATAGCCGGGCTGCATGCCCTAAACGGTGGGCCCGAGCACGCATTCGATATGCCCGGCGTGCACATCCACTGCCTCCAGCCGGCCTGAGATATCCAAATTGTGTCCCTGGGCGAATGCGGTCAGGTCCACTTCGATCCGTTCGCCCTCCATACGGGTGCCGGGCAGTTCCTGCACCCGTACCTCCATCTGGTCGACAAGCAATTGCCGCACCATCGCCGGGGCATTGAACCCGGTCACCAGGCGTATGGACCCCAGTTCCGCGATCAGTTTGCCATCCCGGGCCGAGGGTTTGAATTCAACCTGGATGCCGATGGGCATGATGCCCGCCTGATAATCGCCAACAAGGGTGACCGACCCTTCTCCCACTTTCATCCGCGGATTCCGCATCTCATCCGGTTCGACCACCAGGGGGACCACATGTTTGTCGAGGAATTCACTCGTCACTTGCAGTCGGCCGCTCAGGATCTTGATCATTTCGTCGCTCCCACCCGCCCTGGACCATGCTCTCGCGGGTAACGGATCATTTGCCCCGAACCTTCGGGGTGGCTACATTTCTATTTGTTCAGAGTATGCGATCCTTCCAGGTTTGTCGGTGGTTTTGGCCTGAATTCAGGCTCCCGGTCAGCCGGAAGGTTTTTTCAGCAACTGTGCGGACGGAGTGAACGGATGAGCCATTCGGGCCAGGTGCGCTGGGGTGTTTTGGGAGTCGCCAAAATCAACGAGCGGTTGCTGCCCGCCTTTGCCAAGTCCAAACTGGCGAAAGTGGTGGCCATCGCCAGCCGGGACACGGCCCGTGCCCGCCATGCTGCCGACGAGGCGGGAATCCCCATCGCCTGCGGAAGCTACGAGGAATTGGTTCGGCACCCACAGGTCGATGTGGTCTACAATCCCCTCCCCAACCACCTGCACGCGCAATGGACCAAGGCGGCGATCGAACACGGAAAAACGGTTCTTTGCGAGAAACCCCTGTGCCCAACGGCGAGAGAGGCGTTGGAACTGGTGGAATGGGTGAACGCCCGAAAGGGGCGGTTGATGGACGGCTTCATGTGGCCCCACCATCCCCGCACTGCCAGGCTGCGCCGGCTGCTGGATTCGAACCTGCTGGGGCCGGTCCAGCGGGTGCATGGTTCATTCACCTTCCGCATGGATCCGATCGACCCGGACAACATCAGGCTGAAACCGGAGATGGGCGGGGGCAGCCTGCTGGATGTCGGGTGCTACCCGGTGTACGGCATCCGCTGGGCCATGGGCGCCGAACCGGTCCGCGTGTTCGCCCGTGCCACTTTGCTGCACGGCGTGGATATCGACATGACCGGCCAACTGGAATTTGAGGACGGCCGGGTGGCCAGCTTCGATTGCGGTTTCAATGCTCCCCTGCGCATGGGGATGGAGATCGTTTGCGCCAAGGGTGTGGTCCGCATTCCCCGCATGTGGCTTCCCTCGCCCAAGGGGGAATTCGAGGTCGAGCATGAGGACGGGACAGACCTCTGCACCGTGGAAGGCTATGATCAGATCACCTGCATGATCGATCACCTGAGCCAGGCTTTCCTGACAAACCAGCCTGCCACGCCCAATCCTTTCGAGGCGGTCAAATCGCTAAGGGTGATGGACGCTTTGGCCCTGTCTGCCCGGGAGGGCAAGCCGGTCGCGGTGGCGCGGGACTGACGGCCTAGGATCCATGGCCCAACGGGTGGGTGGCGGTCCACACCGCCACCGCCGAATAAAGCCCCACCCCGATTAGGAACAGGGCGCACCAGATAAAGGTCAGCGTGCCAACAAGGCTCAAGTCATCCGCCTGCAATTCGGCGGAAGTTTGCCTGGAGTCGGTTTGGTTGTGTTCCATGATTTCCATGTTTCGGCGGGTTATTTGCGGGTCATGCGCACTTCGCGTACATGCTTGTGGCATTTGAAGCAAAGCATGGAAATATCGAGGTAGGCCAAGGCGGCCCCGTCGCTGTTTTTGTTCTTGGCTTGTTCCACCACATTTTCGGCGGCGGCCCGGAACTCGTTGCTCAATTCCTTGTAGCGCGGGGTTGGAATCACCTTCCATTCAGCCTTTTGGCTGAGAATGATCAAGTCCTGCGCCTTGTCGGAAACCTTGGGCAAATCGTTGACGGCAAGGGCCTCGAGAAGCTTTTGGCAACTCTCCAGCTTTTGCTGCATCACGCCTTTTTCCGGTGGTTTTGCGGGTTTGTCGCCCTCGGCTCCCCTGACAGCTCTCTCTCCACCGCCTTGGGCTAGGCAAATGAGGCTAAGAACCATTCCGCCCACAAACTTTTTCATCGAGGAGCCCTCGGAATTCACTCGTGTGGGAAATATTGGATGACTTCGTCTGATTTTAGGCTTTGGCCCAGTTTATTCCAAGACCATCGGTAGTCTGGTTTCCGAAGGGGGCCATTGCCCCCGGACCCGCCCTTGACTTGCCGTGTTGGCTGTCGCATAGCCAAAAGCCAATGCCTTGAGTTTATTTTCAGCTATTTTTGTTGATTCTGGGAAGTTTGGCTGGTTTGGGGGCCATGTGGTGCGGGGCGACCAATACAAACCGGGGGTCCGTGCGCGATGAGTGCCAGCCTCCTGGAGAAAAAACAGGAAGTGCGCCGCGAGCCCAATGGGCCCTTGTGGGCGTACCCGGTTTTTCTTTTGGGGCTGTCGATATTTTGTTTGGCAATCCTTTACGGACCCTTGCCATTCACAGGCCCGACGGGCGCGCTTCGTCGTGTCGCCCAATTGCGGGAGCAGCTTGGGGATCAGTCGCCTGATTCCATGGATGAATGGTTGGAAGCCGCTGAAAAAAGCGCGGCGCTGGCTCCCAGGCCGGACATCCAAGTGAAGGCCCGGTTGCTTCTGGCTGAAGGTTGGTTGCTACGGGTCTCGGTCCTTTCAACGGAAGAGGCGGCGCGCCGGATCCGTCTGGTGCAGGAAGAATTGCTGGCCCTGGGTGAGCCTGAAAACACCGGGGATCGGGACCGGAAGTCGTACTTGCTGGCCCGGTCGAAATTCATGGCGGGTGAGGATATTCCCGGCGCAATCGAAGCGTTGAAGACCATTTCAGAAAGTTCAGATCTTGGCGCCGAGGCGTTGGTGCTGCTTGGGAAATGCTATTTGGCCAGCCAGCCTCAGAATGTGAAGGCGGCATTGGCCGCCAATGATCGGTTACGCGCTTTGGGCACATTGACCGACGGCCAAAGAGCCCAGGCCCAACTTTCAGCCGGGGAACTCTATCTGGCGATGCAGCAGCCGGAGGAGGCGCGCCGCGTGCTGGACAAGGTGGGGGGCCGGGCACCCGCTGATATCCGGGCCAAGGCGGGCATGATGCTAGCCCAAAGCTACCAGGAGCAGGGGCTTTGGTCGCAGGCCACCGAAGCCTGGATGGGGCTGCTGGAATCCAAAACCATCACAGATCCCCAGGCTTTGGCGAAAGCCTGGTTCTCCTTGGGCGTTTGCCATCAAAAGAGTGATCAGCCAACCCAGGCTGTGGAGGCACTGGAAAAGGTATTGGAGTATCCCGCCGGCGATTCCACTCGCCAGGCCCAACTGCTGCTCGGGCAATACACGGCTTCCGATCCGGACCGCGCCCGGTCGCTCGCCCATTTTCTGGCTGCCTTGAACGGGATCAAGTCCCCAGCCCAATGGCGGTCCAGGGAAGTAGATCTTGCCAAGGCGAGGTTGGTGGTTGAAACCACTTTGGAAAACTGGATGCGTGGGCCGGATTTCGAATCGGCCAAAAAATTGGCCGAGCTGAACCTGGGCATTGCCGAACCGAGCCGCGGCACGGTGCTGGTGGCCCAGGTGCTGGAAAGTCAGGCAAGGGCGCTGCTTGAACCGGAGTCCTGGGCCAAGGCCGGCGGGAAGGAAAAGGCATTGGCCCTTTCCCGCGGCCTTTTTCTCCAGGCCGCCCGGGCTAACACACAAGTTGCCGAAAATTTGCCCAACGATGCGCAGCAGGCAGCTCATTTGTGGCTGGCCGCCAGGCAATGCAGGGAAGCCCAGGATCACGCCCAAGCCGTGAATCTGCTGACAAGGTTCCTGCTGGCGGCTCCCAATTCGGAAAAGTCTGGGGAGGCCTGGTACAGGATGGGAGAAAGCTTGGCTGCCCTGAAGCGAAACGCCGACTCGCTGGCCGCCTACAAGGAATGCATCAAGTTCCTCACACCGTTCTCTTACAGGGCCCGTTACCAAATCGGCGCCGATGCCATGCTCAAGGGAAACCTTGATCAGGCCGCCGAAACTCTGGAGCACAACCTGCAGGTCCTTCGCCTGTCCCCTGACCCCGAGGCGCAGGAGATGTCCCTATACGCCCTCGGCTCCCTCTATTTCCAGCGACGCGACTGGAAGATGGTCATGCGGCGGCTAGAGGAGGCCCTGGAAAGATATCCGAAGAATCCCCAAAACCTGAAGGCGCGCCTTTGGCTTGCGGACGCCTATCGGCAACTTGCCCTGCAGGAGCACCAGAACTCGCTTTCGGGGGAACAGATCACCACAGAAACCCGGGCCCATTTCCAGGCCGAGCACCGGCGATGGCTCGAGCGGGCCGTGGTCACTTACACGGATGTGCGGGTGGCTTTGGAAATGCCAGATGCAAGCAGCCTTCTGACACAGGATGAACTCGACTCTGTCGGTCTGTTGCTGGCGGACACCTGGTTCCAATTGGGAAGGTACGGCGAAGCGCTTGCCTTATACGAGGAGCAGGTGGGCAAACTGGCAGGGAGGAACGGACAACTGGTGGCTCTGGGTGGCACCATCCGCTGCAATTCGTCGCTGGGTAGGTATGACAAGCTGGCGCCGGCCATGGAGCAAATTCGGCTGGCATTGCCCAGGCTGGATGAGAAAACCCGCAAGGAATGGGAGAGCTGGATCAACACCGCCTCGAGGTCCACCCGGGGTTGATCCGCGACAGAATGGCAAAACAAGAGCCCCCGGCCGCATCACCGCCGGGGGCTCTTGTTTTTGTGGCCTTGTTGCCAGCCGGGATCAGGCCTTGGTCGGCGTGACCTCGGCGGATTCGACCCCTTCCTCAACCTGAGCCACCCGCAGGGCCGCCTGCTGGTGCAGGGTGAAGCCGGTGCCGGCGGGGATAAGGTGACCGAGGATCACATTTTCCTTCAGGCCCACGAGGTAATCGATCTTGCCCGCCAGGGCCGCCTCGGTGAGCACCTTGGTGGTTTCCTGGAACGACGCTGCCGAGATGAAGCTTTCGGACTGCACCGAGGCCTTGGTGATGCCCAGCAGCAGCGGGGAAGAATCCGCCGGAGCGGGACGTTCCCAGGTGGCGGGGGTGCCGCCCTCTTCCTCGAGGCGGGTCTTCTCCTCCTCGTACTGCGCCTTGGGGATCACCTTGCCCTTCTCGAACCGCGAGTCGTTCTGGTTCTTCACCTTCACGCAATCGCGCAGCCGCTCGTTCACTGCGCGGAAGGCGAACTTGTCGATCACGGAACCGGACATCAGCCCGGTGTCACCCGTGTTCTCCACCTTCACCTTGCGCAGCATCTGGGCGACGATGATCTCGATGTGCTTGTCATCGATGTCCACGCGCTGGGCGCGGTAGACATTCTGCACCTCGCGGACCAGGTAGGCGCGCACCGCCTCCTCGCCGTTGATGGCGAGAATGTCGTGGGGGATCAGCGGCCCGTAAACCAGGGCGTCGCCGGCCTTCACGAAGTCGCCATCGTGCACCTTCAGGTGCTTGCCGGCGGGGATGAGGTGCTGGGCAACCTTGCCGGTGCGCTCGCCCCTCTCGTCGGTTTCCTCGACGTTGACCACGCGCTTGTTGCGCTTCTTGCCCTTCTCGTCGAATTTCACATAGCCGGTCACCTGCGACATGACCGCCGGATCACGGGGCCGACGGGCCTCGAAGATCTCAGTCACGCGGGGCAGACCGCCGGTGATGTCCTGCGAGGCGGCAACCTCGCGGGTGATCTTGGCGAGGATGGTTCCCGCCTGGACCTGATCTCCCTCGGACACCTCGATGAACGCCTTCTCGGGGAGGTAGGCGACGGCGCGCTCGCCCTTGTCGCCCTTGGGACGCACCATGATCTGCGGGTGCAGGTCGCCGCGGTGCTCCATGATCACCATGCGCTCGGTGCCGGACGACTCGTCGCGCTCGCGGCGGATGGTCACGCCCTCTTCCATGTCCTCGAAGTGCACCGTGCCGGAGGTCTCGGCGATGATGGGGATGATGTGCGGATCCCAACGGCAGACCACATCGTCCTTCACCACCTCCTGCCGGTCCTTCACCTGAAGCACGGCGCCGTAGGGAATGGAGTAGGTCTCGAGGGCGATGCCCTTGGGTCCGATGACCGAGACCTCGCCGTTACGCGAAAGGACGATCACCTCCTCCACGCCCGACTCCTTCTTGACCACCGACCGGATGTTGCGGAAGGTGACCTTGCCGGGCTTGCGGATCTTGATGTCGCTCTCGCCCACCTCGCGCTTCACCACGCCACCGATGTGGAAGGTGCGCATGGTGAGCTGGGTGCCGGGTTCGCCGATGGACTGGGCGGCGATGATGCCGACCGCCATGCCTTCCTCGACCAGGGCACCGGTGGCCAGATCCACGCCGTAGCACATGCGGCAGATGCCCAGGGGGGCGACACAGGTGGTGGGGCTGCGCACCATCACCTTGTCCAGGCCGATTTCGCCGAGCTTGTCGATCTCGCGGGCCTTCTCGGGGGTGAAGATCTCGTTCTCCTCCACCAGGACCTCTTCGGTCTTGGGGTGGACGATCGTGGTGCGGCTGACGCGCCCGCGCAGGATCTCGGACAGGGGGCGCTCCACCTCGTCACCCTTCATGAGGGCCTGTTTGGTGATGCCCTGCGTGGTGCCGCAATCGTACATGGTGACGACCACATTCTGGGCGACATCGGCCAGCTTGCGGGTCAGGTAGCCCGAGTCGGCGGTCTTGAGCGCCGTGTCGGCCAGACCCTTGCGCGCGCCGTGGGTGGAGCTGAAGTACTCCAGCACGCTGAGGCCTTCCTTGAAGGACGCCTTGATGGGGGTCTCGATGATGGTGCCGTTCGGCTTGGACATCAGGCCGCGCATGCCGGCGAGCTGCCTGATCTGGTCGATGCTGCCGCGGGCGCCGGAGGTCGCCATCAGGTAGATGGGGTTGAGATAGGGTCGCAGGTGGCCCGTCTCGTCCTTGCGGCGCTCCTCGCGGAGCTCGCTCATCATCTTTTGCGTGATCTGGTCGCGTGCCTTGGTCCACAGCTCGATGTTGCGGTTGTACCGCTCGCGCTCTGTGATGTCGCCATCCTCGAACTGCCGCTGATACTTGGCGACTTCCTTGTCGGTGTCGGTGAGCACCTTGGTCTTGTTGGCGGGTGTGCGCAGGTCGTCGGTGGCGAAGCTCAGGCCCGAGCGGGTCGATTCGCGGAAGCCGAGCACCTTCATGCGGTCGAGCAGCTCGATGGTGGCCCGGCGCCCCATGATCTGGTAGCAGTCGGCGATGATGCGCTGCAGGTGCTTGCTGGAGAGCGCCAGATCGTAGAACGGCATCCGTTCGTCCAGGATCTCGTTGAACAGCACCCTGCCCACGGTGGTGAGCTTGCGGTCGCGGTCCTTGCAGACATCCTCTTCCATCTTGAGCCGGTCCTGCACCATGTGCTCGGTCACGAAACGCTTGCCGGCGGGCATGCGCACGCGGATGCGGGCGTGGACTCCGAGCCGCTTCTGGGCGTAGGCAGTGAACACCTCGGAGGTGCTGGCGAAGGTCATTCCCTCGCCCGCCTCGCCGGACTCACCCAGCTCGCCGCGGCCGGCCGTGAGGTAGTAGCACCCCATCACGATGTCCTGGCTGGGCGAGATGATCGGCTGGCCGTTGGCGGGACTGAAGATGTTGTTGGTGGACATCATCAGCACCGTGGCCTCGACCTGCGCCTCGATGGACAGCGGCAGGTGCACGGCCATCTGGTCGCCGTCGAAATCGGCGTTGAAGCCCTTGCACACCAGCGGGTGGATGCGGATCGCGTTGCCCTCGATCAGCACCGGCTCGAAGGCCTGGATTCCCATGCGGTGCAGGGTGGGGGCGCGGTTCAGGAGCACGGGGTGGGATTTGGTCACCTCCTCGAGGATGTCCCAAACCTGGTCGTCCTTGCGCTCGAGCATCTTCTTGGCCGATTTGATAGTGTCGGCGTGTTTGAGATCCTTCAGCCGGCGGATGATGAACGGCTGGAACAGTTCCAGCGCGATCTTCTTGGGCAGGCCGCACTGGTGCAGGCGCAGTTCGGGGCCGACCACGATCACCGACCGGGCGGAATAGTCGACGCGCTTGCCCAGCAGGTTCTCGCGGAAGCGGCCCTGCTTGCCCTTGATCATGTCGGTCAGCGACTTCAGGGCCCGGTTGGAGGTACCCATGACCGGCCTCTTGCAGCGGCCGTTGTCGAACAGGGCGTCGACAGACTGCTGCAGCATGCGCTTCTCGTTGCGGATGATAACCTCGGGCGCGTTCAGGTCAACCAGCTTCTTGAGGCGGTTGTTGCGGTTGATGATGCGGCGATACAGGTCATTCAGGTCGCTGGTGGCAAAGTTGCCGCTATCCAGCAGCACCAGGGGCCGCAGGTCGGGCGGGATCACCGGGATGCAGTCAAGCACCATCCACTCCGGCTTGTTGGCCGGGCCGCCCAACCCCGAGTCGCGCAGGCTTTCGACCACGCGGAGGCGCTTGACCAGGTCTTTCACCTTCTGTTGGCTCTTGGCGTCGCCGCGCTGCATCTCCTCGCCCAGTTGCTGGCGCAACTCATTGGAGATGGCCACCAGATCGAGACGCTCCAGAAGCCGCTTGACGGCCTCGGCGCCCATGCCGGCCTCGAAGGTGTCGCCGTACTGGGCGCGGGCCTTCTTGTACTCGTCCTCGTTGAGGACCTGCCGCTCCTTGAGGGCCGAGTCCTTCGGGTCGACGACGACATAGTCCTGGAAATAGATGACCTTCTCGAGCTGATTGGTCTTCATGTCCAACAGGGTGCCCAGGCGGCTGGGCATCGCCTTGAAGAACCAGATATGCACGACGGGAGCGGCCAGGTTGATGTGGCCCATGCGCTTGCGGCGGACGCGGCTGTGGGTGACCTTCACGCCGCATTTGTCGCAGACCATGCCCTTGTATTTCATGCCGCGGTACTTGCCGCAGGAGCACTCCCAGTCCTTTTCCGGCCCGAAGATGCGCTCGCAGAACAGGCCGTCGCGCTCGGGGCGGTAGGTGCGGTAGTTGATGGTTTCGGGCTTCTTGACCTCGCCGTGGGACCAGGCCCCGCGGATGTCGTTCGGGTTGGCCAGGCTGATGCGCACCGAGGAATAGTCGTTGATGCGGTCGTAGTTGGTTTCCGCGCCGCTGTTGGCGTTGGCGGCTGAGGTTGCGTTGTTCATGGCGGCTCTCCAGATGTCGGCGTCGTGGATCGGGCGGTGTCGCGTGCTGTCGGATGGTTGTCGGGGTGGTCCGGGCGGCCAGGGGCCGCCCGGGGGCCGGGCCGGATTCTCGTCAGGAGGACGCGGCGCCCAGCAGGTCCTCTTCCTTGTTCTGCTTCTCGAGCTGCAGGTTCAGCGCCAGACCCTTGATCTCGTTGGTCAACACGTCGAAGCTGGCCGGCAGGCCCGCCTCGAGGGTGTTCTCACCCTTGACCATCGACTCGTAGATCTTGGTGCGCCCGTCCACATCGTCCGACTTGACGGTGAGCAACTCCTGCAGGATGTAGGCGGCCCCGTAGGCCTCGAGCGCCCACACTTCCATCTCGCCGAAGCGCTGGCCGCCGAAGCGGGCCTTGCCGCCCAGCGGTTGCTGGGTGATGAGGCTGTAGGGCCCGGTCGCCCGCGCGTGCACCTTGTCGTCGACAAGGTGATGCAGCTTGAGCATGTAGATGAAACCCACCGTGACGGGCTGCTCGAACCGCTCGCCGGTGCGGCCGTCGAACAGGTAGCTCTTGCCCGATTCGGGCAGGCCGGCCTGCTTCAGCACGCTGCGGATATCCTCCTCGCTGGCCCCGTCGAAGACCGGGGTGATCGCCTTGAAGCCCAGACGGGCGGCGGCCGCCCCCAGGTGGGTCTCGAGGATCTGCCCCACATTCATGCGGCTGGGCACACCCAGCGGGTTCAGCAGAATGTCCACAGGGGTGCCGTCCGCGAGGAATGGCATGTCCTCCACGGGCAGGATCTTGGAAATGACCCCCTTGTTGCCGTGGCGACCGGCCATCTTGTCGCCCACCGAGATCACGCGCTTGGTGGCCACATAGACCTTCACCATCTGCTGGACGCCGTTGGGAAGCTCGTCGCCCCGCTTCAGGTTGTTGATCAGGCGGTCGCGCTCCTCGATGTGGAACTCGATCTGCTCGCGGTGCCGGTGGTAGATCTCCTCGGCCTTCTTCCTTTCCGCGGGCGAGCGCAGGTCCAGGTGGTCGAGACGGAACTCGGCGGCCTGCTCGGCCATCGACTTGTCGTCCTTGTCCGCGCCCAGCACCTTGTTGTTCCGCGAGTCCTTCAGGCTCTTCACTTTCAGGTGCTCGCAGAGCGCTTCCAGCATCTCGCGGAACAGCTCGGCGATCTTCTTGTTGGAGTTCTCGCGGTGCTCCTTTTCGAGACGGTCGACTTCCTTCTTCTCGGCGTCGGACATGTGGGCCCTGCGGCTGAACCGCTCGGTTGCGGTCACCACGCCCTCCACGCCCGGGGGAACCTCGAGGCTCTCGTTCTTAACATCCTCGCCGGCCCGGCCGAAGATGGCGTGCAGCAGCTTCTCCTCGGGCGTCAGCTCGCTCTTGGACTTGGGCACCACCTTGCCGACAAGGATGTCGCCGTGGGCCACATGGGTGCCCACGCGCACGATGCCAGAGTCGTCGAGGTTGTTCAGCGCCTTGGGCGACACATTGGGGATGTCGCGGGTGAACTCTTCCTTGCCCAACTTGCTCTCGCGGATCTCGATCTCGAACTCCTCGATGTGGATCGAGGTGTAAGTGTCCTTCTCCACCAGGCGTTCGGAGATGATGATCGCGTCCTCGAAGTTGTAACCCTCCCAGGACATGAAGGCGACCAGAACATTGCGACCCAGGGCCAGCTCGGCCTGGTGGGTGGCGGCGCCGTCGGCGATCACCTCGCCCTTCTTGACCTTCTGGCCCACCTTGACCAGCGGCTTCTGGTTCTGGCAGGTGTGCTCGTTGAGGCCGACGAACTTCTCGAGGATGAATTCCTTCTCCTCAACACGGATGCGCTGGCTGTCCACATAACGCACCACGCCGTCGCGGTCCGAACGGACCACAAGGCCGCTGTTCTGGGCCACATCGCGTTCCAGGCCGGTGGCCACGATCGGTGGCTCCGTGACGAGCAGGGGAACCGCCTGGCGCTGCATGTTCGAACCCATCAGCGCGCGGTTGGCGTCATCGTGCTCGAGGAACGGGATCAGGCCGGCGGAGACGCCCACCATCTGGCGGGGACTCACATCGATGTACTGGATCATGTCAGCCGTGGCGGTGACGAACTCGCCCTGGTGGCGCGCGGTCAGGCGGCTCTCGTGGCCCACGATCTTGCCGCCCTCCACCTCCACATCGGCGGGGGCGATGTAGGCGTCGCTCTCCTCGTCAGCTCGCAGCCAGCGCACCTCGTTGGTGAGTTTGCGGTCCTTCACCACGCGGTAGGGCGTGATCAGGAAGCCGTAATCATCCACACCGGCGTAGATCGAAAGGTGGGAGATCAGGCCGATGTTGGTGCCTTCGGGCGTCTCGATCGGGCAGATGCGGCCGTAGTGGGAGATGTGCACATCCCGCACGTCGAAACCGGCGCGTTTGCGGTTCAAGCCGCCCGGCCCAAGGGCCGACAGGCGCCTCTCATGGGTGAGCTGCGACAGCGGGTTGGTCTGATCCACCACCTGACTCAGCTCGCCGCGACCGAAGAAATACTCGATGGCTGCCGAGACGCTCTTCGGATTGATGAGGGAACGCGGGGTAAGGTCCTGCTTTTCCCTGTTTTGCATGCGTTCCTGCACGGTGCGGCGGAGCTTCAGGAAACCCTTGCGCAGTTCCTCGGCGGCCAGCTCGTCGATGGTGCGGACGCGCCGGTTGCCCAGGTGATCGATGTCATCGATGATGCCTTCGCCCGCGCGAAGTTTCAGCAGGTACCGGATGGCATTGACCAAATCGGTGGGCTCGAGGGTCATGCGGTCATCAGGAACATCCTTCTCCTGCTCGAACTTGCGGTTGATGCGGAACCGACCCACCTTGCCCAAGCGATAGCGGTTGGCGTCGAGGAATTTCTCCTTGAACAAGTCGCGGGCCTTTTCCAGCGAGGCCGGGTTGCCCGGGCGCATGCGCTGGTAGATCTTCAGCAGCGCCTCCTCGTGCGAGCTGGTGGCATCTTCCGCAAGGGCCGCCAGGATGAGCGGATCTTCCTTTGCCGAGCTGATGACCTTCACATTCTTGACGCTGGTCGCCTGCAGCATGTCCAGGCGGGCCTGGTCGATGGTCTGGCCACTCTCCAGGTAGATCTCGCCGGTCTCCGGGTCGATCACATCATCGGCGAGCTGTTTGCCCAAAAGCTCCGCATGGTTCTTCTTGTCCTTGGACAGTTGCTTCACCGGGTGGAAGGCGGCAAGGATGTCGGAATTGCGGGAATACTTCGGGTCCATGGCCCTAAGAAGCGTCATGGCCGAGAATTTGCCCGACTGGTCGATGCGGACGCTCAGCGAGTCTTTCTTGGTGACATTGAGCTCGATCCACGAACCGCGCTCGGGAATGATGCGGCAGGAATGGAGCTTCTTGTCGCCCTCGGTGGTCACCACGAAGTCAACGCCGGGGGACCGGTGCAACTGGCTCACCACCACGCGCTCTGCGCCGTTGATGATGAATTCACCACCGCCCAGCATGATGGGCATGTCACCCAGGTACACTTCCTCCTCGACCGTTTGCTCGCCGGCAAGGCGCAGGTACACCTTGAAGGGGCGGCCGTATGTCAGTCGAAGCTGACGGCACTCGTCCGGGCCGAAGCGGGGCTTGCCCAACTCGTAACGGAGGAATTGCAGGACCGTTGTCTTGTCATAGCTCTCGATTGGGAAAACTTCACGCAGCACGCCTTCCAACCCGACCTGCTCGCGCTTGTCGAGGGGGATGCCGTATTGGAGAAAACGCTCGTAGCTTCGCAGCTGAATATCGGTGAGCGGTGGCACCTTGTCGACACTGTTCACCCGGTCGGCGCCCTTGTGGTAGGCGTCGATGGGCATCGGCTTGCCCGGCGTGTCACTGTAGCGGCTAAAGTTGAGGACTTCCTTCGGATTCAGGATACGGTTGGCCGAGACAGGCATGTTGTCGAGTCCTCTTCTCAGGTGTCTGGGCTCCACAGGGGGAGCCGTTCAAGGTGCGGTGCGATCGATCCGGCGAAAACTCAGGCTTTCGGTTCAAAAAGGCCCGGAACCCGGGGAATCGTGGTCAAAAAAGGCGGGCCTGGTGATCGCTCTGGCCAACCGCCGTGATTTGCCATCCATGACAAGATTCAAGGGGCCCAAGGCCCGGAAATAAGGGCCTAAGCCCGAGGGTTTCCCGGATCCGGGCGCGGGATAACTGCCCGAAAATTGGACTTGCACGGGATTGCCCGAAAGGGGATGTTTCGCACTCAGGTCGCACGGCAACGAAAAAACGGGCATACCTCCGGCGCACACCCCGAAATCAACGGAGTGTCCGCTTGGAGGCAGATCGGCGATTCGTCGCATGCCCACAGGCTAAACACAGCCCCCGGACTTGTCAAGCAAGAAGGAAACCGGGACCCCCCATGGGTGGGGGATCCCGGAAACGAAATCAGCGTGCCGTGAGGCCGTCTTACTTGACGGAAACCTTGGCGCCGGCTTCCTCGAGCTTCTTCTTGATGGCCTCGGCGTCTTCCTTCGAGGTGTTTTCCTTGACGGGCTTCGGGGCGCCTTCCACCATGTCCTTGGCTTCTTTCAGGCCAAGCTGGGTGATTTCACGCACCACCTTGATCACGCCGATCTTCTTGGCGGCGTCGGGAACGCCGTCGAGGACCACGGTGAACTCGGTCTTGGCGGCGGGAGCCTCACCACCCGCGGCAGCGCCACCGGCAGCGGGGGCGGCCATCATAACAGCGCCACCGCTGGCTGCCTTGATGCCGTGCACCTTCTCCAGGTAGTCGCCCAGCTCAACGGCCTTGCCGACGGTCAGGGCCACGATCTTGTCGCCCAACTCCTTGATATCAGCCGAATAGGTCTGCTCGCTCATGATACTTATCCTTCCCTAAAAGAGAACACCCGTTGAAGCGGCGGGAGTTCCCGAACCAAGAACCGTGCGTAATAGACACTTGACGCAAATGGGGGGCCGACCCCTCGGTCAGGCGGCCGGCGCCTCCGATTTTTCCCCGATCTGCTTGATTTGGCCGGCAACCGTGGAGCCGGGTGAGGTGATCAACTGGGCCACGCGGGCCGCAGGAGCCAAAATCTGGCCAGCCACCTTGGCGATCGCCTCTTCGCGGGTGGGCATTTTCAGGGCGATGTCAAAGGCCAGCGACTGGCCATCGACGATGGCGCCCTTCACCTTGACCGTGTCCTTGTAAAGCGCCTTGTTCTTCGAGGTCTGCAGTTCGCCGTCCAGTTCGCGGCACAGCTCGGAAACGCTGGAGGCGCCATAGACCACCATCGTCATGCCTGAGAAATACTTCGAATCCTGGCCCGCGTTGATCCCCATTTCGGAGAAAACCTTGCGGGCGAAGGAGTTCTTCACCATGCGCAGGCTGATCTTTTTCTTGCGCAGGCTGGACCGCAGCGAGTGATTACCCTCGCAGGTGAGTTTTTCGACACCCAGAACAACCAGATCCTTCACCCCGGAAAATTCCTTCCGGAGCGTCTCGATCTCCATACCCTTCACATACTTGCTCATTCTTGTTCCCCTGTGTGCGGCTTTGTTTTATGGCGTCCGATCAGACGCTGACGGGAATTCCAGGCGTCATGGTTCCCGCCACCGTGATCGACAGGACATAGTTGCCCTTGACCCCGGCCGGCTTGGCGTTGCGGATCTGGTTGACGAAAACCGTGATGTTTTCGGCCAGCTTCTCATCCTCGAAGTCGATCTTGCCGACACCGGCGTGGATATTTCCGCCTTTATCAGTACGGTATTCTACTTTGCCCGCCTTGAAGTCGTTCACGGCGGCGGCGACATCCCCGCCATTGGGGATCACGGTGCCGGCCTTCGGGGTGGGCATCAGGCCACGGGGCCCCAGAACCTTGCCCAGGCGGATCACCTTGGCCATCATGTCCTGGGTTGCGAGGGCCACATCGAAGTCCATCCAGTTTTCATCCTGGACTTTCTTGATCAACTCGTCACCACCCACAATGTCAGCGCCGGCCTTCTTGGCAACATTCTGGTTTTCACCCTGGCAGAACACTGCGACCCGCACCGTCTTGCCAATGCCGTGGGGCAGGGCGACGCTGCCACGGATCAATTGATCGGCCTGGGTGGTGTCCACGCCAAGGGACATGTGGACTTCCACCGTCTCGTTGAATTTGGCCCGCTTGACCTGCTTCAGCGTGGCGATCGCCTTCTTCAGGGTCTGGGTGCCTTCCTTTGCCAGCTTGTTTTTCTGGTTTGCCAGAAGGGTGCGGAGCTTCTTGCCGCGACGAGGAGGATGGCCGGGCTGCCGACCCCTCTTCTTGCCGGCGGGAGCCTCAGCCGAAGCCGATGCGGGGGCCGCGGCTTGCTGGACGGGTGCCTCGGTCTTCTGGGGGGCGGCCTCGGCGGCATTGCCCTCATTCGCCTTGCTCTTCGCCATGGTCAATTCTCGCTTAAAAACAGAAGCTATTCGATTTTTCCGTCAATTGGCCCGGGGCCCACCCGCGGGCAGGAGGTTAGCCTTCCACACGCAGACCCATGCTGCGTGCGGTGCCTTCGATGATGCGCATGGCGTGGTCCACATCGCGGGCGTTCAAATCGACCAGCTTGTCCTGGGCGATCTTGCGGACCTGGTCCTTGGTGACCTTGTGATTCTTGTATTTGCCGCCCTTTTTGGCCTCGGCCGGAATCACTTCCTTGCCCTTTTTCTTCTCGTGTGGGATCTTCGCGGCAATCTTCAGCAGAACCGCCGCGGGGGGGCTCTTGACCACAAATTCGAAGCTACGGTCGGAATAGACCGTGATCACGACAGGCAGGGTGAGGCCCTTTCGGTCGGCGGTCTTGTCGTTGAAGTCCTTGACGAACTTGCCGATGTTCACGCCATGCTGACCAAGGGCGGGGCCCACGGGAGGAGCCGGGGTCGCCGCGCCACCCGGGCACTGCAGCTTGATCATTCCTGTCACTTGTTTCGCCATGGCACCTGTCCGTCCAATGTTAACGCGATTAAATCAGTCCAATCAGTTTTCAAAAAGCCCGCGGGATATCCCATCCGAATCTTGCCGGAGAGAATCGCCCACGCAACCCGTCAGATCACCTCGACCTGCCAGTATTCCAGCTCAACGGGAAGCGACCGGCCAATGATGGTCACCTCGACCCGAACACGGCCGACTTGTTCAAGGATTTCCTTGACTTCCCCGTCCATACCGGTGAATGGGCCATCCTTCACCTTGACCCGGTCACCCACATCGAACTTCGGCTTGGCGGTAACCGTGGTCACCACGGTTTCCCCCTTCGCGCGAAGCATGCGGCGCACTTCCTCTTCCTCCATCGGTTGGGGGGCGCGATTCGCGCCACCACCGACGAAATCACCCACGCCGGTGGTTTCCCGGAAGAGGTAAAGCATCTGGTCGTTGAATTCCACCTCGGCCATCACGTAGCCAGGGTAAAGCTTCCGTTTTTTGGTGATGGTCTTGTTGTTCCTGCCGCGCTCGGAGTAGGTCTCGACTGGAATGTAAATCTGCCCGAAAAAGGGCTCAAGCCCTTCGATCCGGACACGCCTCTCGATCGATTCCTTGATGCTCTCCTCGCGGCCCGCCGTGACTTTCACGACATACCAACGGAGATTCGGCTTCACCGACGGATCTGTCGGGACAGCCGACGAGATGACCGGGGCCGTTTCAGCGCTGTCATGCTCCGGGGAATTACCGGAAGCCTGTTCGAGTTCCTCTGGCATGGTCATTTTTTCTGCTCCGCGGTTGCGGCAGCGGCCGCGGTTTCACGGGCGGCGGGCCAGGGTTTCAGATCCTCGCTGCGATTCTTGTCATCCGGGGTGGCGGGGAATTGCAGCACGCTGATGGTGGTGAGAACCCCTCTCCAAACCCAGTCGATGGCCATGATCATGCC